>Ga0058701_10004798_pt1 | contig 11051 bp, 3 predicted proteins | sample AgamicOrMae_FD_97039 | JGI IMG/M metagenome (GOLD analysis project Ga0058701, IMG submission 97039) | Agave microbial communities from Guanajuato, Mexico - Or.Ma.e | ecosystem: Host-associated > Plants > Phyllosphere > Phylloplane/Leaf | place: Guanajuato, Mexico | collected 2012-06-04 | reverse complement strand
CACTTAATGCATATTTATAGATTTTTCTAAGATCACGCAGGTTTAGCTAAAATTGAGAAAAGCCCGTAACGCTTACTCTACGAACATGGAAGTATTAGGCCGTCTTCGGACCCATTTTTTTGCATTGGGACCAAAATGACCAACTTGAAAAAAATCCTCCAGGTGAATGGAGACGGCTCTGAGTAATATACACCAGAAAAAAAATACAACTTTCAGGTGGGTGGGGAAGACGGTCAAAATCGCCAAAATATTTAGGACACTTATTGGAATAACGTGAAAACTCCAGGGATGGTTTGTCCATTAGAAATAAGGCCGGGTTACAATGAACGGGGACACAATGTAACCCGCTCGGAAATAATACCTCTGAATTTTGTTTTCAGATTTTTAAAAAGCGAACTATGGACGTGGTAACAAAAAATAATTTTAAAACCGTATATTTTTGCACCTCGCCCCCAAACGACATACCACTCTAGACTAATCTACCGAATATACGGATGTAATTTGCTTTTACTTAAGCGTTTTCTCGATGGAAACCTGTTATATTGGTCATAAAAGTGTGAAACGACTCAATATTTTACATAAATACGGTCATGTACGATCGTATCATGCAACCATGACACAGTGCTCGAGCCCAAAATACAGTAAAATGACGTGCTATTGGGGTGTACTGAATATACTAGAGTAGCTTGGCGGTTAGCGAAATGAATAAGTTGATAGTTAAATGGAAAAAAATGGATGCATAAATGGGTACTAGGACCGATCGTAAATACATTGATGCATAAGTGGGTACCAGGGTAAAATTGTAAATCAATGGGTATGTAAATGGGTACAGTAACTCATGACTCAGTTTTCCAAATGGAGGCAGGTTTCATAACTTTTGTGGCTCTTTATATGTGGATAAATAGTTACATCGATTGTTCGGTTGATAAACAGATTTATAAATAGGTTATGATATTTAATGGATACCAATCCATTCAATTTTCTAAATGGATCGATGAGTGGGTAGGAAACAGATAAATAGATTGATAAACAGATGGAAAATTTGGATAAGAGAAGGGAAAATGGATAAATAAATGGATAGATGCATGAGTAGCTGGACGGTTTGCTACATAAGTAAATTAAATAAATTGGTATCCATTTAATGCACACGGTTTTCTCTTTTCTCCCTCCGATTTTCTCATATTTAAACAATAAATAAAAAACATGGAAAAAATGAAAAATATGAAAAATATGACGACTTGCAGCCCGACATGTAACGTTAGCCATGACTGCTAAGAGTTAGCAATGTCTGCTAAAATTATTTGAACCTGCTATATCAATTAACGCGTTAGCTGCCACTGCTAACTTTTCCAAGTTATTGAAAAAAAAAACTTTGACGCACTTAGAAGATTTGCGATCAGCTAAAAACGACCATTCAAAAATTTTTACGCTAGACTTCATAATTTTGCGTTTGAAACTATACTTCGGATCTTCAGCTATTCATTACTATTATTATAACCTTACAATAGTTCGCATTCATTATGTCATAAAAGTATAAGAAAACTTATTCGCCGTTAAAATAAGTGTGTCAAATTATATTGGTTTATTTATGAGTTGAAACGGTTAGTGGTTAAAATCAGCTCCGCTACATCGGGGATTTTCTGCTAATGGAGGTGTGCATTTGCCGATGGGTTAGGGGGGGGGGGCACACGACAAGGGTTGTGAGGCGGCAAGCCCGAGGGAATACCATCAATTAGCGGTGATTTGCGCACTATGTCCAACGACGCTGTCCCTCCGCGTTTCAATAGCTTCGGACTATTCATCAATAACCGGTAAGTTGACTGACGCATAACAAACAATAATATTAGCCCTACTTTTGAGGGGGGAATATGGTTCGCTAGCAAATGAACCTCCTGGTAAAGTCTTTTAGCGTATTTGTTACTTTAAAGTCGAGAGAAATTAAAAGATTTTGCAGGAAAGTTTGACAGAGAAATATTATACGATGGGAGAAAAATGCGTTTTGCAGGAAAATTGAGAGGGTCTTTTTCTTCTTCTTGGAGGATCTTCGCTCGCGTGTTTGCTTTCTTCGAAAAAAAAAACAACTTGAATAAATATACCATATTCCCTAAAGTATATATTAAAAAAGTTCTTTTAAATATTTTTTAGGGTAATAAGTTATTTAAAAAGACTTTTATTATAATGAATTTAAATGTGCTAAAGCGCTAGGAAAATTTTCAAATTCAAAGAGCTCAGCTAAAAATATTTGGGCTAAGGTTTTTGCTTCAAACGTTACTACCCAGATTTTTTTATTATTATCATTATTAACACAAAAACATCGCTTCAGAAATTTTACACTCTAAATTTGAACCGGTTAGAGTCTGAGATTCAGTGAATTTTTAATGAACCTCAGAGAATCCCACTGATTCCAATTTGGAGTGTAGTTTAAAAATTCTTCTGCAAAGATATTATCTTAATAACAATGTGTGTGAGCGTTGTAGGGGACCAAACTGAAAAAAAATATATAATTCATAAATCTCTAGAAATACGATAAAATATGGTGTGGGCTCAGGATGATCATAAATATGAGACTAGAGCATTTACTGTAATTTAATTTTTCCTCTTAAATTATAAGCAGCGAGCGACATGACAAATAAAATTGTTGCTACGGGCTTCGTATTAAGTTTGTCAAATCTGTCGGTAAATCTCTCGAGTGTGAAAGCCAGCAGCTTGCGATAAAATTAAAAAGCGATTTAGAACTTTGCCTAGGAACGTATCCCACGCTGAATCTAGGCGTTGCTCTAATGAGAAGTTACAAACTAGACTCGAGAAGGCTACCAGAAGGATCGCGGTCTCAAAGCCATATCTCCTTAGCCACGTGGGCAGGGCAGCCAACTAAGTGTTTGATTTATAACCAAAACACGACTAACCATTACAACTAATAGAAAACTCCGCTCTTATTAACGAAATTTCCACTATACGTCTCTTTTAAACTGACGTTTCATCAGAGAAAACTTGAATTTCGGGTTTGCTCGAGCATTTCGACACAGCCGTATCTGGGCAGTAATCAAAACCAGGCAAAGCGCAGATGGAATGCTCGCCTAAGCCCTTTAACAAACTGTGATTAAATGAAGTCGAATATTTGTGACAGAAGCTGTGAGCCTAAATATGAACATTTTAGATTTTTTCGAAAATCAACCTTGATTCCCTAAAGTCAAATATTGTGGACACAGGACGTCAAAACGATTGTTTCGGTGATTTCGTCCCAACGAGCTTTGGTGGAGAAAAGAGACGAAAATTCCTCTAATTTACCTAACACTTATTTCGAAAACATATGCTGAACAAATCTTAACCTTAATTAAAATACTTAATTTGTGTTGAAAATGCGACAAAAATTTATATGACGCTTCGCGAGGTAGTGCATTTTTAAAACTGATGAAATTATTTAAGTTAATCTTAGGCAAAGGTGGTCTCTATTTTTTAAAATCCAGTAGATGAGTTTGCTATTGTTGAAAATGAGCCAAAAACAGTCTTTAAAATAAAATGACATAAAAAGATCACTAAATTGATAAAAAGGTACCAATATTGCTATCGGTGCCAATAAAGAAAGACTAGCCGCGGTCATTTTTCAACGCGCCTAATATCCTAACCAGTCGGGATAACTTAGTGATCACCAGTTTTTAGTTACTCGAGAGCTATATTAATAAACATACCTGAAAGCTAGATTACTTATATGCTCGCGATTACCTGTATACGGTTATTGTTTAGCTAGATTATTGTTAAAGCTAGATTACCTACTGTTAAGACTAAAAAAACGCAAAATCCAATGACAATATGGTTGCTTTCAACACGTAATGTAATGCTGGAAATACCCTGTAATTATAGATTTCTTTTCCCGATTTTAAGCCTACCATGTGATCATTTTATTTCAATCAAAGAGGTCTGGGTGAATGCTATCCTCTTGTAATGAAAATTAGTTTTACTTCTCGCCGCCTTTGTCCACTACGACCCAAGATGTAGAGCACATTAATACGAAGAATCGCGGCTCACGGCCTTGTAGATAACACAACAGAGCAAACGATAATGACGTTTCTAGTAGGCGGTGAAGCCTCCGCTAATTAGTTGGACCATGAAAAAGAAAATTAAGAAAACAAATGGAGCGAAGCAAACGATGAAGAGTCACCGGAAGACGGAAAATCCACACGCAAGAAGTGACGAGCAGCTCCTCATCGCCGGCCTCGCTCACGATAACTTCGGTTGTAATCAAAACAAGGCATTAATTTATAGTAGTATTAAGGTGGAAAGTATCTTGCCTACAACTAAATACTTTGCATTCAAAGAAAATGAGCAACTTTTCATCATGTGACGAGGATCTCGTCGCAAGTTTTCAGTTTACTTTTGACAGTTCTCAGATTATATCACATTCGATTACAGCGTACTGTAATTTTGAAAGACGGTATTTTCCACCTAAAGATCTCACCTTCCATAGCTACGTCGGGAGGAGCGAGGCATTAAGTAACTACTGAAGTAATCTACGTTAACCTAACGTAGGTTAACTTCCATGTTTTCACGTTTTTTTGTTGTTGTTTTTTTTTTGTTCCGGTTGTTGTTTTTTTCTTCTAATTATGTTATTTTTTGAATATAAGATTTGTGGCTCGATTATTGATGCTGGGCTTGTCTTTAGTTCAAAACAAACTGTATAGTAGTATGTAAACTCATCTAAAATGTTTTGATTATCAGGGAGTTTTATTGTTTTCGAAGAATTGCGAGTTAATCAGGATTGAGCAAACAGTTGCAAAATCTGGCAGAATTGCATACGAGGGACTGAAGACCCCCGTTCATGCGTAGGCCGCACATAATACCAATATTTTTAATGCGAGCGATTTAATCTTGTCCTTTGGATCAGGTGATCAACAACAGCCGTATAATATTCAATTTTTTAAAAATGCTGGAGGTCGCCATTTTGCGGCGCGGCCGAAGAAATCGGAGGCTGGGCCGTAGAAATTGTTTTAAATTAATCACAAGCGAGATTGGCATTGCCTTCCCAATAACCATTACTTACCGGTTAACTCGACTTGCAAAACTGAAACATTTTTTTCCTGATGAATGGTTCGCCTTGTTCTTCAGACATAAATACCCCGGGAGGAATTCACAGGCCAGGTACACTCGCAAAAATATTAGCGAAAACTAAATTTCTACAGAAAATTTAGTCATTTTTCTTAACACAAAAATAGTGGTGGTTCACGAATATAAACACAAATATAAAGTCGTTGTTCACGAATAAATGTTCACGAACATTTATTGGAATTCAACCGTAACTGTCATTTCGCGGTAACATTTTTCTAAATATTGTCAAAATAAAAACCACTAGGGCAGTGAAATTTGCAATGTTGAGTAAATGGCTCACTTTACGTGGTCGGTACCCTTCCTACAACGGCGAATGATTTTTTATTTCTCTTTGTGATTTTGAAAAGTTAACCTGTGGTTGAACAGCTACATGCTTAGCAAAAAGTTCCCGATCGTAAATACGGCTCTGTATTTCCTCTGTATATATGAACTCTATATATATGTAAGTACTCTATATATAGGAAAAGAAAAAAAGAAGAAAAAAAAACTTGCCCGTCCACTCACCCGAGACAATCCTTTGGATCATTTACCATACAGTATAAGGGTACTAGTACACTCAAAAGCTTTGGAATGCACTTTCTAAACTCCTGTAAGCTTCCCTGGTTATTTTTTTTCATACAGAATAAATAGTTTTTCATACAGGATTTCGCTTACATAAGGTGCCTTACGTCGCAGCTATACTCGGCTGTCTCCAAGCCTGATGTCGCTTACTTCCGGGTGGCAATCAGTATGAGGCTTGGTGATTGTCAGGTTACGATACCTTACGTTAGGTCACGTGCCTCGTGCCTCGTTTCGCGGTGGCTTTGCTGTCTTTCCGCTCGGCTTGGAGACGAAAGGCATGGAACACAAAAGGTGAGAATTTCAACCTTTCAATTTTGCATTGAAGTGGATTTGGCCCGGGGTCTCCTCTTGCTCTTTCTGTAAAGGATTGAGGCGTGCATCGCGAATGCAGCTTGCGTTGAAATGCACCAGGAGAGGCGCAACGTCCTTCCTTCAAACGGACTTCAGCGCGAATCAAATATTTACGAGACTCAAGTAGATTGACCTGTCTAAAATGATTTTCACAAGATGCGTCAGCTTTCTCCACGCGTGCCTTGAGGATTCGATTTTGACCTTGACGATGAATGCAACGAAAAGATCTCCACACTCAATGGAGAAGAATTTTCTCTTTTAAATTGGGGAACGTATGAGTCTTTCATCACAAACACTCAAGTCCTAGGATTTTGAAAAAGCTACAAGCCTTATTTGGGCACCTCACTGATCTAACTAAGGACCAAACTCACAAAGCATACTTAAAATGGCCAGAATTAGTATCATTAATTCCTGAGCGGCCACCTTGAAACAATTCAGGGAAATCCTCATTGAAACTCGGTAAAACTTGACACGTTTTAAGGGGAAGAAAAAAAGGGGATTTCAGAAAATTTTCACTTACTTTCAGGTAAAATTTTACTCATTTTCAGTGAAAATTTGACCAATTTTTCAATTTTACTTATTTTGGTAAAATTTCACTGATTTTCTAGTGGTCACCGAATAATTAGTGCAATTTTACCAGTCCTGGTTGAGCGTAAGCCTTTTAAGCATTTGTAAGTTTTCCATTACTATTAGAAAACTCACATGATCAAAAGATAACTAAAATAAAGCCTCTGGAAAACAAACTTTTTTCAATTATTTTTTTAATGAATTCTAATTTTAAAAAATACTTCAAAGTCTTATCCTGGTTAGTTGCAAAACGCATCGCCAGGAAGGAAAGGGTTAAGGACGCCGATAGTCCTGATTTAAGGAAGCTCCATTCCATTTGTTCGTGAGGACGCCTCACCAACAAATCAGTAGTCGCACTCCACACTACTTAAGGCTGAATAAGCAGGTAAGGGTGACTTTCACGATATCAATTTTTCACAGGCAGGCTAAACAAACAGTCCCATTCACAAAGTTGGCCTCTTATTACAGGCGACGGCCCCGCGGCGAGACGAGACGAGGCGAAGCGATCCGAAAGCGGCTTGCGTCGCCTGCCTCAAAAAGGCCAATATTATTTCCCTGAAAATAGAGTCATCGCAGGCGGAGCCGCATCGGGCAGCGAAGAGCCGACTATTGAAAGTTACCCGAGATACCTGATTACCCACACCGCCCTCCCAGCCTGGCCCTGCCTTGCTCTGCCCTCCCCATCACATACTACCTGTCATTATTAAATTCCTGCCGCTTGACTTGGCTTGTACAGTACGAGGTGCCTTCAGAAAGTTACGAGGCCGAGATCACTTCATTCAGCTCGACCGGCAACATTTTCCCTTCGGAGTAAACGACGTGGATTTATAGCATTTATGTTATGGTCTTCACAAAGGATAATGCTGAGCTTGTTTGGCGGCGCCTAACACTTTTGAGCGTTACACCGGTACCCATGCCCGAAGACAGCATCGCCTTAAACCTTTATTGGGAGGGGGGAAAGTCCAGCGCGAGGCTGCGCGACGTGCGGGGGAGTCGGGTTCATTTTGTTTTTATTGGATCCTGTTAACAAGTCAAATGTTTGCACCATGAAAAGTACTTTTGTCTTTTATCAAATTTTCTTTCGGTCCAATGCGCGTTCAAATTTGGTCGTAGTCTATGGCGGAAAAGCTAAAATAAAAACACTCTAAACTTGAATCAGTGAGAGTCTCTGATTGTGAGATTCAGGGGAAATTCACCGAATCTCCGAGACTCTCACAGATTCAAATTTAGAGTGGAAGTCTTCTAGAATTTGAGAGGCACAAATAGGCCTCGCCTTAGTAAAGTCTTTTCAGTAAGCTTAAACTGGTTAGAAATGTATGGAATCTCTCAAGACTCGGCATTCAAAAAATCTGATTTCCAATACAGTGACATCCCAAGAAGAGTACGGAAAAAAATTAGTTTAGGCTCGATCGTTCAAAAACTCCAAAATGCTCTCGTTTTCGCATTTTTTTTTGCAAGTTGTTATTTTTTCGGCGGATTTTCTTTATTGGGAATTGATCATCAGAAGGAAACTTTGGACAAACATAATCCGCCTTACAAAACGCAAATCGGTCGAAAATTAAACAAATGTCAAGCAGATGTCACTTTGGCAAAAATGGGAGTACCTCGCCAGTCTTTGGGCATTATCCGACCTAAAACTATGGTATTTGGTTTTCTCTGTGAGAAGCTCCTCATATGATGTATACCGTGATGAAGTTGATAAAAATCAGGCCAGTTAGCATGACATATACAGTAGGCTACTTTTTGGAGGATTCCAAAGGTAACAAGTCTCAAATAACAACATTCTATATTTGAATCAGTGAGAGTCTCTGAGATTCAGTGAAATTTCACAGAATTTCAGACATTATAGCACCACTAAATTTTGTCAGTGGTCCTAAATATTGACTGAAATTAAATGGATTTTCACTGAATCTCACAACCAGAGACACTTACTTCAAATCTAGAGTAAAGCTTGTTTTTTATTTCGTTCGCTCAATATTTTTCGCGAAAAACTGCGGCTATCGACTTGATTAGCCTGCTTTACAGAGATTGTATTTCGTTCAGTAATAACGAAGAACTTCCAGCATGTCAGAATACTCAACCAGCAGTTTTCATCGTGGCTATAAGACTCCACATGAAAATTAGACACGTTCACGCTTAAATAACTGCATATTAGAAAAGTGGCATTTTCCTACTCCTCAACTTTTCTATTAGAGCGACGGCGGAGCGAGGCACAAGGTATGTTAGCCTGACCAAACTTAACGGGCACAAGGTACGCAACCAAACCAAGCAGCTAACCTTTCCTAGGCCCACTTAGCCTAATCGGTTTTCTGATAACAATAAGTGTGTTGCTATTAACCCGACATGCATTAATTAATATTGGGAGACTTGGACGAACGTAACCAACCTAATGCATTTTAAATGGGAGGTGACTTGAATGCACGGAACCCAATAACCCAATACATTTTCAATGGGGCAGTCGGGTCAATAGACCCAGACACTCTCCCCAACAATAATTCCTGTTTTGGGTACACCCTCGGGTACACCCATACCCAGTTTTGATTGAAGGTAAAACGGGATCATGTAGCGTTTTCTCTCGTTTTCAAGATAGGCCCAGCTCATTATTCGCAACAGTAACGCAACAGTTTCTGATGATTTGCAGCAATAGTGAATGAATTATCTACTGCTGCAAATCATTTTCTTACTGTTGCGCTATTGCTGCGAATAATTAGCTACTTTACAAAAATATTCGTTGTCGCTATATTAACAAACGTCTTCGCTGCAGGAGCGACCTTTCCATTGATGTTAGTTGACCTATCTTGAAATCCAGTGAAAACGCGACGAGAACCCGTTTTACCTTCACTCCAAAAATAGGTACAAACCCTAAATTTGAATCAGCGAAAGTCTCTGAGATTCAATGAAAATTCGCCGACTTTAAGTCGATACAGCACCACTGAAAAAAAATTAGTGGTGCTATTTACTGAATTCAGTGTTTATACACTGAAACTCAGAGACTCTCTCAATGATTCAAGTTGAGAGTGTAGGTGTGCCCCAAACAGCAATTCTTGCTATCAGGGTTGTGAGTCGTCAATTCCCTTAAGGTAATTAAGTATTAAACCAGAGTACAACGCAAGAGGTAAAAATGTCTCCTTCATTCAGATTTCGTGTGAATAACCTCGATCCGCCTCAGGCGGGGCGCTAATCAAAAGGGAAAGAGCGCGACCTCCTGAGTCAGGCCTGCCCTGTCAAACGAAGAAACAATGATAAACATTCAATAAGCAGCAAGTCAGCTAATAAGCCGTCCCACCAACACTTTTACAAGGCCATCACAAACTAAACGTATCATCTACCTCGTATCGGTTCCCTGTTGGGTTTGGTTCGGTTCGGCCGGGCCGAGCGGCCGACAACAACCGAGTGGCTGGGCCCCTGAGCCCGAGGGCTCCGCGCTCCCAACTCATCCCGACAGTTAACCAGTTCATATGCCCATAACAGCTTCATTATCCGAGTTACTTTTTTCCCCGTCATTTTTTCATTCTCGTCGGCTCATCGGTTCTTCGTTTTTCCCCCCGATGGGAGGAGTACAGGGAGAGGGGTCGTATTCACTTGACTGCTTTGACCGATCCGAGCGATTCTTGTTCGGCCCGCTCCAAACAACTTAATTACAGGGGTTCCACGAGCCCCCTCTCTCGTCTTCACCGCCCCTCCGTCGCGTCGACTCCTACACCTGCTATACCGGCAAACGGGCAAACGGGCTACTTTTCCACCGATTCGGACCAAATTTGCTGCATTCTAAAAGTCGATCACCACTTATTTGAGAGCCTGGAAAGAACAGCAGAGGTGCCACATCACAATCTTCCAATTCCTTGTCATTCTCCTGACAATTCGATACCTCTATGCAGGAAAGGTCATAACTGAGAAACCCAGTGCCGTAAGGTCATAACATTTCGCCTCAAAGTTTTAGAGTTTTTCGAATTCTGGTTTCTACGCTCAAGGATTTTTCTAGCATTTTTTCTACCAAGTTAAAAAAAATTACATATCAAAGTAGGCTTCCAACATGAAATATGCACCAAAGTCAGCCCGTGGGCGTCGTAGAAGTTGAAATTCTAAAAGCACTAAAATTTTCGTCCGAGAAGTTATGACCTCCCATGTTTTTTTCAGTTCTGACCTCCCTGCATGGATCGGATTTTTCGTTTTTTCCCTGCTAACATTACTTGTGTCTTGTGGTGATCAATTTCCTCCATTTCAAATAATAAAGAAAGTTTTTTAAATTCTATTCTTTTTGCTTCACTTCGATTTTGCCCCCGTTTTAACACCAAAAATAGGCAAGAACTCCCTAGAACCGATGTTTCGTGTTAACTGTGAAGCATCACTTTTTTACTTCCATGTCAATGGAAGTATTGGCATCGTGCAAAAAATCGACTTCGAGATAAGACCGGATTTGGGATGTACAACCCCCAAAACGTCGAGAAAAGTGGTTTTGGACAATCCGT
>Ga0058701_10004797_pt1 | contig 11053 bp, 5 predicted proteins | sample AgamicOrMae_FD_97039 | JGI IMG/M metagenome (GOLD analysis project Ga0058701, IMG submission 97039) | Agave microbial communities from Guanajuato, Mexico - Or.Ma.e | ecosystem: Host-associated > Plants > Phyllosphere > Phylloplane/Leaf | place: Guanajuato, Mexico | collected 2012-06-04 | reverse complement strand
GGGGGGTCTCGAGAAACACTACGTAAAGACTCAAGGGGGACGGGGGGGTCAGGGCACGGTTACGTCAGTAGCATTTTTTAGTGTTGCTTTATTAGTTCAGCTAATCGGCTTAACGGAGTTTGCGTATCCGAATCAGACACGAACAGAAAGAGATTCCGACCTGTACGTAAATGGCAGATATTGAAAAGTCGGGCCGGGTAGCGGAAGGTCGGACAGACTTACCTTGTTAGCGGTACTGCGCCAGGAAGCGGCCCCACTGCGCCGGGTTAGCCGCCATACCAGTCGGGTTTCCGAATACCCTGGGTATTCTAATACCCACGGACCGGCCTGGAGCCCACCGGGCTGGTTAATACCTTCCGGGCTGGCCTGGAACTAATGTCCCCGTCGGGCTTGACGGTCGTTGCCTTGGTCGTATCGAAACGGCAGCGGTGCTGTTTGGGTTGCCCATGCAATGCACGCTCAAGACTTAAAAGTGCTCCTTTATGCAGCTCTGGCGCATTCGAGACTTTTGTCAAAGCCGCAGCAAATATGCGTTGAGGAGCGACTTCTTATCACTAAATCAGTCTAATATAACTAAATCAGTCATAAACAACAGAGTTGATTGCGGCAAACCCAAAACCTCGCAAAATCGAAATCATAGGTTCCGATATTGGGGTAGCTGGACAAACCCCACACCGGATGCGCAAAGGGTTGCCTACGCTCAAAATCGCAAACTTGGAAGCCATCGATCGCCTTTCTTGTTAAAGGGCGCTGTTACTCTTGTCTACAGCCAAGTAAAATGACGCCGTACATTATCTAGAGGACACGTAGTTCCCCCTCCACGCGACTATCAACTCTTTCAGACAAACAGATGATTTCACGTTCGCGCCAAAGTAGCTGCAATAGCTTAACCTGCGATCCTTGTTATTACAGCCATCTAGCAGAAAGTCACTTTACTACCGTTTCAAAATGAAGCTAATTTTACAGATGACTCGTCAGGATTTATTCGTAACGCAAAATCGATTTTTCAAGTTTTAAAAAAATCACGGAGTACTTCTTTGATCACCAAGGAAAAAAAAAAACAAATCTCAAGTAAGAAAGGAGCTTGCTAAATCGATTGAATAGTTAAACTATCGAAACGTTTTCAAAATATATTTTCTTACAGCATTCGATATTCCGCAGTCAGCCGAAGCGAGGCACAAGGCGTCAAACCTATTTCAAGCTAACATATTGTCGCCAAGCCTGACGCCGCTTACTTCTCAGCGGCAAGCTGTTGTCACCTAGAAGTAAGCGGCATAAGCTTGGCGAGCTACGCGGAGCGATTGATACTCGGTGAATTTCTTTTCTTCCTTAAAACAAACAAATTAATCGAAAACATTAACTTAAGCTAAGGTAGGCAACCGCAACGCACCGATGTCCAGGTGGTTGCAGGGGGTGGGGGACGTTTTTTTCTGTTTATGATAGTGCCCAAAGAGCGAATGAGTTTCTCGAAGCATCGTAAAATCCTCACTATAAAGCAGAACGAAAGATCTATAACATAATAGAAATTACTATAGAGAAGAATTCATCTCCTGTCACGCACGCAAACATTTTTTTTTTTTAGTTTTTCAACTGAAACAGCTTTTTTTTTAAGTCGTCTCTTTCTAGCCACAAAGACGTCTGGGAAAAAGTAATCTCTTGGAGCTTGGAGTGCTTGGAGGAAGCCGCCACTGTATCACAAAAGCCTCTTACTCAAATAATTGAAAACAAACCTAAGTTTGTTTTGTGTCATTTATCCGAGGCTATTTTACAAGGCGGCGAGAATCAGGTGTGACGAAAATTCTTCATCCCTGGGGAAGAACAACACTGGTTGGAAAGGGCTTTGGACGATGTCCCATGTCCTCTCGCCCTTCCCGATTCCCTTAGGAACAAACACTCAATGTTTACTTCGCCTACACCTGTTCCGGTCGCTCTATACATCTCAATTCTGCGGTCACAAACTATCGCTCGATTCGCACTACAATGTCGCCCTTTTCCCTTTTCTTTTTTCAAACCAAATTTCTCATCAGCTAGCCGAGCAATCGCAAAATCCAACTGACTTGTTTATTCAGACAGACAAGTCATGTGACAAGATATCAATCTTAAAATAAGTAAAAAAATAAATAAAAAAATGCTTACGCAGTAGAGGTTCCTCTAGTAGAAAAAAATAAAATAAAAAATCCAGGGAATCCCTATTCTAAGGAATCGGGAGATGATGTTATCCGCACGGCATCATAGGTATCAGCTGTAATCAAGCATGGCCCGGATGTATCTTAAACTAACCTAGCCCAACCTAACCTAACTTCATCATAAGAAGGATAAATATTGGCGCCGAAGGCAAGGATCGAACTGGAGATCTACACCGACGTATAGATTCTCGCAGTAGATTCTACGCCTCACCACACAGAGACGACTAAACCGTTGGCGATCGCGAATAACGAACATTGCTTGAATTGAGCGTGCGAATAATATTATTTCATTATACTGTATGCTACGATACCCGGTTACAACGAATCTGCTTAATTAAATACTGCCTTGAAAGACATTTCCCGCGGTTCCTTGTATTTCCCTTTGGGTATAACGAGCTCGCTTAAAACAAAATATCGCCAATAACGATTGTTTTTGCGGTCCCTTTAAGGTCGACACTAACAAGTTCCTCTGTAATCACTTGAAAATTAATAATCTATTGCAGTCAATGTAAGCGGTTTAAGCCCAATCTCCTGCACAAATTGACAAGAATATCGAGTCGCTCGGAGCCAAGTGGCGATTTTGGGCGAATCAATTACGAAACGGGCGATTCTAGTCAAAGAACGCGTTTTAACAGCCGCTTCGGAAACTATCAAAGGCGGAGAGCCAGTTTGCCCGACATTTGCATCAAAGAGAGAGATAAAAAGGGACGCCGAGTGAGTCCTTAAAAAAGGAACATCCCGTCGTCTGCTGTTTGCGCGCATGTATAGAAAGCGGTGCCTTCTATGTAAACACTGATCTAGCTTACACGTTTTAACAGATTGCGGCTAAAAGGAGAGGAATATTGCTACAAGGCTGAGAAAAGGGAGCAATATTGAGATGAAACCACGCTTTATTGTTCCACGAGGTAAGTGGGCCGACTTGCTCTTAGTTTTTCTTATTTTCCGGCGGCGCGGCGCCTTAAACTCGATGAAGACGTCGTTTACGGATTCCTCATATGAAGGCACCGCCCTCCACAGCCCCTGAATCTCGCCAAGGTAGGCTGCGTGCCGTACACGGGTGTGCGCCTGGTTGCATATCCCCTGATTGGCAGGATTCACCTATGTTGAAGAGGTCGACGTTACAGTCCTCCTCTAAGGTTTGAATTTCCCGTATCAATCATATTCACTAATTTCGATCAATCTTGCTACTTAAATTCAATAAAGCAGAAAAAGCCTATCGGCTGTTATGAACTACGACCAAATTTTCATTCAAAAAGGAAAGTAAGTTGATTTCCATTCAAACTTCCTTTCCCAGATGAAAATACGACCTCAAGTTTGTGCACAGCGAAAATTTTATAATGTAGAAAATTTCACTCTGCATTAGAAGAACATCATGCTAATTTTGAAAAACTAAAAACTTTTTTAAGCCTTTCCTTTTTTTCACGGATTGGTTAAAAATACGTTTTTGGTTTAATAACCTAGATTCATTTCAGCATATGTAGCGCATAACGAGAATGGCGAGGACACGTTGAGCTGACATAACCGCGCGTGCTACAACGTGAAACCAGGGACTGAGAAAACGGAGGGTGCTCGCTCCCCACACGACAACACTTTGCTGGGATTGATTCTAGTGATCTTTCAATGGCTCTTTCTTCGTCTCTGATCCGGGCCATCACTCGAGATTCGCTTATCAAACAGAATCATTCTTGGGAGAAAAATTTCACAAATACTTTTTCTCAGGTCGAAACGAAGGCAAATACAGCCGTTTTTACAAGCCCCACCATGCTTGGAGAAAAAAGAAAGAAAATTTATTGAAGACACGATTTAAAAAAGTACGTAGAATTTAAAATTGGTTTCTTTATTCTCTCCTGGTTTATCCTTGTTGTTAATTGTTTTCCTTAATTTTTAGATTAGCCTATGGTTCCACTTAAATCTAACGGATTATTCGCGCCTGTTAAATGTTTTGATAAGTTTCAATAAAAAAAACAGCAAGTTTCAGTTTTTTGATATATCAAAGAAAATACTTTTAGTAAGCATTGTTGAATATTTGGCGCAATCACGGTTAATAAATAAAGTTGAAAAAGCACTTTTCTCCAGATATCTCAGGACGCGGAAGCAGAGTTTACTGGGAAGCTTTTGGAAGAACAAAAAAGAAATAATTAGTTTAAACTGGCTTTAATATATGGGGCGAGGTTTAAAGGGTGGGCTTGGGCCAAAGGCCTTATTGGGGCGTATACGGGCGCAGCCAGACCTTGAGGATTTAATATATTGGGGAGTGGAAAGGGGTTCGCACGAGATTGGGGAAGTATTCACCGATAGCTGGAGTGCATGAAAAAAGGATGACGACAAAGGGTATATTGGTTACTAATAAAATATTGTTTCGTACCCTCAAGTGGTTGCTTCAATGAAGCAATGGGTAATCAATAATTGTATCTAACTTGCGAAGTCAGTAATGATTTAACCCTTAATCTTCCATCATATAAAGATATACGACATACAATCGTTGTGGGCTTATTGATTAGGCTATTGGTAAGGCCTGTTAGCGTACCTTTGTGCCTCGGTACCGCACTTCCCGGCTATTGACAAGCTTGTTACCGCTTTCTCCCCACAACTGTTGCCGAGATGTAAGCTGCATCAGGCTTGGTGACCTTTAAGCCCGCTCAAATGAAGTTACGTTTGCTTTAAGCCCACTTTGTTAAAGAAACGCCAATGTTTTCGCTTACCGGTACCGGATTCCAGAAGAGACAGCAATACAGATTCCCATACGTTAGAAAGGCACAACGTGAACACAAGATGGCGGCTGATGGTCATTGGTGTTTCTTTACCTAAAGGGATTTACGGTTCCTATGCCTCGGCTTAAAAATATTTCTCCGATTTAGCTAATCAAATTCACAAACAAGTTGTGCAAAAAATGACGAAATTGTGTTTAAAGATCTGCTAGCCATTGCTGATTTGACTAATTTTTTTGTACAAAAATGTACAATTATTAGAGATTTTTATCAAATATTTTTCCTCGCGAACGGTAAGAAACTGTTTTATTAGTCCATATTATTCTTCTCAAATTGATCAATTGTGAGGACCGTTTTTAAGCAAACTTATCGAGCAAATTTTCTCGTAAAATAAAATTTAAAAAAAATAATAAAAAACTTTAATATTTGAGTACATGTCCATATAGTGCCACGTTATTCTTTCTATCTTTGAATTCCTAAAACTCAAAAGTTAGGACGATGACAAGTCGTTTTTACTGGTGAGGTGTGGTTATTAGCATCTCACCTGTATTTCTGATTACTAAAAAGAGCCTGTTACCTGCACCCTTTACCTCGAGGGAACATCAATACCGATGCTAGGGGAAAAAACAGCATGAGGAAAATCCAACTTTAAATTTACAGTGTATACTTATATCTCGAATTTCTTTTTGTGACGAAAAGAAATGAAAGTTTCGACCTGACAGAAACATCCCGGACAATTCGCCAGGGAAAGCAGGCGGGTCACTTATCAGAAGCTTGCACTCACCTCCTCCCCTTTTTCATCTCAAGGAAGGAAAAGACGAATGTGGGTTCTCCAGAAAGGTGGTTTCAGATAAAATGGCCAAAGAGACTTATCTTTATTTTTTCCTAAAAAAAGTGGCAGACCCAAGCCACTAAGGTGTTAACATTGTTACAAGGTAACGGAAAAAATATTTTCAGTAAAACAGGACTTTGGAAAAGTTGCTTTTAAGTTGAGAGCTTGGGGAACGGAACCTGAGTGTAGACAGAAAATATTAGTCACAAAATGGCCGGAAACCAGCGATTATCTCCAATAATGATGAGATTCCTTTTTTTCCGTAAATACTTAGCAAATCGAATGCAAACATGTGCGATAACCCGATTCACCAAAAAATGGATCTTTCTCCATCGTTTTCAAATATTTACCTACCGACGATATTCTTTTGTTTACTGATTTTTGGGGTTTTACGTAGAATTTCTTTTAAAGGTTTTCCTGAGGAAAGAATATTTTTGGTTCCTATAATGACTAATTTACGAAATTTCGATCCAAAAAGAAATATATGTGAAATAAAAACATATCTAAGCAGCGCTGAATACAAAGAGTGAACAAAAACATCAGTTGTTATAAAATCAACTGCGTGGCAATGAGGAATTGTTCGTCTCCAAAAATATTTTCCCTCCCCCCATCCCTCTTCCCTTACCTTTTAACATTGAGCCCCCCCCCCCTTCTGGTTGGATCTCCCTACGTCACTTGTCTACAGCCTGCCCTTTAAGAGTAGCGAGTACCGAGTGAATTAGAAACCCAGGATTTTCTGAGATGATGTAACCCGTTCGACACTAGTACCACGTGTGTTGCCTACTACAGGCTGAAAATGCTGTAATTCAGCCTGGTTTAGACAATATACGTGACATATGAGTCGAGTGGGGTGTATCTTCATATCACAAAATTCTCAGAAGCCCCTACTTGGTACATCGGTTCAACCATCCATGAAAATAGAACACACCCATCTCTTGAAATAACCCATTGACGGTTGCTCTATCAACTGCTCTACACGTTCTTGAAATACATTTACGTAAGAAATAAGTTAAAAAATCGAATTAAGTTGTCTCATCTCTCAAGACATCAAAATTATTTCATATTTAAGAAATTAAAATTATTCACATTTAAAGACAGGCGATAAGTAACTTTAAGTGGCCTGAATTCATCCGCGGAGCTGTTGGAACACGGGCCTGTTGATTCTTGTGATAACATTTTCTACAATATTTCCGCGGCAGGAATCATACGGAGCTGAAGTATCCTTGGATATGGATTGAGAGCGCGCAGCTCACTCCATCGCTTTCCCCCAAGCGCAGACCCACAACATCGGTTGTCCTTTTCCTTCTCATAAAGCCAAATGTGTTGGACCGCGACAGAAGATTGTTTCAAACGTAAAAACGTACTTCTTCATTACGCCGACGTGGCTCCCCAAAGAGTTACATTCACAGGGATCTACGCTACTTTGCAAATTTCCATTACGCGGAGAAATCAGAACCAAGAGACCGTGATAAATCGCGCTTGCATGCGGTCAGCCATTTTCAAAAACGAACGTTTGCAAAAAACAAAAACAATCTGGTACTTAGGAGCTGACAAGGGGTAAGCTAATAAAAGCAGAGAGGGACAGTGTTTTATTAAAGGTGCAAAAGACAGCAAAAAAAGAAAAACAAAGAGGAACAAAAGACAGTCGAAAATCAAGGATGCCTTGTCGAGTTTGTCTAGCGCGAAGTAGCGTTGCTTCCGGCGCTGCCAACTTGACGACGAAAAGACGTCATGAATAACTCACAGTGCTTCCAACTGCACAGTTACCCCCGAGGATTTCTACTCCATTAGTCTATACTCCCCGTGAGACGTCTCATGCACGACATCTTAAAAAAAAAGAACGGTAAGACACGGATTTGTCGTTAGGTCCAGCACAAGTTACTCAAAGATTTCAGCAGCAATATTATTCATTAATGAAATAACGGGATAGTTTTTCCACGTTTGCCGGTCTGAAATGATGAAAACGGAGATGACCTTTCCAAAATGTTTTAGCAAAAAAAAAGAGAGAGAATTTAAAAAAAAAGCTGCCTGTATTCAAAAAAAGCGTGCCCTTCTTCCAAAAAATGGAATGAAAAATCAGCCGTTTTATATAATAAAATGTTTGAAATAGTTCTAGCAAATACTCTACAGGCTAATGGTTAACCCATGACAGCCCAAAGTATTTGGAGTGAAATTTAGCATGAGAGAAATTCATTGGATTTCCCCCATTGAAATACGCAATTTTAAGCTTTGGAAAATGCCCAATTTATTAAATTTCAAATTTCTAGAGAGGTAATATTTTTTTAAAATGAAAAAATACTAAACTGAAAAGATCCTCTATAATATTTTTTTCTGTTTCCGAACGGCATCGCTGAAGTGGGTTTTAATCGCCTGAAAACAATTAGTAAATTTAGAATCCTTGTTTTACCGCCTAGAAATTCCGACGGATAAAAGCGCGTTTAACAACTGGTTCAGATCGCAAAATCAGAGCCCCAATGTTGTTGTTTCCGTGTTGACAGTGAAAATACGTTTGTTGAAGGCAAAGTAAGGGTTCCTCTCGGCACGGCCGCGGCGCGGGGCCTGACGTCGACCTCGGTAACTCCGTCATTACATGCAAAGCAACACGCCGGATTTCAGGGCCATTAGACCGTCGAGAGCAACCCCCTACTTCTAACGGAAAATCACCCCTCCTTCAAAGAAAGCGAGCGGACGCTGCTGTGCGGCGCGGGTGCCGGAAACGAACGGATCCAGGAACCCGTGCTGATACAATATTTTGCGACGGGATGCGAGAATATTGAGATCGCTTGCACATCGGTTTCTCCTTCCTTTTTCTCTCAGTAAAAACAGAAAAATTTGACACTCTACATTTTTGAAGGTTGCGTTTTTGCGGTTGAATGGATATCACTGGACATTTTTGTTGTCTTCCTTATGTGTCTTGGTTTCCGACGCCAGGGTATTTCCCTGATGAATCAACTCGACACGGCCGATCGCTCGTTAAATTTGAATAGTGATTCTCTGATATTCAGTGAATTTTTACTGATTCTCAGAGACTCTGATTCAAATTTAGAGCATAGAAAAACGTCGTACTAACAACCATGCATGGTGCAGTTTTAGAAACGCTGATTGTTTAAATTATACAAATTATATTAGGCCTAAGACTTCCGTACTAGACCATACGTCTGAATTCCGAAAAAAAAAGAAACGTCCAAAATCCGTTTCGACGGGGCGAATTTCAGACCTTTTATTTGGAAAAATGAAAGGATTCTCGGCGGATTCGGACGGACTTTGAACGCACATTTTCTAGGCGTGCTTCGGATACAATCGTCCGATCTTCCATTGTACTCTACTGACGTTGTTGGATGCTCGACTACCGATCATCCAGTTCCAGAATCTCGTTCTACAAAATTTAAGCAGAAAATTTGGCTCTACCTCCCGGTCGAAGAATCCATTTGTGGATATGAATATCTGGACATAATGGCTGTTATGGCTATCCATATGTTCATACTAAGTATGGATATCCATGAAAGCCATGATGTCCAGATACGGATATCCAAAAATGGATTATACGACCCGGGGGTACAGCCAACTTTTTGGTAAAATTTTGTAGAACAAGACTCTGGAATGTATGACTGGATTTGTGGATAAACATATCTGGACATCGTGTTTTTTATGTCTAATCATAAGTTCATACCAGGTATAGATATCCATGTCCAATAATTCTTCATAAATGAATGATCTCGGCATCAATATTCATAATAATATTCGTAACAAAGAGTATGATATCCATTTGGGACGATGCATATATCTCATGTCCCATACCCATAGAACACATGAATCCATTAAAACGCATGAATAACATGTGGATGTATCCTTCCTTAACAATGTCTGTATTTCCAAACGCACAAACCGGCTTAGAAGCAAAATTTGGCACAAACTCGTCGAGTAACCAGAAAAGCTGTCATGTAATCCGCCAATTCCGCCATTTAATAGATTAATTCCGTCATGCCAAAACCCCTGAGTCTTATTCGCGGCGCTTCTCCGCTATCAGGCGGCGCTGTACGCTTTCCCGCGCCGCTTTCCCGCGCCGCTTTCCCGCCCCACTTTCCCGCGCAGCGCCGCCGCGGGAAAATCCCATGTTGATGTGTGTCGAGTCGGACGCCGAGTAGAATTGATTAGATGGATCTCGAAAACGCCTCTCAGCCGACCGGACGCGAAGCGATGCGAAGCGGCGACACGCTTTCCCATATAGACACGCTTTTTCTCATAAATCGGACTTGTTTCACAATAAAAACTTACTTCTTCCCGCGTATCCAGACAAACACTTTTGACCCCCCCCCCTAGTTTTTTTGGCTTGGAACACTTAATATTGTTTTGGGTAGTTGAAGAGATCTCTGTTGGGTATGAAACTATACTAAGGGTCTTACACATATACTGTTTAAACGGTAGCCAAATTAAAGCAAAGGGCTTTCGATTCAGGCTACCCAACCCAAAATTCCGATAGGATACGATAGAGTGCGATAGAAATTTCCGATCGAAAAGTGGAATGCCGACTGGAAATCCGATCGGAAAGGAAATTTCCAATCGGGTTTCCGATAAGAATTCATTTCCGATCGGAATTGTCTATCAGATTTCCCGTCAGATTTCTGTCCACTTCCCAATCGGGTCCTATCTTTGTTTTTAATCCAAATTTCTGATCGGAAATCCTATCGGAATTTTAAGCTGGGTATTGGTAATTCAAAACCGAAAAGAAACCGAAACAGGCATTTTGGGCCTATATCAAAACCCTGAATAGGTACGGTATAAGTCTACCCATGGGCAAGATTTCTTATTAATCAATAAAAGTACAAATTGATTTAATCGGTTTGTAATCAGAGGATGCTTGATAACTTTCTATGTTACAAAACTGCATTTTTTGGAGCATGTAATAGCGTTGCAACGCTATAGACCTTGTCTCTTAAACACCTGGTGTATAAGACGAGTGTACAGTATATACCCATAGCGTGAGAGTATACTCTCATGCCCATAGGTACGCCATTTGTTGCTCATGAAAGCTCTTACAAATCATCGCCAGGATGTTTCAACATCCATGGAGGTAGGCAACACACAATACCTCCATGCGAGTGGTTGCATACCACTATAAAAATCCTGTTTGAGCTGCGGTTCTGTATGGCCAGTCTCGGGCAAGAATCGAACCCGGACGAAGAAATAATTGGACGCTACCAGTTTGATTTTACTTCCATGTCAATGGAAGTATTGGCATCGTGCAAAAAATCGACTTCGAGATAAGACCGGATTTGTGATGTACAACCCCCAAAACGTCGAGAAAAGTGGTTTTGGACAATCCGTCT
>Ga0058701_10004796_pt1 | contig 11054 bp, 7 predicted proteins | sample AgamicOrMae_FD_97039 | JGI IMG/M metagenome (GOLD analysis project Ga0058701, IMG submission 97039) | Agave microbial communities from Guanajuato, Mexico - Or.Ma.e | ecosystem: Host-associated > Plants > Phyllosphere > Phylloplane/Leaf | place: Guanajuato, Mexico | collected 2012-06-04 | reverse complement strand
GGAATGGTCGGAATAAATGAACGAGAATATCAATCTAGTCATGCACAATTCTACCGAAACCTTTAGCTAGTTTATTATCACTCTATTTCCTTCGAACCTTAGGCCTGCCTTTGCCTTTCTTTTTGCCCTTCTTTTTCTTTTTTTTCTTCTTCTTCTTTTTATCAGATCTTGGATTAACTGTCTTGACAACATTGAACAAGTGCACTACGCCCCTCGTGGCAACCGCTTTCAATTCGTTCTCCACAAGAGCGTCCTCTTGGGCATGGGGTTTTAGTCGTTTGGTCAGATAGTCTGGATTGTCTGATGGATCGTTGGAGCGTTTCTGCCTCTGATGAAGGATGCTTTCGTCATCGTCGGATTCTGGGTTCTTTTCCCTCTTAGCTTTGGCCAAAATGTGTCCCTTGTTGCTGTGCTTTCCTATGCTCAATATTTTAGATACGGCGTCTGCCCATCCCTCACCCGGTTCGGTTTCCATCCTTTGGTTGTGTGTATTTCATCAAAATGGTCCTGACATATGGAAAATGGAGACCCCTCAGAGTTAGATATGATCGGACATCTATGGGAAACCCCACGAAGATTGCGAGATAGGGCGCAGACTCCTGGACCACGAGGGACCATGTGCCATTTCTCCACGCTCGAGTTCTGTGCGCTCGAGCGCGACAACAGTGCAGCGGATTTGCCGGGAACGATTCGCGCGAGGCCAGATCTGCACGTGTTGATGTTTTGATGTCAAAGAGCCACCAATGGCCTCAATTCAATGTATGATAGTAATTGATCATCTAATTCGTGTCATGGGACTAGTTTCTGTGGTCCATTCATGCTATCAAGTCTATCGCCTGACCTGAGGGCATTCCTCAGGTTCTCAGTCCTCGCCAAGAAGGAAATCATCTCTTGGTATGGATCGCATTGTGATAACGATGTAGGAAAGCTTGCCTTCATGGCTACTAAAGAGTGGGATGGTATGACCCACATCGAGAGGAGGCCTTTCGATAAGAATAACGAAAGCTGCCCTGAGATCGAACAAATTATCGATTGCCATAGCTTTAAGACTTCTCCCAGCGACTCTTTCACATCAGTCAATTCGAAAGATTCTCTCAAACTAAAGATCGATATATTCTCCAAAGCCCAGCCAGATCATATCAAACGTGATCCCCTCGTAGAAGATCTCTTGAGTAAGCGGAATGAATTGCACCAGTTATATGCACCTCGAGAGCTTAACATATTGGAATATATGATCAAAACTAAACCTCGTTGGCCGAGGAGTTCTCGCATTTGGTTCTTGCGGGCTGAAAACAGGATTCAGTCAACAAATGGAACGAAGAGTTGGGATCATCTGACCAATGAGGAGAAAGATATGTACGAGAGGTGTGCTGTCCTCGACCAGAAGCGCTATGTTCTTGAGAAGAATGCCTGGGTAACCAAGATTATCACTCTTGATCTATCTAGCGACGATTTCACTTTGTCGGATTTTGATATACCAGAAGTCAAGCGACAGATTGATTCCATGGGTTCTATCCCTGATTTGAGCCGCTACTTACCAGCGAATATCGGTTTGAAGAGGCCACGCGAGCCCTTTTCGATATTCATTGAGGCGTACCAATACCAGATTCGCGAAGAAAGGCCAAAATTTCAATTCGGGAGACACCTGAGAGATTGTTCAGAAGCTTGGAAGAAACTTAGTGAGGAAGAGAAGCAGTTTTACAAGAACGAGAGTGAAAAACTCAAGGAAAAGCGCAGAAAGCTTCTCCAGAATGATGCACGAGCTAGTGAGTCACGATTATCTGTGCCAGTTGACCTATTCAGGCCAAATAGAGCGGTTTTTGGACCTTGTAGGCCATCGCACCTATACCCGAAGTTGCCCTCGATAATTGGCTTCTGGAGTGCAAGGGAGAACATAACAACAAAACCCTTGAAAGACGCCTGGGATAACCTAGAGCCCGATAAAAAAAGTGCCATTAGGGTCGAGTACGAAAAATTGAAAAAATCTGTCGAGGAAGAGAAGAAGAGGATTAATCTCAAGCATGCTCAGGTAAAGAATATGGTAAGAGAGTCTACTAAGCTCAAGGAATTGAAATGTAGGTTAGGACTGATGAATCTGTAGAGACGGACCTGACAATCTTGAGACTCACGACAATAGCATTCCGTTCTCGCGCCAGTTCTGGTCTCACCTTCGCACCAGCGCACGCGTGCTTAAACCACTCTCATCGATAAGATTTTGAGAAACACTTTCCACTCGGCTCTCTAGTCTGAACAATGCTCAAGTTCATATTCTCAAGTCTTCTCAAGCTGTTCTCGTAGATGTTTCCATTACATGGTTGCACCTACAAGGATGCCCCAGGCCCGTGGGGTCAAGTGTGATTTGTGCAAAGAGATCTTAACCCTAGCAACCTGGATCGATCAGACGAAATTAGCAAAAAACGTCTCTGATGCCGAAGTTGTCTTGACCAAAATCAATCAGCACAACGATAGCAGCTGCCCTTGCATACCCAAGAACATAGAAAACCTACTGGTCGGGAGCACACATTTTGAAATACACCGCCTGCTAATCGGAGAGTTAGACTCCCAAGTCCATGATCATCAGACCACTCTAAGTCACGAACAGATTCGGACTACCCTAGAGGCTTCGAAGAATCTCAATGTTATTAACGATTGTTGCGACACTAAGAAGGGTTCTAGGTTCAAGTATGCCTCTGAGTACTTCGAAAACGAGCAGCTTTCCAAGTCGAAGCAACAGTTGTATCATCTGAAAAGAGCAATTGACTTTTGGTCAACGGCTATGTATGATACAGCTAATCCCTTCAACTCCAAATTGGCTCTAAGATTAGGTCTAACTCACCACGTAGTATATGCAAGTTATTTATTCAAGCTTTATAAGATCTCAAAGTATCAACTGAAGACTTCCGTTCTATTGCTCGATTTGTTCAAGTCAATCGAAGGTGTTACAGACAATGCAATTCTTCACGCCAATTATATTCTTATAAGGTCCCTAATAGATTCCTCACAGCCTACCCTAGCCCGACAATATTTGAAGCATGCAACCAAGATGCCAAATTATCATGATAAATCTAACTACGAATCAATTCTATTGACTTGCGCCGCCTGCGAACTCAGACTAACTGACGAGAGTGAGACTGACAAGCTCAGCATACTTGAGGACCTCAAAGACCTATTGCCAATCAGGAAAGATGATAAGCTTCAGCACTATTACGCCCGAACTTTGGCCATGAGCACAGTTATAAGGTACATACAATATTACAGGTCAAAAACCGATCAATGTTTTGAATTCTTCCATATCTTCAGGTTTGTCTGTGCAATCATTCGGCGTTGTTATGAGACCTCTTTTGATTTGGTCTTGTCTATTAAGGATACTAAAAGGCAACGGGTGGACGCTAATCGTGCGAGTGCCTCAAAGGTTAGTCAAATATTGGACCACAATTGGATTAGATTTGCCATATCTGACTTCTCTTTTTCGTCTTTCGAAATTATTTTAGAATTCTATAGGAGAGCAGGGATGCCCGAGTGTCTTGAGATCTTATACAACGGACTCGCTCTTATCGCATTCAGAAGTGGAAGTATATACTGGCAATCAAGAATGGGATTTATCGGCATAGAGCTGGATCTTCTATGTGATAAGATTGATGATGCGAAGCTGAAGCTCGCTGCAGTCAGAGCAATCATTGACAATCATCATAACGATGATGGGCACGATAGCTTATCGACGATAGACTTGCTAGGTGCTGAATTTGATATAATTTCCGCGGCATTGGAGGCTGGACGAGTCTCTCAGAAGACGCATGATGACAATGATTTGACAGTGAGAATATTGGAAAAGTTGAGAGATAGTGCCCAAAAAAGGGTTGACGAAATTCAAGGTTTGAAGATTCATGATCATATGATAGGTCATGAACATAGATGTGGTTTTCCACTGCCAATCCACGACCCTCTACACTTGAGGCTTGCATTATCTGTGATCAAGCTAAACGGCCCACCAAGTAGGGAACTGTTACTCAGTATAGCTCAGCAACTTAGGGCTCTCAAGAATACGACGTTAGAATTTTACTCGGAACAATCTCTCTTGGAAGTTCTCCTGAGCTATGTGGGTGTCAAAACTAGTGAACGGCGACTCTTAGAGTCGGTCAACTCGAGTCAACTATTTTTGAAGATGAACTCGATCAGATCATTATCGGGACTACTTTCAAATCTGGACCTGAACAACGGAGATGCAGATGGCAAGTTGAAGCGAGTGGCCAGTAGTCGCAACAAAACGTTTCGTAAACCTCTAAAGCGCCAATCGAAACGTAAAGGTGTATACCAAGTTGCGATCAGAGCTGAAGAAAATCTGCCATCTCAAGAAAAACAGCCCGCAAGAGCCTATAGCCCAGTCGAATTAATAGAGAATTTTCCGTCCATATCAGAAGCGAATATAGTTTTGTCATATGTTAGATACTCAGAGCCAAATCCAGACTATCTTCTTGTTAGAAAAGCACATGAGATAATGCTTTGCCTACGTCTTTCCGAAACTGAACTGCCTGGCCGTAATGCGAGATACAATGTATTGTATCACTTTACAGAATCAATAAACTGCAACACAATCCGTTATAGGTGGATGATGTTTCAAGAGCTGCAGGATTCCCCTTTCGATCCAACATCAGGTGCCAATGTAGAAAACGCGAACAACTCAAAGCAGAGATACACCAGTTTTTCTTACACTGCTGATCCTGACCGTTATATCAAGTCAATGGTTAAGCTAATACCAAACGATATTCGATTGTGCCAGTTGAAGTATATCCACGAACCCGGAGAAGACTATGAGAGTCTCTTGATCTGCTGTTTCGACAGCAGCAACGAGCCTATATTCATCCACACCACAAGATCACTTGTTTCTGATGATTTTTTCGTGGACGCGAACACTGAGGTTGACGCCCTAACGATACCCAATAGGATGCAAGCGAAAATTGAAGACTTCAGAGGGACGTTGTTTGAAAAAAACAGCAGACTGGAAATGAGACAGAATCTGGAAGCTGAGATGGAACTCATACTGCAGGATTTCGAGAGGGAGCTTCTTGGTCCTTTCAAGTTCATTTTGTGTGCAAGAAGTTGCGAAGACAGTTTCAAGAAGATGGTGCGTGATTTCATCAATGATTTACCTGAGTGTTCATCACCATCAGCTCTTAGGATGCTATTAGAGGGTGTCTCGTCTCTTTCGCGTGATCAATTTCTTGACGCGGTCTCTCTACTCTATCACAAGGGCACGGACTGGAGCAAGAATGTTGTCAACGATTGGACAAAGAGATTCGATAAGTACATGAAAGAACACCATCCTGGTGCTGACAAAACTGTTTTGATGAGAAAGTTTCCTGGAAAACAGATTGGACTTATATTGGACCAGAGACTTGAGCACATACCCTTTGAGTCATTGCGCGTAGTCAGAACCATCAGCCAAGGTATATTTCGTACACCCTCATTGAGGATATTCGGTACTTTAATTCAGCGTCACAATTTCCCCATCGGTATAGATTCTGACAGGGTCGCCTATGTTCTAGATCCGGCCAACAACTTAGCCAAAACTCGAGCCAGATTTGAGTCAAAACTTAGTGACAACAAAGATTGGCCTGGCGTTATTGGGCAGTCGCCAAGAGTCGAACAGCTAGAGACTTGGTTGTGCAAAGAGGATCTTTATATCTACATCGGCCATGGCGCGGGTACAGCTTATTACAATAAGCTTGAGAGAGGTAGAGGCTTGAACGCGCTGAGGGAGATAAACGCTGCTGCACTAGTGATGGGTTGTAGTAGTGGTAGAATGGTGGCGGAGGGCCCAATGTTGGAATCTTTTGGCATCGGTTGGGTGTTTATCGCCAGAGGTGCACCGTGTTACGTTGGCCTTTTGTGGGACGTGACAGATACTGAAATAGACAAATACTTAGATTCTCTCTTGGCAAGATGGATACCTTCGAAATGGCCTCCCCCAAACGGATTGAACGGGCTCGACAGTAGATTTTCAGCGCCAAGCACACCCCGCTACATCACCGATATGTCATCTAAGGCCAGACATGATTGCAAACTTATGTTCCTAGTGGGCTCAACTCCTGTTGTTTATGGACTTCCAATTTTCTGCAGAGATTCATAGTGATCATCACAATAAAGTTGGCCACAGTTCCAAATACACCTAGCATCTCCGATAACATCTTAGTTTCAATGATATTGTTTATTCTAGTCCTGCTCTAACAGGGGTTTCTATGCAAACCTTGATTAAGTCGACTGACAATGCTCGGTTAAACCACCATTTCCCTGAATCGACCTCTCTATGAATCCGCCACGGCCAATCTTACGGGTCTCTGCTTCCGATGCGACTTGGCAATATGACTCGCTCCAGCGAAATGAAGACTGTAGCTCAAGAGTGAAGCTATACGGCGCTTGTCTTCACCTGAGTTGGGGCTGGAGACACATGTACACAAATCTTATCAACTGCCGAGACGGTAGTCTGTAGAATCCGGCAAATGACCCCTCAGCTCTGGATCGACCGCAAGGAGAGGCGTACTTTACGAATATCGAATGAACTCTACTATCTGCTAGTGAGAGGCTAGAGTATCGGGCCTCCATTTCGTACCCCCTGGCCAAAGCCGTCTGTAGACACCGACGAAGCGAGCATATAGGAACTTGTTTCGCGAAGACAAAAATCAATGAGCCACCATAGGCAGTGCTGTAAAGATGAGAATTATCAGTGGAGCTGATCTTTGAAATTATAGACTCTATGTTAGATGGAGGCGAAGAGATTTCATTTGACATGTAAAGGAGGCCAGAGCGCACATGCTCATGTCTTGGTCTCACATTTTATATCCAATGGACTGAGCTCGTTTAGGGGATAATGGTAGAACTAATGTCAATACCATGCCTCCTATACACAAGCCGAATTTCCTTCGACAATTCCTCGGAGCAGGGCTCTGCTGCTTGCTGGTGGGGAAGCGCCTTCAGGATATGTACCTGGTCCTCTAAGTCAAACTTACTCACTGTCGCCCAGTTACTGAGCAAGAGGTCGACTGCCGCTAGAAACTTCTCCCTATTAGTACGTGTGCAAGGGTCATTCCAAACCTCCTCGAACACTTTATTCACCTGTGAGATGACGTCTTGGCCCTCCACTGAAGTTGGGCCTCCGATGGTCATAGCAGCGATGACGCACAATGCCAAGATAGGTATCATTTGTTTGAACATCTTGAATAGCCTGTTAGTTTAGCTTTCTTGCTCTTTTTGATTTCAAATCCGGTCAAACTTCTGATGTTCGTCCTTACACTTGTTATCTCGAAACCTTTATGGAGAGGCTCACGAACGAGGCTCCCATTTATAGTCTAGAAACCGGATGGATCTGCGAAACATCGACTCCATCCAGACATGAGAAACTGAATCTATTTTCGTCCGTCTCATCGTGGGGCCTCATTGTCACTACCAACAAGTCATCACTCACATATCCACCTTCAGCCACTCCTGTGCATAGTTTTGCGCAAACCACCTGACGCTGAGCAAGATCCACTACATTTTCATCGATATTGTGTGGTCGAAATCATGAGACGATCCAGATGGCGGCCCTACAGCCTTTCTTTGCGCTGATTTCAGCTACTGGCGGTTAGTCTCAGAATACAAATGCGCCAAGTAACCTCCAACGAGGGGCAACTGATTCGCCTTTTCAGCTCGCTTGTTCAGCTCATGAATGACCCGAAATATTTTTTCGAACTGACCGATGAGTATCAATTGGTTATTTTGATATATTACTATTTGATTTCCAAATGAGCCAATCCGAAAAAGTGCTGATGTTTGCTTACAAAGCTAGGCAATTGAGACAGCAATCAGATGCAGTCTTTATCTGTTTGAACAAATCTGAACCACAGTTGGAAGGCCATGGGAGTCGAAAATTCGTTTTGAATCCTGCAGAGATCGACAAGAACGAGGAATCTCACTTCAGGTTATGTCCACGTATTTTTCCAAGCCCTTCGAGATGCTGGTTGGACACTATCTGACTAATGGTCTTCCCTAAGCACGAGACGACACAAGACCAGCGCCGTTGACGTAATTGGGTCTGTCTGCAGAGCGTGACATTTTTCGTCCGAATTGGTACGTTCTTGTCTTGTTTCTATTCTAGGCATTCGTGCTCAGTGTCGAGGATCATTGTGCTGAGGTGTTTCAAGAACAATCTGACGCTTGGATGTACGCTTAGAGTTAGAAGGTTGGTTCGGCTAGCCACCGAAAACTGGCTTCATTTTGGATAGCATGAGTGATGTTTTCGTATAAACCACAGTTAATGCAGACCAGATGACAGTCAGCCAAATCCTCTCCAGTACCATCGGGTCCTAATCTCTCCCCTTGTCCAGATCCGTCTCTCAGAGTAAAATTTTCGAATTTCAGCTGAAGGTTCGGTGGCGTGCTCCGTGTCTTGGCACTTGACGATTTGGTCTTTGGGTTTCCCAGCATCCTGAACTCTTCGCAAGATAAACAGAACGAGGCACTCGATGTCTGTTAAGTGAGCTTGATGTGGGTTAGAATGCTCCATCTTGCGGGATGTCTCCCGCAGTGCATATCAAACGCGATTGGATGTGGATTTCATGCAAGAGCATACATCTTGGCGACTTCATTCTCCTGCCCCTCTGAGTGTTTGCTGGTCGCCATGTTCAGAAAACTGTCACTCATCAAGAGTGCCCCAACTACCGAGAAATTGTATCGCGAATGCGGCTCCATCAATAAACACTTCGAGGAGTGAAGTAAAGAGGAGGATTATTAGGAGAGGTGGTCACTGAAATTAGAGACTCAAAGTTATATTAGGGCGAGAATAATAATAAGCTGACTCGTGAAAGAGACCGAAGCGTATCCTCATGAACTAAGCTCGTTTATTAGGCTTGATTTTAATTAATATCAACACCATTCCTCTCATAAGCTTTGTAGATGCCCCTCAACAATTCCTGGCCGCAGGCCCTCGCATTGGGAAAGTGGGCAACCGCCGTCAGCATGTTCATCTGTTCCTGTGCCTCAGATCGATCCATATAGTCCCATTGACTGAGCAAGGAGTTGGCTGCCGCTAGAATCTTGCGCTTGTTCGCCGATGTGCACGGGTCGTCCCTAACCTGTTTGTACACCGAAGTGACGTCTTGGCCCTCCACTGGAGTTGGGCCGCCGATGGTCAGAGCAGCGACGACACACAGTGCCAAGATTGGTATGATTTGTTTGAACATCTTGAATCTACTGTTAGTTTAGTTTTCTCGCTCTTTGTCGTGAAACTCTTGGTGCTGATGTTTAGACTTGTGATCCGGAAATCATTATGGAGAGACTCACGAATGCGACTCCTATTTGTAGTCTCATGATCGGATCCATCGGCGAAACATCCGTTCTATCTACAGAGGGGAGACTGGATCTATTTCCGATCTTCTCATCGGCCGGCCTCATCGTCACGACCAACAAGTCAACACTCCCAAAGCTACCATAAGTTACGTCCGAGCACAGTTTCACACAAACTACCTGACGGTGAGCGAGATCCTCTACACTCTCGTTGAGATTGTTTACTCGAAAACTATGATCAGGGCCCACACTATGAATGACTTGTGGGGCTCCGTTTATAGTAACCATGTGTTTAGGCAAACCACATGACCATTAGCCAAATCCTCTGTATCATGATGTAAACTATTCCTATAAATCGTATGGAAATGCCGGATCTGAAAACTCGAAATAATTTCGTGCGTGCAAAGTTTGCAATCTTGCTCCTGATGAATCCTAGAGCCCGTGATCTCAAGAGCTCCCGGGGCCTCTCGCAAAATAGATGGACCTCCAATCGAGGTATTTGTGTGATAAATACTCCTACTTTGCATGTTTGTAGCTTGTGTAGAAAATCCACTCGGCTGACGAGACCAAATCTGTCGAAAATCTATCCTCAATTGAACTGGAGTTGCCGGTGTTTTGCCCGAGCGCTTCTCACTCACAAGGTCAGGTAACTGCCATCACTAGCTCAATGAATCTTGGCCCAGTTATGGACTGATAGATGACTAATTGAACGCACAACTACATCTCGATCTAGTTCCCATCGATGCATTACAACGGAGGGCGCCATAAGACGCCTGGGCGAAAATTTCCTTCATTTTGAAAAGCATGAGTCATGAACAACTGATTGGAGCATTAGTTGAATCTTTAGTTACTCTACTGAGAGCACCAGAACTGTAAGATGCTCCGATTCGTGCAAAAAGCGTCCAATGCGCGACACTCGCCCTCATCAGAGCTACCATATAGCAGCCGTCCCGCCGCCTTCTCCCCCGCAGCTATCAATTCGATTAGCAGCCTCCAAGCTCTGCCTTGTCTCTCTGATCGAGCAACAGGTGAGCTGATGACAACAATACGCTTCGTAAGAGTGCTAGATTATTGCAAACCATACCCATTGCACGATCACCATGCCCACCGTGCCCACTGATTCTTACCCATCTTTTCACCCTAAATACACACAAGTAGCCGCTCCAATGGCGCACAAACGCTCACTATGGCCCCGCATAGGACTCAAGTAATGAGCTCATGCTCATTATAGCTCACAGAGAGATTCCATACGATGCAGACGCTGCATCCTACTAGCTAGGCATCATGTATTCTAATGCTCGTTCCAGTGCTCACAGAGCTGTGAGATTGCTCTCAGACCGGCACAAGCGTGCAACCTAACTACTGAGCTGGTGAATACTGGTCTGGAACATAGATTGACCACACCCATAGCACTCACTTTACGGGGATTGTCTGATTGTGATTGCGGCTACTTTTGTCGATTTCAATTCATCGTGCTATATCAAGTTTAGTAACAATATGCAACCCTTGTGTAAACTTCTTGTTTCTGGCTACACTAGAACTGGAAGAAGCTATCATCTGGTAATCCTGCGCGTCACTTCTGCTGCTCTTTACACAGAACACATCTTATATAAAAAAGTTGGCAGGCTGATCACGACCAGCCCGATGCGTGATTCGTGAATACGTTTATCATCTCTTCCCATTCAAGGATGTCTGACAACTTGACTCGTTAGAGAGGCTCCGCATAAATCGCAACG
>Ga0058701_10004795_pt1 | contig 11055 bp, 11 predicted proteins | sample AgamicOrMae_FD_97039 | JGI IMG/M metagenome (GOLD analysis project Ga0058701, IMG submission 97039) | Agave microbial communities from Guanajuato, Mexico - Or.Ma.e | ecosystem: Host-associated > Plants > Phyllosphere > Phylloplane/Leaf | place: Guanajuato, Mexico | collected 2012-06-04 | reverse complement strand
CGAAAAACTTTTCATGAGGTACTTTTCAGGGCGCGATCGGTCTGAAGCCAAATTCAAGTTTTTCAATGGGTGTTCTAAGAAACCGGCACGCAATAAAAAAAAATGACACGGTAAATGGTGCCCTGGACATTGGTCTTTCAAAATAACACACGCACCCAGGCCGGAAATTGTTTTATTTTTTTTGACTTTTGGCCGCTTAAACGGCGTTGTGGCCCCACTGTGCGACGCGGCCATTCTGGACCTAAGTCCGACGTCGGTTTTTTTCCCGATGCGTCGGCGCATCAAAGAACCGTCCGTGTGTCAATGAGACAATAGAAGTCGGGGTCTGACGTCGGAAAAGGTGCTGGTGTCAGGCGGACACACGGTATTGCGTCGGGGGCGCATTCCTCGACTAACCTCGATGCCGGAAAGGCGTCGGAATAGCAAAACCGATGGTCGGGAGCCCTTCGGTGCATCGGCAGCGCGCAGTAGGTTGGTATCCGACGTCGGAATGATGAACGACGGCTAGCGGGAGCTCGTCGGTGTTTCGGAGGCGCACTACACGACTAATCCGACAACGGATAGGATAACGACGATTGGGACGGATCGGTGCGTGGAGACCGCGTTTGCAAGCGCGCTGTAAGCCTGGTGCCTGTTCGGAAGGTCTTTAAGGTCTAAAATGAAATACATTCTCCATTAATACTTAGTTACCTGTAAATGACGTCGAATTGTTAGTTGAACGTGTTGCGGTACTTAATATTCTAGCAGGGTTTTACAAGATACTCTACAAAGTTGAAACGTACGAATTGGAAAGCAATGTAACTTTGACGGGCATTGATAGATCGTTAGCTGTTCTCTTAATCAAAAGGTACATAAATAAGATTACTAGGCGAAACACAAGAATGATAACTAAAATAGCGTTCAAATCGTTCAATATGTCATGAACACACTTTTGTTTTCTGAGATTTCACAAGAAGATACTTGCGTAAAATCAAACCATCCTCCTCAACAGATCCTATTATGGCTCTGTTAAGTGGTGCCACATAAAACCAAAGGCGAGAAACAAACAAAATCAAACAAGTTAACTCAAAAAGTAAAATTAAAGTACCTATCGTACCGGCAACGAGATCTCACAAAATTGCACTTGCGTCAAATCAAAACATCCCATAAAGATCCTATGTATTTGTTTAGTTTTCTAAAATAGCTTTGTCATTGTTTAGTGAAGCTATGCAAATCCAAAGGCGAGGAACACAAAATCAAACAAGTTAACTCCATCAATAAAATTGAAGTACTCACCGCAGCGGTACCGAGATCTTACAAAAAGGTACTTGCGCAAAATCAAATCATCCTCAACAAATCCTACAATGGCTTTGGTTAGTTTTCTAAAATAGCTTTGGCTTTTTTTAGTGGTGCTTTGCAAAATCAGAGACGAGGAACACACAAAATCATACAAGTTAACTCAAACAATAAAAAAAAAATTGTCTACTTTGAACCATGAGACTCATGTTTGAACAATAATCAAAGTATGAAGCGAAGAAAATAACTCATTCTGGAGAAATATAAGGACTTAACTGATACATAATAAACTGTTAAGTCTCCAGTGAGCAGGACATGGTGATATAGATATTGAAAGGACATTTCGATAAATCCATGGCCACTTGGAAGTTGAGTTTCGTCTTGCTCTCTGCTGGCATCAGCACGCGCATGCTCTTCTGATTATTTTCAAAACAGGTTAGCACGGATACGCCTATAATGTCCATCATCTGAAAATAGCAAAGAGGTCTAAAGCTGCAAACTAGGAAATCAAGTTTTTCAATTGTCTTTTATTCTATGAGGTTTGCACTTACCTTTTTCGGATACGTTCTACGACTTGCAGTCCTGCTTGGATTCGAATTTCGGCATTTTTTCCTGGTCTTCAAGCGCGCCCGAATGAAGCCATATCTCCACCGCAGTCAGACGAGGCCACCTCCGTAACGATCCGTACGAGACGGATCTGGTTGAGTATGACACGGAAAGCAAGTTATATTGGCTCCTGCCCTCGCTCTTTCCCTGATATTGGCTTCAATTTCTTCATCAGAGAGGCGCGTAGTGAACGGAGGTTCTTTGGCACGTGTGGACAACCAGTCGATCAGGTTGTGATAACTGTCGGCGTCAAAGTTGATGTCGCGTGGAATGTCGAACCGGCGGATAAACTTTTGTGGTGGTCTTTGGCGACATTCCTATATCGTCTTCCAGCCCAGGGAGCGCACATCGCGATCGTTGTCAGCAATCATCGCAATCACAATATTTTCAGGATAAGCGGAGTATCCGTTCGTGTGCAGGGTATCTCTAATTCTAGAAGGGAGTAAGGAAGATAGCTTGCGTATTAGCGTGTCCCTTATATTTTCAAACTGCGAATTCGAAGAGCTACGCCCCTACAAAACTACGGATTTGGTTAGAAAACATGGAAAATCGGTCGTTGAACTTTTTTCGACCCCCCCTGCCCGCGCCCGGGGGGGGTGTGTGAAATTCACCTCGAAGGGCAATTTAAAAAAAAAATTCGAAGATTTAAAAGTACCCAGTAAGTAAACCCGTCATTTTGACACCGAAGACGAAAATTTCAACCGTTTTGACGTATCTTGACTCCTTTACTGAGAAATGAAGCCGGAACGCCGGCTCCGGGCCGGCTCCGCGCCCTCTCACCAGCTGGGAGGGCGCGGCGACGCGGCGGTCCTATCGCAACGCACACATCGCTGAAGGGAAGGGGTTTTAACAGGATTATTATAAATAAGTTGAGTTGACACTGTTTTATTAATTCTTTAGGAATACCAAGTCTTTAATTATCATGTTTAGTTACTTGAAAAGCACACTAAACTTAATCTTTTGAACTTTCGATAAGAGAAAAAAACAAACAAATATAGCAGTTTAAATCACACAAACCAGATATTACAGCTCTTCATAGGCAAAATTATGAAAAGTAGCAGTTTAACACATCATTAAAACCACACTGAGCGACTTAAATCAAAGAGCAAACTACACTCGAAAAATGTTCCAATATAAGTTAGAAAAAGGTATGAAAACTTCTTTGAATCATAGATATGAATATGAATTTAATGCAGGAAAAGCATAGTCAAGAGCAAACTTAATCATTTTTTTGAAGTTGACGGCAAAGAATCATACTTTTTTACTAGCTCTTTCTTCGTTTTTTTGGCAACTCTTTTCGATGTTTGTTGACAGACAAAAGGAGATCCTGAAAAGACTGCTCTTTTCTTGTAACAGTTCGATTGAAATCAGTAAGAAGCTTTATACCACGCTCAGCGTGATAGTTTACAACCATTAAATGAGCTTTTTTCCGTGCTTGTAATGGAGATTGTCTTTCCATTCAGATATTGGAATTTCAAAAAATGATGTATCAATTCCTAGTATGTCGAAAAACTCACGGGATCTCTGAGTTGTTAGCTTTCCGACGTTAAGACTAGGGATATCCTCTAACTGAATAACGCGTTTTTTACTGTGCTGTTTGGGTGGTATTACCTCTTTCTCTCGATTTAAAATTCCGTCTAATACGGCCTGTCGCATTTCGAGACTCAATTCTTCATCGAAAATAGAAATGCCGATATTTTGCTCCCCCAAATACCACAGATGCTCAGAAAATCTTTGTAATGCTACAGTAACGAGATCGTTATTAACAGATTTGTACTGGACCAAGCTCTGCAAAAAATTAACGTCATTCCTCGGAGCAGCTAGGGCATCCGTGGCAGAAAACCATGCCTTTGCGTAAACTTTTAAAACAAACATAGTAATTTGCAAAAGATTTTCTTCAACTTGTTCTGAGAACTTAGCTTGTTTTCTAAATAGAAACATTTTGATGGAATATATGGCTTTTGCCATCCAGCGCGCATCGCTCGTATCGCCGGGTGACCTAAAGCTTATACCGCCATCCAAATCTCCTCCGAGGGCGATAACAACGAGTTGTAGCAGCTCCAAGTAGTCCTCGCGGGGTTGACCGGTCTAAAACACACACACAAAATCAGATATCCCTTATTGAAATTTAAAGATTAATTTTTTTCGGGTGTTCTAGTTCTCACCTCCATTTTTTCTGTACAGAATTGAATTATCTCGTCTGCCGACGAAGCAAGATGTTTTCGGAAAATTTCTTTGTCAATGGGTGAATACTTGGCTTTATCTATCGTTGGCCATTGTTTTTGGAAGGCTTTGAACAAGGCGACGTCCGGCCCTGTTGAAGGGCCCATGACGAAGTCGAAAACTGAAGCCAGGACCCTTTCAAAAATGTGGTGGCGGCAGGCCAGCCACAACAAGGCTCTCCCAAAGGCTTGCTCAAGTCGTACCGCAGCACCTCGGATTCTCCCTATCGTAATTTAAATAAAAGCATAACGGTTAGTTAATTGTCTTTGTTTTACTTTCTCATTTTGGGGCCATTCATAAACTAGATCACCTTTTGAGAAGGGAAAAACATTCCCGGAACCTACTCCCGGGGGGGAGGGCATCTGAAGAAAAATAAAACAGTTTGACGTAGTTTATGGACGGCCCCCTTAACGAACCTTACCTGTATTAACATTTGTTGTGTCAAAGCTCATTGCTTTCACCTTGTCGTCGATTTTCCATTCTTTTACTTGGGAGACGACAACCTTGGCGACCTCTTCAGCCGAGCCGTTTGGTATAGCGGGAACGCCAAGTAACTGGTCAGTTGTTACGCCAGTTACGATAATCGCCTGCCTGTCTTCGACGGATTTCCCACTCAGAGATTGAACCATTTTTCCGTCCTAGTGCACTGTCAAAACTTCGTCGCCTATAAACGAGTCTTTTATTTCTTTCGCTCGTTCACCCCGATGTTTTTCTCTCATCCGATGAATAGTGCTCTTGCTAATATTTGTCTTGGCCACAGACTGGCCCGAGGACTGGCAGGCTGCTGATAAAACGATAGCAGCTTTTCTTGTGCTAAGACCTGTTGTATCAATGGCTTCTGTTACAGAAGGGCCTACGTGGTCCTTCCGCCCTCTTTTGCGTCTTGATTTTGGAGGAGACTCGCGGTCACTGTCCTTCTCACTTGATCCACTTTCTAACAGGACTTTTTCATCTATAAAGAAAAAAATTACAGTGTACTGGCAGTGACAATTGGATTAACTCGCTTTCTGAGTAAACAAATAATTTTAAGTAGCCTTACCTCTAACTTTGCGTCTTCGCGAATCACGTTCTCTCCCGTTTTCTAATTCTTCTTGTTCTTCTTGCCTCTTCGCTGCTCTCCGTTTCCTCTCTTGATCTTTCTTCACTTCGTCTGCAACTCTCCTTCGGTCTTTAGCGTCTACTTCGCCGATGATAGCGAGACGAGGCCCTGATTGGTCCTTAAAGAAGGCTATTTCCTCTTCCCACACTAATTTTTCCTTTGGATTAGTGGCTGCCTTCTTTTTCTCCATCAAGTCTATTGCGTTTTGCTTGGACAAGTCGAACACTTTATCTAAAGTCTCTTTAAACGCTTCCTTTCTCATTGTACGTTTTTCGCTCGGCGAGTCCTTTTCATGTTTGCGTATGTTACGCCACTCGTTATAGACCTTTTCTAACCTCTGAACGCACCTTACTTCGTGTACTCGAGGTATTTTGGTTTTATCCCACACTTCTGCAACTTTTCGCACAGTTTCTTTTGCAGATTCATGAACACTATGCAAAGCGCGCATGTGGTGAAAAAAAAAACACAAAGGACGTCGCGAACGGAGGGCAGCTTACTTGTTGGTAAATCACTTGTCTCCCGACCAACAAGATCAATTTCTGTATCCTTACGGAGCTTAGAATGCGACATTGTAACTTCGTTTAACTACTTTGACTAACTGTCTTTTGAAAAACAACACTGCTCGCGAATAAAGGACAACGCGTCAAGCCGGCGAAAAGCCACAGAGACACTGCTGATTTGAGAGGGGGGAGGGGGTTTTTTTACACTCTAAGCGCTGGGCGAGGGTTCGCGCGGCGTTGCCACTTCAACAATCGGCTACGACGACACATTAAGACAAGCATTTCTCGGTGAAGGAGTCAAGATACGTCAAAACGGTTGAAATTTTCGTCTTCGGTGTCAAAATGACGGGTTTACTCACTGGGTACCTTTAAATCTTCGAAAAACTTTTTTAAAAAATTGCCCTTCGGGGTGAATTTCACACCCCCCCCCGGGCGCGGGCAGGGGGGGTCGAAAAAAGTTCAACGACCGATTTTCCATGATTTCTAACCAAATCCGTAGTTTTGTAGGGGCGTAGCTCTTCGAATTCGCAGTTTGAAAATATAAGGGACACGCTATTGCGTATGTTCCAGAGATGCCGTGCCCCGTCATAACAGTCACAACACGAAGGGTGTCCTCTAATAGCAAACCACATCGGTGCATAGACATGAACGATGTGCATCACGATCCACATCAGCTCTCCCGTCGAAGATATAGTCGCGACGTAAAGCCGCAAAATGTGGCACGCGGTGGTTAGCCAACGGGATTGCATGATGGGTCCTGGCTTTTTGTTAGCTAAGTTCTCTGGACACTGTCCCGTGGATATAGCAAGGCACATTTCAAGTTAATATCTTTTATCCGTGCTGAGATCGTGGCTATTTACTGGTTTTTCAGCCCAAAAGAGGGATATTGCTTTAAATGAAGGAACCACTCTCCTCTCACAATCGCCAAGCCGTTTTCCTATAGGTCCGGACAGCGTTTTGGGCCCTGTCGACGGACCGTCGAAATTCGTCATGAAATATCGAAGCGGTAGCTCATTCCCGTGAAGAAGGCGAATCAGCCACTGTAATTGTCTCCTCAGTCTTTTCTCCATAATGGCACAAGCACCATTCAGATTCCCCGTATTGACAGCCGTGCCGTCACAGCCAACGGCATCCAATGTGTAAAGATTAGCTGGAACTTTTTTCATAGCTTCAGTAGGAACCAAATTTACTCTATGAGATAAGCAAGAAATAGCTTGCAAGGCTCCAAAAGAGACTACAGCCAACATAATGTTTGAAGCACCAGTCACTATGGCAAGAATGTTCTCCTATTTAATGAACCACTTAGAATATCACCCAACCTTACAGGCAAATTCACAGCAGTGTGTCTCCTCCAAGGGAACAACATTCAGCATGTTTCCATTTCAAGGTTTTCCTGCTTGAAATTGTGAAGGGTTCCTTGCGGCCTCCACAAGGGTTTGCCTTCCAGCCTAGGAATTAAATGTCTTAATCGACCCCCTGCCTTTTGGGTTGCTGTGGGTATTCAACTCATTGAAAGACAGGGTTGCTATCTAAATCAACAATTCTTTATTTTAGTGTCTTGTTCATTTCACTTATTACACTTGCCTCAGTGGACAGCCATGCTTTCATCAATATCGCGCGTAGTTATAAATGCGCCTTAACTATCTCAGCTTCCACTACGGTATATGATCCAGTGAGTATCGGCCTTAGGATGTCCGTTGCTCTGCCTGAACTCGATCACCATATCTGGGTTCAATTGCCCTAGCAGGTATTCGCTACACAGTAACCGCTCTTTCATACCGACTCTGAGTGCACGCAGGGCCATTCTACGACTCATGCCTCCCAGTATGCGGGCGGCGGCGGAGCCTTCCCCGGAGCTTGTATTCAACATCGACCTAATCAGGTGTTGAATACAGGTGACTTGATCTGCACCCAAAGCGACTATGGTTATCGGCAGAGACTTGAAGGTTGTGGCAGCTAAGGCAGCAGGCAGTTTGGCATTTGTTGTTGTGTGTCCACCCCGACGCGAATAATCCTAAGAAGAAGGCCTACACCGAGTGCAAGCAACACACCTCGCTCTTACCGTCCCTCGAGCGATCGGAGTTGACCGACTAGGAAGTCCGGCTCTCTTCTCGTCAAGGGAATAATGCCCTCGTCCGTCTACATGCAGGAGAAGCACCTCAGCGAGCGGAGACGCGACGCGCCTGCAAAGAACGTTGTGACGCGACGCTCGGTGTCTCGCCCGGGAGCATTAAAGCGACGCGCCCGGCTGCCGGCACACAGTGTCTCGCTGGCTACGTGGCTGCAGCTACCTTGCCGCCCACACCAAGGGAGGTAACCGTGTCAACAAGCGAAGAACCCCTCCTCCCTCTACGTCGAATGCAGAAAAAGAGGCTCTTCCCTCTTCGCCAAGAAGAAGCACCTCGGCGAGAGCCGAGCACACTAAAGGAGGTAACCATCTCGACAAGCGAAGAATCCCAAGCCGACGCGACAGAAGAGGCTCCTCCCTCTACGCCAAGAAGAAGCACCTCGGTGAGAGCCGAGCAGACCAAGAAGAAGGACCACATCTTGCAGAGCTAAGCTGACCGAGAAGAATGGCTACAGGCTTCGCTCCGCCTGTCGCCTGGCCGCCAAGTCCTCTCGACCCTAACAATCTTCACCGCCTACGCGGGCTACCGGCCCTTTTAAGGGCCACCAATTCTTTTATCAAAGACATATTTCCTACAAGCTAAAGTATCCGTAGGTCCGACCCAACGCGGGTTGGGTTACGTTTGATTAAGTGAGGTAAAGTTAGGTTGCAAAATCAACCCTAGGCTACCTTAGGTTAGGTGCTGCGCCAGTTCTCTTTTAGACCTATCTGAAAAAAATGAAGCGCACGACAAGCTAGTCGAATTGGTCAAACCTCACTTTCCAGAGGCCAACCGGGAGTTCGCGAACAAGAATATTCAAAGTTCTTCTTGCCGAGAAGTATGGTCGAAGTTTCGTGTCTATCCGTTGGATTCTCGTTGTCACTTTTTTTAGTAGATCCTCAAAGCATGTACTGTCCATCCTCAAATACCTTTTATACTCAGGATGATTTTCTTGAAGGTGCACCACTTAAGGAGAGTGGGTGAATTTCCCGCGATAGGATTTTGTCCATGTTCTCCGCTGTGCAGACGATTTGCAGTGACGAGAGTCGCAGCGAGAGCTGCTGCTCGAGTCTTGTTACCTGTAGCTCGTAGCATTTTAAAGACAACTGTTGCTGCTCAAAGCGGGCAACTGTTGTGACGTCACTGTCGCCATCCTGTGTGTCACGTCCAAAGGAAAACTGTGCTAATTTTTCGAGCGTCGGCTTGCGCGAAGGCTTCTGCTACGGGACAGGTCGCGTTCAAGGGTGCGCGCATTACTGTTGGCCGTAAATGACGCGCGCGCTCCTGGCGGGGGCGATGGAGTGCGCCACTCCAGCGCGCACGATTGGTTGCGCGAAAGAATGCTAGTGTGCGGAGACCCATTCTGAACGACGTCACAAGTTGTGAAGCGTGTCAGCAAACGCGGCCGAACCCTCCACGCGATGCCGAGGAGTCCTGGCCGCCGGCGGAACCGTGAGAGCGGTTGCACGGCGATTTTGGTATGTTGGACGGGCAGGATTTCGTGATGATTTCCGACGCGCGAGTACTTGGTGATGTATTAATCGCTACACTCCTGAATGATCACGAACTGTCAAAGATCTACTCAACATCGGCCATAATGAGACTGCAGCATCTACAGGTAAAAAGACTTTATTTGTCTCTCCGACAAACTGGCATTGACAGTGTTCTTGGATCCAGACAAAAGAGAGAGACTTATTGAAGTTTTTTTTCTTTTTTTCTTATCTAGAATGAATTGAAGAACCATGAGAGATCGTATTACAAAATGGCAAGGTATTTGATAAGCCATGGAAATCGTTTACCACACTGTTTGTAACCATGAGACTGGGGGCTTGTTGTAACAGGCTTGACTATCGAAAATAGTACTGAACTTTAGTGGGCTACCTCAGTAAATAACAACGTGTTTCTATACTTCAGTTCTCAATTTATCAAACAAAAAAGAAGGGAAACTATTGAAGGAACTCCTTAAAATAAGACAGCACTCAATGTCAGACCCCCCACCATATTTGGGCGTAAGAGGATTTACTTCGTAGCTGCAAGAGACGAGATTGACTTGAACATAGCCACAATTCAGTGGCAAATCCTTCACAGCCTTCACTGTAGTAAGATTGTCACAGGGAGAGAAATACCCGTTAAATAGCTGTTAAATGGAGCTGAGCTCAGTGAAACATTAAAATAAGGTCGTTTCTACCGGACGCAAGCGTAAACCTGCGGCTTGTCCTGACGCACGAAAAATTTTCCTACATGAAAGTACCCGTATTACGGTGAAACGCACACCTAATAATATCAATCTTTGAATTCAGTTCAGCTTGAACCTCAGTGGTTTAACAATTTAACCGTCCAAAGGCATTTAACCCAGTGTCGCGTCCTTAAGTCGCGAACTCTACTCGGGTCCGCAGTGACCTCGAGAATCAAGTAACTAGCAGGGTTACGAAATAAGAACCCAATTTAAATACAGGAACTCAACAGTCCTCTGTCTGGATTGCTCACAATGTAACTTTGCATAAACGCGTTTGAAACTGTATCTAAGGCAGCTGCCACGCTTCGTGTCCGCACCGACGAGACGCCGAAATGCAAGTCGGGCTCTCAGCCACACAGCGAGAGTAGCAAGACAGGACGCAGCGGTGGCGCTGCAAACTAAAACTCTGGAGGGGGGCCGAACCCGCCCGAACCGACCCGATCGTCGTCGGTAGCGGCCAGCTGAGCCTGCTCCCGGAACGACCGAGCCCGGTCCGGCGAGGACACCACACCCAGTAAATAACATATATTGAAAGGATGAAGCGATTTCCCGCCTTCCTTACCCTCTCTGCTAAGATGGGGTTGAGGTACCCAGCTTCGCGCCATATTGGCGCTAACTTGGATTGAACAAGTTAAACGATCGCCTCGTCCAATGAAACGCATGAAGGATGATTTTTTTAAAATAAAAAAGAGTTATCCTTGACCAGTAAAACTCGAAAAAACGACAAAAACTGCGATTTAACAGCCTTCTCAAGGTAGACAAAAACAGCTCGTTTCGATCCCACAGCTTTCCTTTTGCACCTTGAAACCTTCCCGCTGTTGCGTCGCCTTGAGGTAAACAATCTCGGGCTCAGGTCACACTCCAGATTATTGATGGTCCTGTGGGATATATACAGGGTGTTCCAGTATTAGTCTGCCAAACGAAATTGGGTGATAGGGATCACAGATCTAAGAAGATTTTGTCAAAGGACCCCTGTCCGGAAATGAACCGTTTAGCTTCCAGACGCAT
>Ga0058701_10004794_pt1 | contig 11056 bp, 8 predicted proteins | sample AgamicOrMae_FD_97039 | JGI IMG/M metagenome (GOLD analysis project Ga0058701, IMG submission 97039) | Agave microbial communities from Guanajuato, Mexico - Or.Ma.e | ecosystem: Host-associated > Plants > Phyllosphere > Phylloplane/Leaf | place: Guanajuato, Mexico | collected 2012-06-04 | reverse complement strand
GAGCGGAGCGAGGCACAAGGCACTATATTTAAACTTGCTATACCGCAAGAGGCTTGCTTATGATATAGGTTGGGCTAGGTTGGATGCCTTTTGCCTCGTTCCGCTATCTCTCCGCTCAATTTGGCGACGGAGGGTAGTACCAAATTTAAACCTAAAGGTTGAAAATGCTACTTTAAAAAATTACAGTGTAGTAGGAGAAAGAGAGGCGCGAATGGTGTCCCCCTGCTATGAGGGCCGCCTTGATGGGCACGGTGTATTTCTTACGGGCAAACTGTGCTCAACATGGCGGAGTGGTTTGATTAGCGCCTCTCTATGGTTACAGGGCTCTAGGAAGTAGAAAATACGCGACGTAAATAACAAGAAAAACTGATGAATCTCACTCCCTGACTTTAACGCGGCGCCATCTAGCGGCAGAAGACCGAACAGAGGGCTCTGCCGCATGTACTATCAGTCCTAAAGGTATTGTCCAGTTCTGGTCGTGCAACAAGGCGGTGGCGAATGTATTTCGCCATAAGGCGGAGCCTTCCAGCGTGACCAGAACCGGACAATACCTTTGGACTACTATTACAGACTCTGTAGTCTGCTCTGCTTCCGCTAGATGGTGATTTCTATAAAATATCATTATTATTTGTTGGGTTCTTAGAAATAAATTCATTGGTTAAGAAATTGATCGGAGCAATTTTTTAGTCGTATCTATTAACGTTAGAATGGGAAAAACTAGTTCAGAATATCTTCGCTGCATTTGAAGTAGAAATGGTAATCAGCTCCCCCTGCATACTTCATCGACTTTGCTATCCTGTCGTCCTATCTAGCGTCAGTCATTGACACGATAAAGGCAACTCGGCTGTGACCTTAAAGCAAACGAAACAAGGTCGTCGCGAGTCCATTTTCTTTTAAGGAGAAGTTCGTCCTGCCAGATGTTACAGCGAATGCCTTAGCCAACGGTTGATTCCTCAAACCTAATAATATGTTTCTGTTGTGTTTGTCCGCAGGATTATCTGACAACGGATTAAGCTCAGGTACGATATTTTACGTCACTTTGAATCCTCTTACGGCCCTCTTTTTTCCAAGAAACGAATCCGTATTAATTGGATATTTTCTTAATTGTAACAAAGATAGCGTGTCTTTGACTGTCAAGGAGCCCAGAACAAAGGCGCAACAATTCTTTTGTGTGTCAGCAATGATAAGGGCGAAAGGTTACTCCGTTGGGCCGCTCTCTCGAACTCACTGACCGGTTGAACGCCCTTCGAAATTTCTCAAATGTAATAGTGGTGTGTCGTGACCCTTGCTTCGCTCTGCTTGTAAATTGTCCCACAAATGAGACAATCATTCTCACGCAGGTTTATCGACTTTGTTTTCTGGTCATCTTAACGAGCACACCTGTTTTGATTACCTTTTTTTACCCCCGATGATTAGAGGGCATTTGATCGAGGTTAAAGATGATAGGCCTATGTTGTGCTGGCATGATATACTTAAATCGGCTTGTAAACAAAGGGAGAATATTAGCTCCGGCTTACCAGTAAACTGTACGAATTTTCCGCGGTAATTTACGGCATATTGGTCGCCGGTGAAGAACATATGTACCACGTGAGTTGCGAGTTGCGAGCTTCTGAGGATTTTCTGAAATGACGATACAACCTGCTCCACATGAGTGCCATGCGTGTTGCCTATTACGGGCTGGATTCCTGGCGTTTCAGCCTGTAGTGGACAACAGGCGTGGCACTCGTGTCGAGCAGGTTGTATCGTCATATCAGAAAATCTTCAGGGGCTCGCAAATCACATGGTACACTATGAATGTAATCAAATTGTGACCAAACCTAGTCCGAGAATTATTAGTGATATGTAGTCGCGAATCGAATAACCCGCAACAGCCCAAAGTACTTGGAGTGAAATTGAGTTCAAGAGAAATTTGAAGAATTTTTCCCTCTAAAATACGCAATTTTAAGCTTTGGAAAATGCCTAAATTAATAAATTTCAGGTTTCCAGAAGGGAGATATTTTTTATATTGTAACAAAACTGAACTGAAAAAAATCCTCAAAAATATTTTTTTTTCTGTTTCCGAACGGCATTGCTGGGCAGTAGTGGGTTAACCAACGCTTTCTGGGTTACATTCCTCTTATGGAGCTAACTCGTTTGGATGTTTAAGACGTTAAATGAAAGATTATATTCATGGTCGGTGTATTATCAACGGTCTTCTGTTTTGGGATACTCATGTCGGTGTTTTAGCAGTCTATGAAGTATATGACTTGGTTACTTCAACCTAACCTGTCCTAACTCGAGTTTGTCATTAAATTTTAGTTGGATAACAGTTGGTGCAATGAAACTTTGATTTTTGTATTTCAGGTGGTGGCCCATTTTTCACAGGCTCCGGCCCCATCCAGCTGTGGCAGTTTCTTCTCGAACTTCTCACGGACAAGAGTTGCCAAAGCTTTATCGAATGGACTGGAGATGGTTGGGAGTTCAAATTGACTGATCCAGACGAAGTGGCGCGACGTTGGGGTATCCGCAAAAACAAGCCCAAAATGAACTATGAGAAACTAAGTCGCGGTCTTCGTTACTATTATGACAAAAACATCATTCACAAGACGTCAGGAAAACGATATGTTTATCGTTTCGTTTGTGATCTACAAAAGATGTTTGGGTGAGTTATTCTATTTTTTATCCGATTTTAGTCTGACAGGTGGACCAGAACATCGAGGAACCAAAGTGCGGCGCTGCTAAAAAGACAGAAAAAAAAGAATCCCAAAGAGGCGGTAGTTTTAACGGCGAAACGTTTTCCGAATCAAAATGTCTCTCAAAACTAATGCGTCGCAACTTTTGGGCTCGGCTGCTCTGAATTTTGTTCACCTGTTTCTCATCAAATCTTTTTTGGCTGTGAAAAACAGCTGTTCATCGAGGAGCGTTGTTTAAAGCATTCTTCTAGTGTGATTTAGATGACTGTAACATTCCATGGAAAGAATATATGATATTACTGATCGATTTTGAAGTAAATTAGCCTACAACGGACATTGTCAAAGCTTCCGCCTTTCATTTTGTTTTTAGGCAACTTGCGTTGATGATAGAAATACGTGGAAGTAGCAAGTCAACACCTGCCACGAGGGTTGCCTAAACACGAACAGAGTTTTAGTTTGTCCGGTGTAAACATCATATTATTGAGATTCCAATCAATAAACTAAATGTATAGGCGTATCAAACAAGTTTGGGAATACGTCAATGCTACTCTTACATCAAGTCTAACGAGTTAATCTTGTTTTAAGTTCAGTAGAAATTGTTTATAACGAGCACCAAGATCAAGCCGAATTTGCTCATTATAACCGGTTCTCGTTACAATCGATATCGCTGTAATCATATACGTGCATCTGCGAGACCAGACTTCAGCACCAAATCTACTCGTTATATCCGGTAGCTCGTCATAACCGGTCTCGTTATATACGATTTCTACTGTATCGGTCACCGTTTCGCAACTGAGATTCAGTCTTGAATGTTGAGTAAATGAACTGATTTCTCATACAGCCTGGTCAGTATATGCAACTTGTGCCTCTTAGTTTTTGATAAGGTTTGTTTGATTTTGGTCGATTGTTATAATGGATATGGACGTTTTTGTAGGTGCAGTGCGGAGCATCTCCACGCGATGGTTGAGGTGAAGCGAGATCAGCGGGATGACGACTGAGATGAAGTCGACAAAGACTTTTCCGTTGACGCATCGCTGCTCTGACGCCAGTCAACCGACGCCAGTCAACCGACTTTCCGTCAACCAGACGGCCCTTGCTTCGCCATCGAAGTTTCCAAGAGCTAAAGACACGGCGCTGTTGTTCGTCAATCATTATTTTGTAATTATATATTTTTAAGGTCATGTGCACATTTTTATTTGAATATTTTCACATCATGTGTTCGTCACAAATTGCCCTGTTTCTTTTTAAGTGCATCGGAGCCGAGAATGATTTTATTTTTTTAAGCTTACACTGTGAATTTGGAAGGTAGAATTTTCCGCCTCTTGTGTTCCACCTTCCATCGAAAAGCCTAGCGCAAGTGTTATGAGACTAGAGAGCCTCAAAGGGAGAGAGGCGACAACTTGTTTCTGCATTGTGCGCTGATTGGTGGGATGCATGAAACCAGAGAAGCTGATTGGTGGGATGCAGGGATGACGTGACAGTTGACGCCTCTCTCCCTGTGAGGTTCTCTATATGAGGCAAACGGCACGCAACCAAACCTAACTTAATGTAGGTTAACCTAACGGTCGCCAGGCCTGATGCAGCCTATCGACAGCGGTTTCTGCCGTCGAGAAGTAATTAGCATCAGACTTGGTGAAACCTGAGCGGTGCAGTTGCGAAGCGAGGCACACAGAGCTATAACCTAGATTGGGTTAATTTAACCTGCGTGGTTGTACATCGTCCATCTCCATCATGCAATGAAGTTGATCAAGGTGGAACTCAGAGGTGGAAATGTCCGACCTTTCAAACTGAGTGTGTAAATGTTTTTAAATCCGTGTTGTTTGCGCGTCGCGCAGATTGTGAGATTGTGAGTGGGCGTGCCTGTATTTTATCTGACCTGACGTCAATGTTAGATTCATTTGTGATTTAGGAAGTGATTCCTATGCTAGTTTTCCTCTCTGTTTCGTAAGAGTCAACATACATGGCAGTGTCTCGAATTGTAAGTAAATCTAATAATAACAATCTAGTGTTACGGATTTAATAGTGTTTGTTACAATACAGATTATAATGTTTTGCTAATGTGTTTAGAAAATACCAAACCGTTTTATAATAAAAAAGAAATATAGGCATATTGTATATGTTATAAAATAAAAAAAAAAAGATGTTGCTGTTGGATTATGCCAGACCTGATTCGTCTCATGTGGGGTAATTTTTAACCATTTAAACGGAACTTCAAACAATTTTTACAATGATGTGGAACGTTTCAATAAAAAGTGTTTATATTTTAAATTATTTACGAGTTGTTGAGATTAAACAATAAACACATTTTGAGGCAGGTAATTTAAAAGGTAGTGTTTTCTTTGTTTTGTGATTATCTATGCTAGGCCACCGTTGTTTGTTGCTGTAAATGATCAAAGATTGTCACTCTCCTCGCCGTATACGATTCATTGTATCCATATTTTCCGATTACTTTTGACGACTCAACGATCTCTGATATTAATGCAAGTTTGAGTAGTTTCAGGATAAATATTTGTAAATGATATGAAATTTACCTCGTCATCAATCTGGCAAATTTGATTTTGAAATAAAAAAAAAGAGAAAACAACTTAATTGCGAAGTGTACGTTTCTACATCCCTTAAATCCTTTTCTCACTACATTCCCTTAAAAGTGATAAAAGTGAGGCCGCTGGTTTTACAGTGATTATTTAACCAGGTTTACTCTGACAATTAAACCAGGATTACTGAAGGAAAAGCGGATGCAGTTCTTACTTTTCATCCGCCTTCTGTAGTGTTATGAGAAAAACCAGCGTCTCTCTCATGAACGTATCATACCCGATCGGAGCGCCCAGTTGAGATCGGTTGCCTTATTTCACCCTCGAGACATTTTTCCACCAGTCTTCTTCAAATTTTTACTAACCTACAAAATTACGTACCTAACGCATATCTTTAGCAAAATAAATAAATTATAATAAAAAAAAAACAATGAGTTTCGAGCCAGATGCCGTTGTATTTAATATTTTCAAGCATTCCCCGGCCAAGCGCAAGATAACCGGCCTCTTCTATTTGTCAAATCCAATGATTGCGCCTCTAGGATGTATAGTTGTGGTACCGGTACGGATATTCACCGCCGGGCACCGATGGAATTAAGAAAACAGTGGAGGGCGCTGAGCAGTTGTCAGCCGTGACGCCATGAAGCCAACGACGTGGATGTGCGAGCGAGCAATATCGTGTCCTGCTCATCAACTGCCGAAATCGCGTCCATCACCGCCGATAAGTATACTTTGCACGAATACCTAACTCACTGGTCAAGGTCAAATGACGCACCGCTCTCAGTTGCACCGCACGTGTGCTCTCGTGGTCATCAACCTACCCAAGTTACGCCTAGCATGTCGTTGAGCTAGATATAGTATGACGAGTCGCTCTAGCAATGTTTCTAGATACTCACTCCCTCGCTCTTGTATTCTAGACCTAGTTTGATTACGCTCGAACAAAATCTTAACGTATCGTTACTAATCCTTGGTTTTGAAACCTCTCCGTTGTAAATCTGTACATTTAAAATTCCCAAAGCGGATTTCCGACAATGACTTGATTGTATAGTTCTACCTAGCGGACATATTTTCTTTGATAAAGCATCTACATTAAGCTATTTTGCTAGATTTCGCCAATTTGAAGTGGAATAGTCCCGAGAACTATGATACATAAGCTTGCATTACGGGTATGTTCTGGATCGCTTTGGAGGTGAGCCGTTTAACAAGAGGGTTGACCACTCGGTTTTCTTTACATGCTAGCCGCGTTTAAAAATGACACTCGTAAAACCTGGTGACTCTGACTTTGAGTCTGAAATCTGTTGTGTTGAAGAGAATCACCGTGGTTATCTTCATCGTAGCAGGATGTGGACTTAAAATAGACATCTTTTCATCTGGAGAGGGAGGGTAGGCCTACTTTCGCTGTGACATGGCTTTTAGGACGAACACTGGTTCAAACAGTCAGTGGTCCCTTGAGAGAAATGAGAACCTACATAGAAGCGCACCGTAGCTTAAAAATCGACGTCATTCTAGTCGTCAATTTATGAAACCCCGAAAATATCAGAGGTAAAATTGACAGAAACACGAATCACTATATCTTGTTTAGGATGCCGTTTTAATGTAAATACATCACGGACTGCAAGCAAAACTGCACTAATTTTTTTTTTCATCTTGTAATATTTTTTCAATCACTTGAAAGCGTTCATGCCGCGGTTTAATGCCAATTATACGTATAAATTTTGCCTCGGTACCTGTTTCAAAAATGATTTCCAGTGTTAGCTGTCAAGAATAGGCAACTGCGCTAACATACACGTAAGGAGGGTGGCCTACCCACCAACAATCGAAGTCTTGGCAGTAGTCGATGCTCGGGACAGAAATTGCGTTCCAAGTTGCGAATAGTTATTGGAATGACGACTCGCAACTTTGAGGAGATTTCCTCTCACCGAAATCTTTTTTCCTGATTAACATTTTAATCTGTAAAAGGTCTGCTGGGATACGATATCCCATGTGATTTCATGCCTCACGAAAGCAAAGAAAATATTGAATAGGAAACTGGGAACCGTACAGAAAATTAACGCACGCGTTTTTCAAAACAAAGCTCATTTATTTATAAAATGCTGGGAGCACAAAACTGAGCGAGGAAATCTTTTTCAAGTGGTTGTATGACGCCTGGTATGACCATGCAATGTAGTGGGGGACCTAAATCAGTTTCAGCCATGACCGCCATAGGTGCACCAACTATTTTCTGTTCCGGTGACCCTACTCGTGCCAGACCAACCACTAAGGAATTTTCTTCATAAGCTGCAAAGGGAACAAACAATGTTAAAATTCAGTCCAATGAAAACGTTGTTCCGCAAGAGGACTGTACAGTACAACAGGAAACACCTCTTAAGGTAGTCCCGTCACGAAGGTCGAAGTCGTTTTCAAACCCTGAAATTTTAACAGAATAATCTTTAGGTCAACTGGAGTCGAAAAATCACAAGAAAAGGGTAGGTCAACGCAAAAAATTTGAAACGAGGCACATCCGAAGTTTACATTGGTCTTATTGAAAAACGTCAAAAATAGGAGTTTTGAACGTGTTTTTTCAGTATTGGATACCGTCCGAGTTGTATTCAGATTACGAAAAACTAGTGTCCTACAGAACACTAAACCCTATCTATTGATGCATTGAAAGTTGCATGTCAACGAGCAAACTATGGAGAAAGCGTAGCCCAAACCCACGTTTTTAGCCGTAATTCGGGCAAATTGACGTCTGTTTTTGGAGGTATTGTACTCACCCATCATAGTAGCGTACATTTTAAATGCCCCAATGCAAAATATAGGCTTTTTTTAGTACACACAAGAATTTGTGTCGGTTTCAGAGCAACATTTTTTTACCCATCCCGTGGATCGGGACCAGACGTGACGGGACTACCTTAAATTCAAGCAATTCTCAAAAACTCCTTTGTTTGAGCAACAAATAAAAAGAGGTACCTGGAACAAAGTTGCTATCTTCTTGTTTCTTGCGGATAATCTTCAAAAGCTGCTGACATGCTTGGCTAACAGACATAAATGTTGGGGGCATATATTCTTTCTTTTTTCTTGTCAAACTTTCCAAGGTTGGTTCTTTGACTTTAATGTCTGCAAAGAAAATATACAAAGTATATTTACTATGAACAGTTTCCTTGTAATTTTAGATTCTGCAATTTTTAATAAAATACCTAAAAGACAAAGTGTATGCAATCCTCGTGACTTGTTCCCTGCGATTTTCTCATAGAAGCTGTCAGGTTCCCAGGTGTCAGTCCAGAAGGGAATTGAAATAGTTTCACCAAAGCTGTAGAGCTGTAAATATTTCCCGCATAAATTAATGAGGATACAAAATGCTATCTTAACTGAAAATATGTGACATTCATTTACCTGAAGACCACAGCACCCAACAGCATTCATAATGGAAGCATTATGGATTACTTGATAAGGAATACCCTTCTCTTTGGCTCTCAATATCAGATCAGTATGAGTCGTTGCACCAAACGGATCTCCAACGACTAGAAATCCTATGTCAGTTGAGTCTGCTCCAGCCAAAATGTCATCTGCTCCCTCTTCCACACATGTTCTGTCAGCAACTATTAGTGACCTTCCATAGAACTCCTCCTGTTGATTTAATAATTCTTTTTCAAATATATGTCATGATCAGATGATTGCTCCCACACTAAGGTGGCTGTAATTGGCTTACCAAACTCTCCTTGCCCACTGTAAGAATAGAAGTGTAAGCTTCTAGGTATACGCGACTACATAGTTTAATAATTTCTAAACCTTTCACAGTCACATCTTTGGCATCTCCTAGGCCAAGGCCGATGATGTAAAACATTCTGCACAAAAGAACACCATCATTAGACCAGCAAAATAACCCAAAGATTCATTCTTGCTCGTACCATAACCTCATCTTGATACCATAACCTCATATTAAAACTGATAACCACAGAATGTGGATTAAGAAAAAATAAAGAATAATTTCTGTTCAAGAAAATGATTGTCTCATGTTGAGGTTTATTTATACAAATTTAAAGTTGAATCTTTGGTAATGAATAAAAGTTATATGTGTACTTAGGTTATGTAGCACTGACGGTATACATTACACGGCAATTCACGAATATTGACAACGCAAAGAGCGGTCACAAAACTCTTTCTTTTACCTAACAACGCAACCTCACGGTTTTTTAAAGAAAAATTAAAAGTCCAAACTTGATATATTGTCAGTTTACGGCTTCAAGTCAACAAAACCCATGTGATATTTATTTGTTTATATCCAGACTACTGAGCAGCAGCAGCAGCAGCTGAGCAGTCGGTCCGTGAGATGGCTCCCTCTGGTGGAGAAGATTCAAACTAACTGTGCGGTGCGGTGGTGGTGGTTGTCGTCGTAGTATAGTTGTTTGCCGGTGTGCGTGGTATAAGTGTATTTTTCGTTCGATGTTTTACGGTTCGTCGGTTTTGATTTAGTTAATTTTCTAGTTCGTCGCGGTTTGCATGTTTTACGGCTAGGTTTGACGGTGAATTTGCTGTCAGAACTGATTTTTTTGGTAAGTTATTTCTACTGACAAACACATGTCACAAGACAGCATGGTCACGCCGTTATCTTTACGATTTTAACGAAAATTATGTTCAAAAAGATCGTTTCGTCATCTGCAAAGTGGCCCAAATTGCTCATGAGTTGGATCAGATCTTTGTAATTTGTCTGCACGGTATCAAGGTATTGAAAAGATTCGAGTTGAAATTCGCGTGCAACATAACACATCTGTCATGTCCACTTCAGCTTTTTTTCTTCTTCTAGTCTTGTAGTTTGTAATCCTGTAGTTTGTGTGTCATTGTGCCTATCAGATTTCTCGGGTGTTTAGCAGATGGTGATGTACAGTATTGCTGAAACTTTTTGGTAGTGAAGTGTTGGGCAGAGGTAAACTGGCAATACCTGGGAAATAGTTTATCTGAAGAGCAGGCAATGAAAAAGTTTACTCATACATCACATAAAAATCAATAGGGTCCATTATTTATCTTCAAGGAAGGAAATGTGTTGAAGTGCGTCGAGTCTGACTGTGAGCTTTTAAATATTCGATCCTCTTCTCTGAAATGCTTTGGTATAGTTGGCATGCACAGAATGATCAAACTACAAATTTTGTTTCAGGACATTATGATTACTCAACTGCGAGCTCTTTCAAGCTACCTTTTGAAGCTGGAGAAGTCCAAAGTAGCCCATGGCTATCATAATCTGATTGACATTTTCCCTGAAGTTCAGAATGGTATTGACAAGAAAGCTCCAATGGTTGCCCTGGAGTCAACAATCATAACTCATGGAATGCCTTATCCTAAAAATGTTGAAATGGCTCGTAATGTGGAAAACATTATCCGTGATCAGGTGAGGCTTCTTACTCCTTCACCATCTTTGACATTGGTTTTGTTTTCATTTGTATGTCCAGTGTTCATTTTTGTCAGAGATGTTTTAAATGAAAACCCATCTTTGTCCATGTTTTCAGGGGGCTGTTCCAGTCACTATTGCTTTACTAAATGGAAGAATAAAAGTTGGTTTAAATGAAGAAATGATCAATCAGCTCATTGATAGTAAAACAAGAGCGCTTAAAACGTCTCGCAGAGATCTTCCCTTTGTTTTAAGTCAGGTAAGATTCTTTCTTCATTAACACTAACAGAGTAATTATTGGTAATAACCTATGTGTTGTTTACTTTTTAGAAGCTCAATGGTGGGACTACAGTGTCAGGTACAATGGTTGTTGCTGACTTGGTTGGAATCAAAGTGTTTGTAACAGGTATGTTTCAATCATTAACAAGTTAAATGCAAAGTTACCACAATTTTACAAAATTTATTTTAATTGTTTTTAATTAGTAAATGATCAT
>Ga0058701_10004793_pt1 | contig 11058 bp, 11 predicted proteins | sample AgamicOrMae_FD_97039 | JGI IMG/M metagenome (GOLD analysis project Ga0058701, IMG submission 97039) | Agave microbial communities from Guanajuato, Mexico - Or.Ma.e | ecosystem: Host-associated > Plants > Phyllosphere > Phylloplane/Leaf | place: Guanajuato, Mexico | collected 2012-06-04 | reverse complement strand
CCACACTCTGCAAAGTCCGTAAACATAGCGTTAAAATTGTGAAAATGGAACTGTATTCAGCAATAATGCAAAGTGCATCTCTGAAGGATGTCTCAATCTTCATTTTAAGAAACACTCTCCCTGCCTCGGTCGCACTAGAAAGAGTTGAACTCCCCTGTCGAGTCTGGCGATGAAGTTATCGAAATCAATTCGAGAAAGCCATTACCTCTCATAAACGTCAGGCTGAAAAAAAAGGAGCTGGAACCCTGGTGTGTCATGAGAAGGATCTTTACTGTGCAATGACGTGCACGTCCGTAGAACCCCATTAAGATCAGGCGATGCGATGTGAGAAACGTAGCCAAAGATCACAACGGTAGGCAGATGTATCGGCTTGACCCATCGCAGGTCACACTGCCTTGTTAGTATTTCTGTCAGTCCTCATTCCTGCTAATAAAAACATACAACGCCTCCTTCGTCAACTCCACTAATGGCGACAGATATTCCGCGACGAATGCAGCACCTAACCTACCTTACACAATCCCTCCAGTAGCGACCGGTACTGCATCATTACGACGATTTCCAAGCATTTCAATTACTCTTGAAAGCGGTGTCCAAGTTCACGAGCATGGCTCATTTTTTAAAAGCCCGTATAAACAAAGGCAAGGAAGACGTGCTGTGGGAGAGCCACTTGGACGGGTATCGAGCAGACGAGTCCTTTTAGCGTTCGTATTTTTATTCCTATTTGTTTTTCATCAGTGTAGGATAATGGCAGGTAAGAGATCTGGCAACAGTAGCGGTAGAGAGGGGCCGGCCTCTCACACATCCCATCGAGACGGCTTCATTTTTCTTGAGGATCAACACCGCAGCTTGCTTGCCTTAAGAGGACTCGATTTGTTGTTGGGGACGCTGAAAAGAAGTAGTTTATTTACTTTGGAGTGATTGCTTCAAGTCGGTGTGGGTCAAGTGATACTCGAATGAAATGCTGTCAGATCAGGGTTCCTTCCTTACCAACGAATTATGACATAGAACCCCAGGATGGGAACTACTTCAGGTACAAATAATCTGTACCCCAAGTTCTGTACTCTGGACGCGTGCTTTTCTGATCTTTCATCTGCTCCGGTAAAAAGTGTTATCGATCTTTTGGCCTGATGGAAAAGGCTGCACTGGTTTCAAGAATTCACTTCGTCTTGATTAAGAATTTGTATTCCCCGGGGGAGAGTGTTGCTCTGCCGCTGGAAAGTTTCTTGTAATTTAAAATTCATTCATCGCGGCCTGCGAAGAGGAAGGATCATGGAAACACGTGCGCTCCACAGTCTCGCCTCCTCCGGTGCAACTGCCCACTGCGAGCAAAAGAAACGCATCTCTCCGAGGCTTAATCTACCAGAAATCGTCCGGTGGTCCATTGTGGGCTCATTTCGTCGGCTTGGTCCCGTGCCGTGCATTTATCTTCTGAAGGATAAGTCTTCTGGTCTCCCTCGCATCAAGGCGTTAGTTCATCTTGTTTTTGCCGCAGGACTTATTGGCTCTACCTCCCGTCGACCAACCCTACCACTTACCCTAGCATTGAAACCTCGAGACTGCCCACCAAGTTGATTGGCCTCCAGCAATGAAAAATGACATTTGCTTCAATCGGCATTGAAATAAATACACATTTTAATCACTTCTCATTGAGAAAGGAATATTGGATTTGAAAGATGAAATCATCATATTTGTAGACTGTAGTCTGATCCATGACCTGTTTGGTGAAGCTTTTGAATCAAGTAAGAAAAATTGTTTTTAAACTACGCAAGCTTTGATAAGGATTATACATATAAAGAGCTTTCCAAAGTGACTATATCATTTTTCTTTTTTTTTCGTTTTGCAATGGTTTATGACTAAAATAGAGACGTTACCTACACCTTCCTAACGAGCAACTGTTCATAGAGACTAAAAGCCAAAATATTACACGTACCTCGCAATTAAAATATTGAGGTCCTTGAGGAGAATTTCTGGTACCCTTAAGAGGCCCTGAATTTGGCTAAGAGCTGTATGAAACAAACGACTTTCCCATGCAGAGAGGTAGCACTCTGAACTCTTTTTAGGTTCGAAATACATACCCGAAAATTCTACCATTCCTCCGAAATGTTTTTACTGGTTAAATGTTTTTAATACAATCCTGTCATCCTTGAAAAGATACCTCTCACGCTGCGCGACACACGTGACACCACAAGTTCAGGAGTTAACTTAGAAAACAACAAAAGGAATTTGACTTTTCTTCTCTTTCGGAATCACGCGAACCGTTTGAGTACCGCCAAAAGCCCTCGAGTTCGAAAATTGATGACAGATGAAAGGTGTTTCCTGCTGTGATCCAGCGTCTAGATCTACCCTCCGCTCAGCTGCTTTTGTTGAAAATAGCGGGGCTTAGCTGTTGGAGCCACGGACTGGCTCTTTTTCGTGTGAGCGATAGGTCTGCTCTTGTTTATTTCATGGTTGGATCTCATCGCCGTCAGAGCTTTCTCAAGCTGCTTCTTGTAAAGCGGTGCTGCTCTTTAGAGCACAAACAAATTCCATTTTCTGTGGATTTACTCTGCCTTACATTTAGGCATGCCTAAAGCATTTATCATCTTGAATAAGGCGCACCGTACCCCCGAAATACGAAGTATTGTGCTCTCATTGTCGTTGCCCCCGTCTTCATCATCCGAATCAAATAAAGATGGCGCGAGAAAACGAACAATGCACAACAGACAACTATCCGAAATACATATAATTAATTGCAAAACTATTTCCTCCTCACGGATTTTTCAAACCTCTCAAACGTGAAAACGAAAAGACATACGACAAAAAAGGGATTCTATTAGGTCGGTAGACAGAGCAACTATCTATCGAACTCATTTCAAGCTCTTTTGTTATCTCTTTCCGTTTCCAAGTTGTAAAGGTATGAAAAAATGAGAGGGAGCAATACCTTCGCCACTGATTGAACTTAAATACATCCGTTAAATTAATTAAAATAAAAATGAATGAGTATATCAATTAACACTACTTTACTATAGATGGATATTTTTAAAAAAGGCACCAAAACAGAAGAAAAAGAAACCAACAAAGGAAAGAAGAAAGAAAAAAAAGAAACCAAAAAAGATAGAGAAGTAAACGGAAAAGAGATTAATTATTTTCTTGCATTACTTTGTATTTGAGTGATGAATTAATAACTATAAAAACAGGTTATTGAAAAGGGGATGGATAGGCAGACAAATAGATAACTGGCGCTTTGTTCAGGTTAACACTTTTGTTTCGTTTTGGAGTCTGCAGTTTAGGTGAAACTGCTTGTATTTCAAACTCAAATTTTCGCGTCACATTACATGCAGTGAACATTGCACAAAAAAAACTACCTTGGTTACATCCAGAAGTTAAGTAGGTTATTTGGGTTTCGGAATTTAATCGAAGCCATTGGTTGAGAATTAAAGAAGGTACACACGAAAATAACTATGAGTCCAAATCAAACAAAAATGTAAGATATTGCAATTTTGCAAGGCGAAGTTTCTTTCACTCCTTAAACAGCTAGTGGTTACGAAATCTGTCAAACATTTTACGACAGACATTTTAAAAGAAAACAAACATGATATTGATAAGTCCCTTCAAATTACGTTAGGAACCTTTCAAATTTACGTTCATGTCCACGAATAAATATATTTAGGCGAAAACTTTTACTTGTTTTATCCAAAGACAAAAAAAAATATTTAAAAAAATAAAAATAAAACGGCCTATACATTTGTATGCCCAAAAGGCCCAAATAAAGTCGTATGCCCAAGGAAAGTTGGCGTTTTGAACAAGAGGATGACGGCCAGACTTAAAACGCGCTACAAACTTTGGACGAGAACAGAAAAGTGCAAAGAATATATGGAAGTGGTGTAATATATCGAACCATGGAGTGTTTTTTTTTTAGATGCATTTAATGCAACGGGATTCATTCTTAAACTTAGTAGTTGACAACTTTAGTTCGTAGGCATGCGTATGACAATCATACTTCAGTTGACTGGTTTAGTGGAACTCTTGGGTGGGCTTGGCCGGTCTCAACGCTTGTACACACTTCACAGAGATTGAGTATTGCCACCCCACAGACTGGACTACTATGGGGGGAAATCATTTTACACAGTGTGCGTATACATGGTTAATAGATATTTTTGCGACGAAAAATAGCTTTTTTCATGCGATGATGATAGAATCGAACGAGCGTCACCAAAGCAGAAACGACCGATACGGCTATGTGCACTACTGAAATTCACGTATCGGCATTGCAGAAGTATATGGAACTATAGCACAACCAAGTTCAGAGACGAGTTAATATAGTCCTTTCAGCCTAACTCAGCGCATCGGGTATTTTCATCGACTTATTTAAGCGCACTTTTGCGCATTATTTTGCAGTAAAAAGGAGATCAATTTGTTTTATCCTGGCAGTATTTGAAATTTTAAAGTCGTGGAGACGACTCTCGTGGACCGGTGTGAACGCTGGCACGCGCTCAGCGTGACTGGCACGCACCATAGGCTGAAAGAACTATAACTTTCGATCGGGAGTATTTACAGAACTGCTGACACTTGCGTTGTGTTCACGAACGAGCCGTGACTCGTCCCTCTACACACTTAAGTCAGATCGGGCACCATAAGTTCGCAATCGAAGGCCGTCTGAATCAATCAAAAAGTTTTAGAAATGAGAAAAAAGTTTTATCCAGTTTTCTGATTTTGAGGAGCTTGGCTTAAGATAAGTTTAAAGTCACCACAAAAAATCACTGAAAAAGAATCGATTTCAGAAAAAGGCAATGACGAAACTGTGCATGCACTCTAGATCCACCGTTCATAGACGCCACACTATATACCTTCCAAAGATAAGTGGGGCTTTGTAAAAGTTTTGACGACGCGCGTATTGTAAGTGGAACAGTCATCAGCACTCACCGCATGTGTCCCACCCGCGTCAACCTGTTCCGGTTTCCTTACCTGAAACAAACAAGAGCATACAAGATGACGCGTCTTAAATGGAACTCTCGCTTTGTCGTTTTGGCTACTGAAACCAAGATGGCGCCAGAGCGCCCCTGAGTGGTGGAGAAGAATCGGAGTGAGAGACGCAAACAAAGCGTTATTTCCACTGCGTTCTCAAAAAAGGGTAAACTCATGTGCGGGACTTTGGGAAAATCCCCTTTTCTTCCAACTTAACACATAAACTAACGCCCTAAACATAAGACAAGGTTAAATTGTTCGTCGTGAGCCTGACTGTGGGCCAAACAAGATGTTAAAGGTGGTGCATCTACGTTCATGTTATTAACATACAAAAACACAGGGATTCAATTCCTGGATCCTTGGATTATTTCCAAGGCAAGCAAATGCGTGCTTCTCATAAGGACCATTTCACGATCAATTACAGCTGTGTCGCCGCTTGGCAAAGATGCTAGCGCGTGAAGCTACAAAGCAATGATTCAGGGTTCGATTCTTGCCTCCGCAGCGCTAGCATGTCGCCTTCTCCGCCACGTCTCTTTGCGAATATAATCGAATAAAAATTATTCACCGAAGTGAGCAAAAGATATTTCGAAAGTCAGTGCGAAAGGATACATAGACGAAGTGATCATAACCTGAATGGGATATAAGAAGGGACTCAAGTTTTTGGTTAAATCAGTTTTAATAAAAGTTTGAGCTGTAAATGTCAACGACCAAGTCTCGTTTGCACGACACAGGAATCTAAACTTCACTACTTACGGCTAAGAAAGTTTAAAGCCATGATGTTTACTCTTGATACACTGATTGTGAGCCTGAAGTGAGTGCCTTGGCGCCTTGTCAGATTATTTACATCGACGTTCATACAACGAATGAAGTATTCTATATTTAAGTGTTACTATTTTGGAAACCAGGACGTTTTCAAGTAATCACCGCGTTTTAATAATGTGTTATTCGGCGAGTAGAAATACGATGTACTGTTTAACCAAGACAAGATTTAAAAGATAGCAGAAATATTCGAGTAACAGGCCTCAAATATTTTGGATGTAGATGATAGATGGCATACCATGAATTTCCCCAGATAGTACAATGATAAGCATGAGCTTAGCATTAAGAAAAGCCATTACATGACTTAAGTCTGTCGTGCGGTTTAACTGTTGGTAAGTTTTTGCGTACTTACTTCATCCCCTCTGAAAAAAGTGATAGAATTAAATTGGACTTCGCAATCATCGACACATAGCAAAGATAACCATTTTGTTTGTCGATCTTGTTTAAAAAAATGATGATAATTAGTTATACCTTTTTTCCCTTCTAGATAACAGCTGTCTTTGCAAAATGCTTCTCTTATTTGAGATATGTGAATTAATATAAGTGTTTTCATTTAGAACGAACCCTACCCCACAATGAGGTGAAAATGGAGTGTTTACATCATTTGTAACACTATGTTGTTGACAAGAAACTTGGTGGTCACCTTAACAACTTTTTAGTTATTTCTTCTAGACATTAACTTCTTTTTTCGCCAAAAAAAGATATACATACAGTCTACTGCTTAAGCTGATGACAAGCATCCTTGGGATGGTAGTTATACCTGTACCACGCAAGGCTTCTAGGAGGTTAGGACCACCTCTAACGTCGATTTCACAATGAATTGAAAGTTTTGATTCAGCAAACATAACTTTCCAATGAGAGCGCATTGTTAACAGCATCTGGATGCTCAACATCGTTTTCAGGTGACCACAACCCAACAAGTCATTTATGACGCCACACGAATCACGTGTCGCTGCGATACGGATCTGTGGGATAAAATCAATTGCAACACGATTCATCGCCTCTGATTTTTATTATTGATTTTTTTTCTTTAAAGTGTAACATTAGTGCACTGCGGATGTCCAATGAGAGGGATTGTAATTGGAAAAGAGTGGAGCAAATAAAAGACACAAGCACGTAAAGCACAATGGGTTCTCCGGCAAAATAACGCATAGCATGTTTTTGTTGTTGTTTTTTTCAGCCACTTGGCTTCTAGAACCATATTCATGTTTGGTATAGCTTATCTCAATACTTAAAAATACAAAGACAATAATGAAAAATGAAAAAACAATTCGTTTACAGGTACTTTTAAGAACGTTTTATTTATCGCAGCCTGTTAAAGCCCCCAAAAAAAGTTTGAAGGCCTGGTTTTATACACATCGCTTTGAAACATCTAGACTTCGCTATAGTAAATTTGTGTCAACCTTTTCATTTTTTTATTTTTTTAGGGGGGGGGGACAAACAGTTAAAAAAAAACAAGACTGAATTGATTGGCAGGGATGAAATAGAATTTCAAACACTTGTTTTGTGTGTAAGAAAATTTCCCTTTTTTTGAAAGGCTCTAAATAGGCTATTTTAAACGTACTTCGAACTCGATGAGACGCACTAAGTTAGTGGTTTTACGTAAATACCAATCATTACTAAAGACGTTAAACAAAGATTTTTTTTTCAATTTTTAGGTAAGTTGTCAAGATCGACTTTGTTAGAATCACTTATTCCCTGCAAGGGCATGCGGAACTACTTAAAATAATGTGAACACAAAATGCTTCTCTTCAATTTCCGATTATATCACTTCCAAATGTAACGATTCTTTAGAGACGCAGTGCTAGGAACATTGCCTCAAAGGTAAAACACAGAGAATAGAATTTTTCCTCAATTGTGATAAAATAAAAAGACGAGTAACGGTGCGGTGTGCCGTACATCACGTGGCAAGTGTGCGGCGCGGCGTCTGACAAGGTGAAAAATGGCCGGTCCGATTTTGATGATCATCATTGGTCATGTCCCGTCCCAGGGACGAAATCACCTTCGATGACACTCCACTCCACAAGCGGCCGCAGTCCGCAACACGCCTCGTGCCACACCATATACCACGGCCATATTGATTTAGCATCATTTTCGCCAAGATGGAGTGCAGCACGTGTGGATGGAATGAACGCCGTATTTTTGGCTCAAGGATGTTAATTTACTTCAAGGGAGTAATTCTGCAGGTTCTCCTCGTAGTTAACACATTTACGAATGATTTTAGTCGTAACAACTTCGTTCGGAACTTCAAATTTCGCATATAGAGTAAAAACAAACCCCCGTTTCGGGGAATGCTATGAGGGTTGAAACTAAAGCGGGGGTAGTGCGCCAGGTAACTTTTCAACATAGACCTGTGTTCAGCCACATCATTTGAAAGCTCTCGTCGAGACCTTTTGAATGTTATGGCTGAACATAGGCCTATCTTGAAAAATAACCAAAACAAGTACCACCCCCGTTTTCGTTTCACACCCAAAACAGGTATATCATCCCCCAAAACGGGGGTCTTGTTTTTACTGTGTTCAATTTCTTCGAGCCTATCGCGTAGAACCTGAAAGAGGCAGGTGATACCAACGAGCAGTGCGGCCTGCCAACTCATGAGTTGCATCTCCTTCTTCTCTATCTTCCCCGACAGCGGCATTGTTGGTGGTCTTTTTGTTTACGGATTTTCAGCTGATTTTGCTCCGCTGGACAATGCTCTCGTGTTCCTACAGCTTTAACATGTTCAACAATATGTTGTCTAGCATTTTTAAGGGCGTTGTTGCATTAATAAATTTCCCGAATTTCAACGGCCAACAACATGGCCGCCTTCGGGGTAGATATAGAGCAAGGAAATGCAAATCATTAGAAGGCAACCCGCAAAGCTCATCGATATCACCTCGACGAAATCACCCAATGTCCCAAAAATGTCGTTCATAGGACGCAAACGCGATGCACCGGTACATCAAAACGTTCGTATATAATAGAAAGCGTTTACGATATAGTTTGTATATGCTCCGTAAATGGGACATATATGATCCTCATACACTATTTCCTGAATGGACTCGTAGAGTTCCATTCCACAGAGCGTCAGATAAGAACCTTGATTTCATGAGTAAAGAGTATATGAATATCAACTTTCGCAAAGTTCCATGAGACTGCAAAAATAATGTTTATTTCACGTTACCATTAAACTCAACGTAATTCTACACTATCCAGTTTTCACTTTGATAATGCACTATTTGAGGTAACTTAAATCAACTGCGCGAAGTCCTTCCCGACATGCCTAAGATTACAAAAAGGTTCGGGGTACGGAAAGAGACAAAATTGGCAATTGTGGAAGCACAAGTGATAGTTTGAGTGAGTTGATAGTATAAAAAGGTCATTTACAGGTAGAACGATAGTGCAACCTTGAAGCGATGTGACTTCTAGAACAATGCAAAGACGGGAATCTCAAATTAGCTAAATCTACGGAAAGCTTAAAAAGCAAAGCCATTAAGATATTCTGAATCTTATCAGACTTTTACCGAAGTGGAAGCTTCTTAATTGGGATCCAAGAATAAAATTTCCACAAACAAACAATGAGTTCCCATAAGGCGAAACGTGTCTACTTTTATTTTTTAAGCAGCGCAAAGCTTCCTTCCTTTGGTGAGGTATTACTTCGTTTGAGATTTTTTATTTGGCTGAACTTCAATATCAAAAAACATACATTGAACGTAGCCCTCTGATGCTACAAATATCTACCCATTTCAGAGCCAAAAATTGTTTATGAAAATAACCCATCTGAAAAACTCTGATAGTGAATCAATCATTGCGCGACACAAAAATACAAGGGAAATGTGGGAAAATTTCAAAAGCACTCGGTTTCGAACCACTATTAGAGCAAAACGTTCTATCCACAATATTAGAACGAAGAAAACTTCTCCGTGTAGTTTCCATCCAAACGGGCTTCTTTTAGGAATTAACGTTCACAATCCGAAATGAAACTCCTGGCAAAGCCGATAGGAAAAGAAGATGGTTTCCAATGAAGTTCTTTACGTAAAAGAAGAAAACATTTCTGGACGAATGTTTTACTTTGTAAATCATTCGTTTAAACAATGGTTGAATCTACATTTTATGATAGACAGTGTTAACAGATCTAGGGAAACAGTGCAAGTGCCCAAGTGCCAATTGTTAAGTGACATCAGCTCTCAGGTTAATAGTTGCAGTACGCTAACAATGAGCATTGCTAAAAAAAATACTTTACCATACACGCTGTCAGTTTTTCAACGACGGTTACTGCTGCTTTGGCCCCGTACCCATGAGTCTACAGTTTCCGGAAACGACTCTCAGTACATGTGCACCGCGGTCAATCTTTTCCCGATTAAAAGTCATAGCAGTCATACTCTTTGGAACATTTTTTTTTTCTTTCACAGAATATCGTTCTTGAAAGTCTACTGCACATAAAAATATTTTCAAAAAGTTGAAAATGAATTGAAACAATATACTTCGGATACATTAAGCCAGGAATAGGACTGTGAGTGTATAGTCAAGGGCATATGCTGAATGGCTGACAGAGGGCGTTTTTCACTTTACGATTTGTGTTTGTAGATTAAGAGAAGACAATTCAATCCGGCCTACTTCCCTTTCAGTTGTTGTCATGATAAATGAAGACATTATGCATTGCCGCCTTTAAAAATAAAAAAAAAAGATTCCGCTGTCAACAATCCATGCATTCGACAATGATATTGGATAGCGGGAAATATGTAGGATATTTTACGTTGCGGAGCTGTTGGAAGGACCTTATCAATGCCGTTCGCAGTAAATATTACGGCAAAACGGTTCAAGATCACACACCAAAGTTCCAAGTGGTTCACAGTCCCACTCGTTGACTTGGTTCTTTTTCTCTTTGATCGATTGAGACCGGGATGAAGAAGTATTTGAGTAGCGAGCAGAGAGCGCGTGAGGGGCGGGGCTTATTCCACGATCTTGTATCCGGTGGCTTTGTCTTCCGCCGGAATAAGGAAAAGACAATCAGCGGCGCAACGAAGGGGAGTGCCGCGTCGCAGCTCAGCGGGAGAGGACCAAACAAGCCGCCGTGGCGCCAACTCCTCTTACCGGGCCCGATTAGGGCTTTTTTTATCGCAGAAACATATCAAAGTATGATATTACAACTCTGCAAAAAAAAGAGAGAAAAAAGAAACAAGAAAAAAAGGACAACAGAAAAGGAGCGGACGCAACACGGATGAGCATGACTTACCTTGGCGACTTTAAGAAGGGAAGTGTTACTCTCCGATTCGGTTGTAATTTTGCAGGGTTGAGCCAAGGTAATATATATAT
>Ga0058701_10004792_pt1 | contig 11058 bp, 10 predicted proteins | sample AgamicOrMae_FD_97039 | JGI IMG/M metagenome (GOLD analysis project Ga0058701, IMG submission 97039) | Agave microbial communities from Guanajuato, Mexico - Or.Ma.e | ecosystem: Host-associated > Plants > Phyllosphere > Phylloplane/Leaf | place: Guanajuato, Mexico | collected 2012-06-04 | reverse complement strand
TTATTATGCATCAAAATTTAAAAAATAATATAATAAGTAAAAAAAGAGTGTTACAATATATGAACATATAAAATTATTTTACATTTATTATTTTTCAAAGTTAAAAAATTATGTGTATTATACGTTTTCGTGATAAGGTTAATTCGATTATGATATTTTTTATATTCTTAAACTTAGTTGATGAATGCTAAACTATTGAAATCTATAATTAAGTGTTAATATAAAAAGTTGATAATTTTAAATCATTTAATATGATAGCTTTGATTAAAGCAAGACAATTAAGAGGTGTCTTGTTACAAGATATATATCATCACTCAATAATAAATATCTTATAATAAGGTGCTTTGTAATTATCTTATTTGTACTTAAAGGTTATATAATCATATATTATATTTTTTTAAAATAATACGATTGAATATTAGAAGGATATCACGACTTATAAATTGCATAAAATTATACTTTTATTTATATTTTTTCACAATTAACACATCATGCACATCAACAGCCTTTGTAAGTAAGGTTGATTCAATTAGGATATCATTTTATTTCTGTTTTTGTTGTCTACGAATTTTAATTCTTTTACAATTTATAACTAAGTCTAATTATTAAAAAGCAAAATGAAAAATGTCTTATTATAAGACACTTGTCTAGGTTTAAAAGTTCTATTACCATGTTTTGAATTTTTTAAAAAATAGTGTAATTGAATAATAAAAGGTACTACTATTTACAAATTGTATAAAATCATCTTTTTATTCATTAGTTTTCACAATTAAAAAATTACGTATATCGTATACCTTCACTTGTAGAGTTGACTCGATTAGGGTTTTATTTTATATCGATTAGCTTACCAACTAACCGTGCCATTTTACGATTCATAATTAAGTCTAATTATTAAAATTTTGGTGATATTAAATTACCTAATATGTCAAGTTTAATCAAAATAAGACATATAAAAGCTGTCTTGCTAGAAAGACATATATTATTGCCCTTATTAAAAATTTAATTACTCCAAAATATTTTGACATATAAATTTTGATCAAAACAAAATACCTAAAAAGTGTCTTATTATAAGATACATACCATCACCTTTTTATCAATATATCCATCACCTGTTGCTTTAGTGGATATGATATCTTGCATTTTCATCTCTTCCTTATTGTTAATGTCATTTTGTTAGTCCAAGAGAATATTAGAATTCCCCACATCATTTCCCGTTTTCACCCTAAGAAGCACTCTTTTTTCATTCATCATTTCCTAAAAAACATCTTTTCCAACGTGTATCATGTTTGATTGATTCCTCAGAATCATTTCCCTTCTTTTCTATAATAATTAAAGAAAGAAAGCTAAACTTTAGTGAATTGTAGCATTCCATGGAACAGTACAAAGTTTTAACTTTGTCTGCTGTAGCGTTATAAATAACATATTTCACACTCCAATGTGAAACCTAAAATAAAAAGACTTAAATTAAGTCAATGACATATTGTTTTTTTAGAAAAAGCTGCTAGTAAGAATTATTATCTAGATTTTAAAATGTTATAATGAAATTTTACAAATGAGACTAAATTATAACTTGGTTATTTTGATTCCCCCAATTTTACAAGTTTAGAATAATGCAACAAATCGTACCCTTCCCCCCTCCCTCCCAAAAAAAAGAGTTGCTTAATTACAGATGTTTCAACTTGAGACAAAACAAAAATTAAATGTTTAAATTTTCATAATGTTAAAAGTCTAACTATGAAATTATGTATGCTATATTTTGTCACATATATAATGATAATGGATAATAAAAAATATACTATAAAGAAATAAAAACTCAATATATACATCATATGTAGATAAATAAATATAAGCATACATTTGCAATAAAAACAGCTTTTAAAATGTTATCATTCTAATTAACAGCAGCTCATATAAAGTAAATTATATTGTTCCATTAACATATGTAGGCTCATCAGTGTGGTCATTGGGCGAAACGATACACCACATGAGCGAAGGCACCGGGTAACAAGTTTTCGTGTACACATAATTGAGGATGAATATTAATGTAATGTTTTAGATGCTAAAGTGAAGGAGAGAATTAACAGTTAAGTCATGGTAAACAGCCACGTATGGCAGTAGCAATATAGACTTTATGCTAACCTAGCTAGATACAGAGAACTATTAGCTATAAAGCACTACCAAAAAAAAGCTTTTAAAAATACAAAAACACAGGGAAATTAATATAAAATTCATTGGGTGGCACCCATTGTTAGCCGTGAAAAATACAGGCAGGCCAATGAAAATGTACCATGTGTTATGTACTTTCGTCTTAAGGTGATGGAAACCATGCTCAACTGACATCAAATCTTGACAAAATATATTTGTTAGATAATTTAAGTACTAAAAAACATATTATTTCATTATTGAAGTTGGATATTGGGATCCAATACGTCACCGTGAAACAGGTGGAGTGTGTTGATTATCCGCTGAAAAGCAAGTCTTCTAACTTACCGATGATGAACTAGTCGAGTCTTCGTAAGTTCGTACTGCTACCGACCTTGAATGGCTCAAATCAAATGAGAGTAAAATGTCTTCATAAGACTTGCATTTTTCTTTCAGTGTCCGTTGAGGATCTTCTCCATCAAAGACCTCAGCCACGTTTTGATCGTAATTCTTGGCAAGCAATATAAAAAAGGTGGCCTCTATTGAAAAAGAAAAAAATAGAGGCAGCAAAAAAAGAAAAGAAAATATCAGCTTTATCATCATTAGAGATAGACAATGAGTTAGATACCGATTCGGTTAAGCGGATTGGATCGTTTAAAAAGGATCAATAATGGGTCTTCCCATTAAAGCATATTAACGGGTCGGGTAGTGTCGATTCATTAACGGCCCGTTTCGTGGCCCAATACTCTTTTCAACCTATTAGTTCAACTTAGTACCAATAATTTATATATAACAATAATTATTTTATACATATTTTTGGTACAAGTTCGTTTTATTTTAAAATGAGCCAAAAGCAGGTCGTTAAGGGTCCGATTCAGATCGGCCTATGTAGTTACATAAAAAGTTCGACCCGGTCCACTTTGTTAACAAGTCGACCATGAATCGACCGACCTGCTTTATAAGTGGGTCGATCATGACCCGACCCATTGCCCACCCTTAATCATCATAGAAAAATCAAATTGTATAATGTTGAATTTTTTTAAATTACATAGAGGTTCTTTGTTGACTATATAGTGTTAAAATATATCTGTAAAGAGATGGACCCCAGACATGATATGTTGGGATTGTGAGTGGCATGAAATTTGTGAACATATGGTCATCTCCCTGAGAAAAGGCTTAATTTTGTTTGAAACCTTTCAAATTCACCCCTTCAAAGTTGAGCCTTCAAATGTAGAAGAGAGAGGAAGGGAAAGGGAGGCATAACTATTGGATCATTTTAGAGGAGATTGTAGTGCTCAAGCAAAAGTCGTGGTAGTTGAGAAGGGAAGTTGTAGTGGTTAGACATTGTTGAGCAGCTAGAGAAGGCATTTCTCCAAGTCGTCTGCGGTTAGGGAAAGAAGTACGTGAGGTAAGAAATTGTAGATATTTGGCAATATATTTTGATGAATGGGCATGAGCTGTTCTTAATTGTAAAGGAGCACAAGTACAAATGCTATGACTAGTCAAAAATTAAGTAAGAATGCATCTTAATTTGGGAATCATATTATGTCGCACTTTAGGGCTTGTAACGAGTCGGGTTTAGGTGGAGGGGGCTGTAGTCTTGGAAGCACATATCTGTGTTAGGAAATATGATGATGTTTAGTATTCGAATTGTTTGTTGTGGTAATTTAGTTATGAAGGTATTGGTTTGTGATGGTAGCAGTATGTCTATGTAATAATGTACAACTATGTATGTGCTTTAAAATGTGGATTGCAAGTGTATAATTTTGTTATGAGGTAAGGTTGCATGTGTTTTACAAGTTGTATTGGGCATGTGTAAGTCGTCAGGGTAAAGAGTCATTGATCGTAGAGTATACTGGAATGAATGATCTTTTATGACCTTAGGTTTGTGCTTCAGTGTGCAAGCAGTGGGAATGTGAATGAGTAGGGGTAATGTATGTGTCCTTTGTCAAATAATTTGATCATAGTAATATGAATAGAGGAGTGGATGAGTTGTGTATGTGGAGTAGTAAGCTTTTACAGTGTAATAAGTGAATAAGTTTACCTGGGTGTGCTGGATGTTGTGAAATTGTATCGTTTTGTTCCATGTGGAAGAAATGTTCTCAAAATATATGACTCAGGTGATTGATATCCTCAGATAATGAATATGCTATCCATGGTTGGGTTATACTGAAAAATGGGTTATTCATGTGTTGTATGTAGAAGAATGTGCATATAGTGGAATGATGTGAAATTTACCATTTAAGTGGTGGTAAGCAGGTGTTGTTACTAGTTATGCATTTGTGACATGATAACTTGGATGAATTAATTTGATGTGCATGGTTGTTAGTTTAGTTTTTTAATTATGCTATTGTTCTTATTGTAATGTATTGAGTGAAATTGGAGTTGTGTTGGTTAACTATGTTAGAACATTATTGCATTAAAAGTTATGTTTGTTGTTGGTGGTAAATGTCGTTGTGCTGATGAAGTGTGCGTTGTGATTTTGGAGAATGGAATTTGTAGTAGGAAAGTTCGAGAAGGCACATTGTCACCTCTAGAGGTAAATAGGGCAAGGATCAAAAGGCGAAGAAGTGGTGATGGAAAGGAGGTGGTTGAGTCAGATGATTGTGTTATAGAGCTGCTAAGGTCTGTAAAATAGGAAGAGTTGTGGGAAAATTGTTGCAGGATCTATTACGATCTTAATTGTGATGTGGATGGAAACAGTGATTTCAATTGTCTTTGGAGTCAGAGTTCGATGTTCCTAGTGACATGTGGAATGAATCTTTGAGTGGAAGTGATAAATTGGTACAATGTGAAGGGTCAGCATTTTGGACAAAGTCATATAAGGGTAGACGCTACTCTGTGGGGGTTGACGGGCCCAGTGTAAGGGAATGTAGGAGTACTCCCATAGTAATGACAAGCCAGAGGTCAGAGAAAGGGAAGGGGAAAGGGAAGGTGAAGGTGAATGCTGCAACAGTGACGAGAGAGTCAGATTATGAGGCAGCAATCATTGAAGAAGGCAATATAGTGTTGCGTTTTGTGGTGCACATTGAAGAAGCTGGTTGGGTTAAATGGGAAGATATCTGCCACTCAAAGGGAAGCTGCGAGGGGAACTGCGTTGTGTCTTTTCTGGTGTATGGGGAGATAGTCATGGAGAGGCATTTGACCCTAACACTTAGAAAGAGTTGGGTGCCACGACAGAACGCATTTAGGATTGGTGGTAGGAGAGTGATGTTCTCTGTATATGATGTGTCATTGTTCACAACTTACTAGCTATAGGGATGAGAGTTGAATTGGATGGAGAGGAAGTGGTAACAGATGTAGGCTGTATGGTGCGTGAGTGCATTATAGAATGGAAGCAATAGAAGGTGGTTAGTAGGGTGCCCGGTAGGTCGGGCAAAAAAGGAAGTTTTTTTGTAATTATGTGTCTGCAATGGTGGCATTATGCGATGAGAACAATGGAAATGATAAGCTTGGAGTCTGGCTAAGGCTGTATGCATTTGTGGTTTTAAGTAGTGTGCTTTTCCCTCGCACGCCGTATGGAGCAGTGTGGAGTCTGCTACATTACGTGGAGGACATTCAGGGAGTAGGTTCATATGATTGGGCTAAAGCAGTATGAGATGTTGTCATAGAGACGATTGAGGATACGCAGAAGAAGCTTTGTGATGACCCACTTTCGGAGGTCAGCTAAATGGCTTATGCCTCTTCATTCAGGTAAAATTGAAAGCAGTTGTGTTGTGTACATATGTAGTATTTGTTTGGTAGGTTTTATGTTGGTCATTGTTTGTCATAAGCTACATTAATTTATGTGTCATAAAGTGGGAGATTCAACTGCTAACCTAAGTACCAAGCAACAAATCTCTGTGTTTAAAACATTTGGTGGAATATTTGACGTGATAGTATTATTGCGATAGAGTTCATAGGTTGTACATGTATAAGTAATTAATTTTGTTCTAACCTAGCTCAATGAACAATGATGTAATGACTTGTGATGCATTAATTTTACACGTCTTTCCATTATATTTGAATGTGAAGCAAGTAGGACTAATTATAGTAGCTAAAATAATATGAATCTGGTAAGAGGTGCATAATCTAATGTTCGATACAATAGTAATTGTAATTGAAAAAGATCCCCTAATGAATGAAAGGAAAAGTAATCCCGAATGACAATGCTTGCCTAAAGAACATAACATAATTGCTTAGATATCAATGGTTGTACGTTGAGGAGGTGTTGTTATTATAATTAAGGAGATTGGCATGTATGTAAACGTGGTGTTTTGTCCGTATGGTTTTATGAGCACAACACAAGATTTGGGAAACAAGACAAGAAAGAGTTCCCTCATATTGCTAGCTACGGTAGAGTTGATCATGGTGGGAGACACTATGCAAATGAACTACTAAGAGACATTAAAAAGAATGAGGTAGTTGATAATTTGGTTAGTAGATATGTGTATGTTGAGGTGAACAAATTTATAGAGTTGTGTGATGATAATGTTGTGTGTGCATGTCGTTTCTGCTCTATATCCATGTCCTGATGACATTCTGCATATAATAGTCGGACAGTTTATGGTGATTGATGAGTATAGGTATTAGTTGGATGATGGGAAGGTATGTTAATATTTTTGCAATGTGTGGGTAGTAGCTATGTACGCGTGGGAATGGTTGTGTATTGATATATGTATTGGAGTGTCTTGAGAGGAAATGAAGTGTGCATGACACTGATATATGTGCTTTGCATTACAGGATTACCTCACTATGGATGAGTGTTTTATGCATGCAAGAGACGTGTATCGTGAGGAGAAAAAAGCACATGAAAGCACACAGAAGAAGATGGCAATATTGATGGAACAAGTCACATAATTGCAGAAAATGTTGGATACACATGAATAGAGAAGTGAAGAGCCAGGCGAGACATGATCTACTGCCAAAGTCTGTGAGGGTGAGACAATGTGAACTGATAGGAGATCTGCTATGGGTGATCCAAATTATAGAGTCAATGGTAATGGAAGTACAATATGCTAGATACGTTCAATTCATCTACACTGATTCACACTAAGGAAGCACCAAACACATGCTGGGAACTGGGGGTAGAATACACTGCAGCTGAAGAAGTTTAGGGCAAGGTTAGTGCTGTTGTCAAGGGCGCAGATGAAGATGCGCTTGGGGACGACAAACGTTGTAACAACAATGATAGGGACGATGTGCACGTGGTCGCTTCTTATGTTATTATCCCTCATGAGCGCCCAGTATATCAGAGCCTCAGAGGAGTATGTCATCAAATGTAGTCATGCGCATGAAGTTCAGTCCACGGTTGCGAAAGGCGTTTGCTTTACGTGTTTCCTCATACACTAATCCCAATTATGGCAGAAGAGGTGTGAAGAGGGGCCCAAGGAGGGCAACTGTACGAATGAAAAGTGTTGGGCCAACAGTGGCACACTTGCCAACAATGACCACAGTCGATGGGAAGGAAACAACTGTATAGCCCATTGCTATTATTGGAGCTGATGGGAAGCTAATTAGACGGGCATTATCAGGTGGATTGAATCAAGTTCGTACTCTTTCGTTTGAAACTAAGGTCATGTAGGTGTCTCTTTTGTAAATAACAACTCTACACATGTATTAAAGTAATTGCTGGCTATTTGACGATTTCACATGCAACAAACTTTGGAAGCACCATTGACAGATATTACAGTGTCAATCAAGAAAGAGTTACTGCATGATGGGGATGAGAGCGTGCAGTTCTTGTCAGAGGAGCTGAGATTCATAGTTATTGCCTGATAAGTAGTTTAGTAGGATATACTGCTGTATTATAGTGTTAGTTGAGTATGACATTGACGTGTTTACGGTTTTCTACACTTTGTACAACATGTAACATACAATATTGTCCACACAAGAGATGAAGGTGTTAGCTGATGTACGCAGTCAATGTAAAGGGTTAAGGATGATGAATGGGAAGAAATTTGTAGAAGACATTGGGCATGTTAAGCTACGCAAAATTTAACAATAACCTACTACATGATTTATTATATGCACAACAACTTTGACTTGCCACAAGCAAGTCGTAAGCATGTCAACATTGAGTACTCGAAGGGGCTAATTAATGTAATCCCTCTTAGGGGAGCAAGGGATAGAGCAGGGAGGTATTGTGTAGGCCGTTTTGCAATAGAGATGTATCACAAATTGCTTCAAGAGTGTTAGCATGTGTACCCTAGATTATGTCGCATGTCATAATTCTTGAAGATGTAAGATCAGGTAAGTCGTGCCTTTTAATGTAGTCATCTATGATAGGCGTTGCATGCATAAGAATTTGACAATGTATAAGTGAACTTGTTGCAGGCTCAGCTGAACCGTTTAGAAACTGTTGCCATGGATATAAGTTAATCATTGAAGAACCAAATCATTTCAAACCTTCACTATGTTAGTGTTTATATACGTGCATTTAGCTGATTGGATATTTTGCACTTCTATACTACATATCTTAACAAATGTTAATATTCTATTAGGTCTTCATGCCTATATTTGAATGCTTTGATGATTGGATGTTGTTAGTTTGTAGAGTTAAAGGCAAGGCGTTTCGTTGTTTATGACTCTTTAGTTACAAAAAGGGCCCATACATAGACTGATCTTCCCAGAGTGCAGTAAGTGTAGTTCTTTATCATGCTGCTACATGCCACCATTTGTAGGTTCTAACTTCTTATGTCACATCCATTATATAACATGCAATATCCACTACCTTGAGTATTGTGCCGGAGTTATCTGATGTCCTTTCGTGGGACAGAACGACCCACGTTGTCCTCAGCAGGGAAAGTAAGTCAATGCTACTGTGATGAATGTTCGCAAAAGTAATACGTGAAAATGTTATTTGTTGTGGGTTACATGTGCGCATTATATACCTTATGCTGGGGTGGGCATGATTGTGGAGTATTTGTCATATATTGATAGACTTGTTGTCTATGGAAGCAGAAGACATTTTCTTTGATTAAAGTAATGTGTAACAAGTGCGAGATAAGCTACTGTTAAGCCTGCTACAGGGCAAAATTGCACACTTCCTAGAAGCATTGTATAAGTAAATTCTTAGCACTAAAGTTGTCAACATTGTTGAGCACCATGATAACTACTGTTGTAGTTATGCTTGTTGTCCTAAAAGAGTAATATTCCTCCTTCATCTTCAATTAATTTCTAAGTTCATGCCTGTCGAACCCCGTGTAAATGGCAGTAACATATTGTGTCCATGTGGTGTATAGGATGACATAGCATGTTCATACTTCCATAAAGTGGATCCTTCGTACCCCTAAAAGGCAATGGAAGTTATTGATAACTTGATAGTTGAGAATTGGGAGTTTGTGTGATCTCCTAATTGAAGAACGCAACAATCATTATTAGATTGAACATGAGGACATGGTTGTTGATGCTGTTGTGAAGGTTGAGTTAGCTTGAATGAAGAACGTGTTTCACTTAAGTGCTTCTATTATCATCCTTTTGCTTGGGATCCTGCTTATCGTCACATTCGGTTAGGTAAGGGGAAGTTCAAGAAGTAAGCGGTCGAACTGTGATAATCATTGGTATTTTGTTGTTATATATTGTACGCCTTTGCTAATGTTGGTGAAAGCTATTTTCATAGTGTCAATGTTTAAAATTTGCAACCATAGTTATCTTGATGTGATGTAGTCAATAATTATGTTGTTGTCTACTATGTGAAAATTTTTGTGAGGTTGGATGTTCATGCGTAACGTATGTGCTTCACAGGAAGATACTCTGTGTGGTACAGTGGATGTAATGCCTGTTTTCAATGTGATGGTGTTGTTTAATAATATTATGAGTGATCTAGTTATTTGTCATGACTTAACACTTAGCATGTTGATACTACTATGCACGTTGCCACTTGGCCCACTAACCCTCAAACTATTTGTCATCCTGAGTTAACAACGATTACCATATGTGGTGGAGCGGCATCATCTCCACCTATGTGCAATTGGTACACGGGAAAAAATATGTACAACTAAAGCAATGAGTTATGAATGTGAATGTACGAGGAAACACAATCATATGATAGTTGCATGTCACACATAACATGGAACTACAAGAGCAACATACAGTACAACAGTAAATAGTAACTCCCATTAGCTAAACTAGAGTAGAAATGCTGATAGAGGAGGTTAATTAAAGTGCATAACTAAAAAATCATAGGGCCTCCTCCAATAGTCTTTGACTGATTCATTGTACAAAAAAAATTGAAATATTTTAACATTATTAGCAACATCAACTTATGATAATACAACAGTATGATGCTCACATACTTCAATAGCCACAAGCCAAGTTTCTGTAGCACAATGACCAATATCCAAACTCACATTAATTTAACCATTTTTGTTACTAATAAATGCAACCAAATCATCATGACACATCATGTGCTTAGACTACAAACAATAATAACCACAACACAAATGCTTATATTCATGAAATTCCCCTAATTAAGGGCAGATAACCCAGGTTCAATAGCCGACTATCAAATTACATAGCCATTGTCAATGTTGGTTGTGGTACTTTACATGTATATGGTACCACTATTGTTTCCTTACATTACACATACTTGAAAAATGACCCTAACAATGTTGATCATGCGAATGTTGTATTGCAGCTGACCCAAGTCATAAAGAGTTGTACCATACCACAAGCTTAAAACATACGACCATTACTCCACATTTGATTCATTCGTAATCAACGCAAAATTAATATGCATACCCTGCAATTGTATCCCATGTCACTTGGTGCCTACCATGAAAGTTGTATGCCATGAACATGAAGACGCCAACTTGGGAGGTTCCCAACCATCAAATCTTCCACACTTACCACATCACTAGGATAATCATCGTCAAAGTAGCCTCTAGGGTGACGACAAGCATTCTTGTAGTGTCCCAACTCATGGTACTTTGGACA
>Ga0058701_10004791_pt1 | contig 11060 bp, 9 predicted proteins | sample AgamicOrMae_FD_97039 | JGI IMG/M metagenome (GOLD analysis project Ga0058701, IMG submission 97039) | Agave microbial communities from Guanajuato, Mexico - Or.Ma.e | ecosystem: Host-associated > Plants > Phyllosphere > Phylloplane/Leaf | place: Guanajuato, Mexico | collected 2012-06-04 | reverse complement strand
TCTTTTCAGTTCGGTACAGTCACAATGTAAAAAATATCACCCCTCTGAAAACCTGAAATTTAATAATTTAGGCATTTTTCAAAGCTTTCAATTTCGTATTTTAATGGAAAAAATCCTTCCAATTACTCTTAAGCTAAAATTTTACTCCAAATAATTTGAGCTGTTATAGGTTAACCTACGCGGTCGTATATCGTCAAACCTCAAAATGTAAAAAAAGGTGGAATTAGGGTGGAACGAAAGAGATGGATACTGCCTAAATTAAGGAGTATTTTTGACGCCTGCGCTCTGAAAATAGGCATTGGCTGATTTTCCCTCGATTTCTCGGACTTAAGACTGTGTTTTTCATCGTTTTTATTGGTAAGTAGAGTCTCAGTTCTACGTCTCTCAGTTGAAAGTCCCACTCGTTTGTACGTCCAATTGGTATAGTCTCGTCCAGAATACTTTTCATGGCTTTATACGGAAGACTATTTTCACTTGTACGTCCCTCTTAGTTCTACGTCCGAATTTTGGAGTCCCGACTTGGACGTATAACCGATATTCTACTGTATAATTTAGCACCCAAATAGGTCGAATTGTGCAGGGAAAGTTCTGTTCTTGACAAAACTCGGCTCAGGGGCTGAGGTCAGGAACCTTACCTGTACAGGATGAACTAAACCCTGAGCTAAGATGAGCTGGATCACTTTGAGGGCTGCTCTTCTAACTCCAACGTCTTGATGTACAAACGCATCCATAATTTGTTTCAGGTACAACTGGATCACAGTACTCGCCATGCCGGACGTCACATCACCCATCTCCTTCAGGTTCTCTTTAGCCGACAGTTTTGCCCCTAAACACAAAGCACCCATAATTAGTCAACACGGAAATCGACGCTCATTTAACCGCTTGAAATATAGAAATAGGCTTTAACAAGTCGTGGAAAAAAAAACTCGCTAAAGAGATTCAGAAATTGCGCATTTACAGAAAACAGTTGAGGCTTAAAATGAAAAAAAAAAATACGCCTTCAGAACTGGTAAAAAAAAGCCTATTTCCATGCTTATGACGCTCTAAAATTTGCGTCTGGAAATAATACGCACAAATTATGACGGCTAAAATTTGAAAAGTGAGGATTTAAAATGTTTGACGATTTTATTAAAAAACGTTCTTCAAGCATAAGGATCACTTGAAAAATCGCACCGGGAAATATCGGAAATGTTAGCGCTTATAATGCTACAAGAGAAGATGAGTAATATTATTCCATTCGCGTTTTCACTTCAGGCTTGTAAAGTAATATCCCAAGGAAAACATATACGTCTGATAGTAGCCTGAAAGGATACTGTAAAGTGTCCTATCTTTGAAAGTCTGCTGCATATGTTTTCGATACTGTCAGTCGTTAGGAAAATTAACTGCGGGTGATAAACATGTTATGGTACTTACATTCTTGGTCTTGCCGGATCATTCGCAGTTCCTCTTCCTCCAGATACATCTCGATGTTATTTAGAACCTGAAACAGAGAAATAGGTCAGAGGAATGGCGACAGAGGGCGGGAAGATTTTAAGGGTGAGTAACTTACCTGCGTCCGCATTTGTAAGGGCGCATCCGGGTCCGTTAGAAGGCGGTGATACAGGGATTTAAGTACTTCACCAAGCATGAACTCATAATGCCGGATACAAAGGGAGCCGATGGCTTTTAGAGTGAACGTTTGAATATCTTGGTCCGGAAAATTTACAAAATACGATAACGTGTCGAAGACTTGATTCTTGATGTCATCCTGCAAAAATAACCCGAGTATTAGCATACCACCGATTCTTGATCAGCTGAAAGGATTAATTAGTAAAGGAACAGCTACAAGGTCGTAAATAACGTGAAGGCGCAAAGAAAATAAGTGAAACTTATACTAACCTCGAGGCCCTCAATAACATCCTTATCTGTGAAGTCGAAGTGCCTCAGTAATAATCCTACGGTGAACAGAGCTCTTTTAAAAAATGGACGGCATTTCACTAAATTAGGATTATTGGGATCAACTTCATAAATACGTTTAGATTCTTTTAGGTGACCTGCAAAAGAGAAAGAAGAATTATCAGCAAGAGTTGTCGGAAGCATGTCTTGAGTTGTCCGCTCCGGAACTCACCATAATATTTATTGAAGCAGTCTCTGATAAGCTTGAAGTTCCTAGTGACACTGTTGACGACCGAACCTAGACACGAGAGGCAAGAGGCTACAACCGTCCGGTCGTGCTGCAGAATTAATTTAACGGAGTCTTCCTCGAGCTGCGCGAGGAATGTTTCACTGGGGTGTTCCATCAACGGGACCACGAGCTCGAGGGTCCGCGCAACGCTACTGATGATCTGGTAGTCTCCCTGTGTCTGGAAATCACAAAAGTCAACTGGTCAACATACAAGTTTCCCGAGGACTACTAAAAAGCACTGAATCAATTACGCTAACCCTTGTCCTGAAGACATTTTTCGGTTACAGTCGAATTTAAGTTCAGCCCGGAGATCAAACGTGTCTTTAATCTGTTACCTAGAGGGACTACTGAAGGTGTCCAAATAAGTCCGTCGTATTTTAGTGGAGCATTATCTCACGAAACAATTACTGATAGAGACTTGCAGCAGAGAGGGACTCACAGCATAAAAAAATGCGAGGCGATTTTTCATGCGATACTAGTCTTTTATGGAATCTTCATGGGGTAGTTTTTTTATTTATCAAAGGTATTTTCTTTCTTTTCAGAAAAGTTATTTTAAGGACTATTGGAGCGCGGCATAATTTTTCCACAATAAGAAGGAAAAAAAAGTGTTGAAATTTCAAGGGCGTTTTAGCCAAGTCACGACTTTTTCAAGAACAATATTCATTCTAGACTTAAGCGTGTTTCCAAGAGATCAAGAATCGTCAGAGACCCTGAATCTTAGATTTCAAAACAAAGAATACTTTAAATAAACCCTCCATAGATAGAAATAGACTTCCACTTTACCCAAGGCAAAAATTAAGTCAGTCTGAAACGCCGATTCATGAAAAAATTGAGTCGAAAATCTACTACAGCATTAAGTCACTCCGTTAGCACACTAAGAGACGTGAAAATGAGATTCGCAGCTGAAAAACATAACAATTGACGGTGGGCAATCGCGTTTCTCCCTCTTACCTGGCAACGAAGGCTAAGATAAGGCTGTAGAGTAATTGCGTGATTAACCAGCAACTGAGGCCTAATCTTGGCGAACAGGTACAGTGTCGTCAAACAGGCGACCAGCCGCTGTGAAGAACCCTTATGCTCCTCGAGGCTATTTTCTTCTAAACGCAGAACATTTTCTATTAAGCAGTCAACAATCTGCCGACACGCCGTCAGCAGCGCCTTCGGCGGATCTACGTTCACTTTAGTTGAATCCTCCTTGTCCTCCTTGGGTTTGAACAGCTGAAACCAGAGGAAACCAAGTTAGGAAGGCGGTGTTCATCATGGGCAAGGCGGCTCCATAACGGTGGAATCACTACCGTCGAATATGGGAGACGTTTTCTGACGCCACTTCTTTGTGTGGGTTGCCTACTAACAGGGTGAAGGGCAGCCTTTGATCGGGCCGAACGAAGCCGAACTCTTCCGGACTTACCCGAGCGAGCTGCCTTTCATCCTGTGCGTAGGCCGCGCAAACAATGGGCGTCAGAAAACGTCTCCCGTTCTCTCTGTGTATGAGACTTGAAGTGACCCCATCGTTATAGAGCTACCTTGATCATGGGGGGAAGTAAATGCTGTCACAGTGTTGCCATATTTCCGCCATATTTGATCGCGACTCACTCGGAAACCGTAAGACACAACCCTGCATGCGTATGAGACTTGGGTCGCTCTCAAGCCGTGTAATCCATAGAAGGAATTTTTACTAGATTATCTTAACTAGTTAAACACTCGCCCGCGTTTAACCCTCTACCGCCCAGCGATGCCATTCGGAAACAGAAAAAAATATTTTAGAGGATCTTTTTAGTTCAGCGTTGTCAGAATTTTAAAAATATCTCCCCTCTGGAAACCTGAAATTTGATAATTTAGGCATTTTCCAAAGTTTAAAATTGCGTAATTTAAAGGGAAAGATCCTTCGAATTTCTCTTAAGCTAAATTGTACTTTGGGCTGTTATGGGTTAAAGTGAATGGATTTGCTTCCCGTTCGGTCAGGCTACTTCGGTGAATTAACGTCAAGCTTAGGTGAGATCGAATTTCTGTTGGAAAGCGCGTCTTTAATTGGTCTCCTAATAAGGCTGGAACTTACGCTGACTAGCAGCTGCTCGAACCACTCCAGGCCCATCTCTTTCGACGTCGCGACGACGTCGGTGATATTCATTACTTTCCTGATGAGCGCCGTCGAGTCTAGGCTGGGCTTCTCCCGGACCGGGGTGAACCACATGTTTTGGAAAACTTCCATCACAAGCTTTCGGATACCTTCGAACAGACACACAGCGTTGCAATCTGACAATTCACAAAAAAAAACAGCTCCAAGCAATGGAGCTCTGCACCAGCGAATACTGTTCGATCCCATCATTTGACCCATTTCCTATCTTCATGAAATAACGTACGAGTTCCCTTGAATTAGTGCAGCGGTTCTTCGCCGAAGAGTCGCGAATCGTAGGGCAGGGGGTCGCGAAATCTTGCCTACGATGCGTACCGGGAACTTTACGTTTCTCCGCAAAAGGGGATCGCGCAGCAAAAACCGTTGAAAATCTCTGAGTATAGCGCACATCGGGAAAAAAGCGATTTCAATCTAGATTAATACATGAAGGAACATCTCTAAGACGCTATTCCCGAGAAAATGTGACAAACTAATTCTAAAGAGAAAAGGTACCCAGTTTCAGGACGCTATCTATAAGATTTCCCACTTAAAATTGTCGATAGTCTCGTACATACAGGCTTTAGAAGCAAACTGTGCGTTAATCGATAGCAGAGAGCACGTTTTCTAGTACATCATTTTGTTGAAGTGTTCAGAATCCACATGTCTTTCCCGAAAACGACTAACAATAAGTATGCATTCATTTAAGCGGCATTGCCTTGAAATATTTGAAGAATGTTAGAGATAAAATACCTAATTTCACATGAATAGAGAAACAGATGTGAACCCATTTGACTTACAGGTGCTCTACGTAATTTTTCTCTGAAACTACGACACAATCTCTCCTGTAACAAGGATAACTTCATTCTAGCACCTAGAACTACAAAATACTGAGATGTAACTTACCTTCTTCGTCATTTACTCTCCGGATCATCTTCACACAAATTTCAGGAATTTTGGGGAAATCTGGGCACTCTATACAGATGTCTTTCAGAATTTTGATAACTCGTTTCCTAACGCTCACGCCGGTGTCCTGTGAACAAACGAGTCACATTTTAACAACGATTTCTCAATTCAGTATCGGTTTGATCCTCTCCATCCCACTGGGCTACATTCGCAAAATTTCCATAACCCAAAAACTTTTGTGTTTTTTCGGCTATTTACTGCGAAAAGCAGACTATTTTTAGCCCAAAACCTCAATCAATTAGAACAGACTTAATAACTGAATTTTACACTAACCCATAACTGCACACCTCAGCCATTTGGATAAGGACATATTTTTCAGGACCTTTTGACGACCTCAAAAAAGATCACTCTTTCAAGCGTCCTTGAATTTAATACGAGAAAATATTGAAACTCAAAATTTTCAATAATAAAAAAAAAATTCTCAAAAGCTGAAATGTATAGAAAATACTTGGGGCTTTAAACGGTTAAATTTACTGCATGTTGGTTGGAGAAAGAGGTACTTACCAAAATACGGGCTGAGAGCATATCATAATAGGTGTCTATTAGTTCGGGTCGGTTTAGAACGAACTTGCCCACCAGATCGACGGCAGCTTCTCGCACGGAGGTAGAATGATCTAGAAAAGAATGTTTGACTCCCAGCTTCATATCTAATCTGCCCAGCACGCTAGGGTCTGCCTCGACGACCATTGTTAGGCACTTCATAGCTTTTGTTCGGATTTGTATCGAGCTCTCCGTTAAAACTCGTAAAATCTGGAAGCAAACCGCAACACTATTGTCAGACACTTCAACACGACAAACCGCAATGTGCAATTTTCCTTGCATTTGAAGGTAGAGGATAGGTTACGTTTAACGACGGGTTAAATTAGAGGATAGATTAAGTTACACGATAGGTTGGGTTAGAGGAAATGTTGAATTCTAGGATAGGTTAGGATAGGTTAAAGGAAAGATTGGATTTCGGGATAGGTTAGGTAAGGTTAGGTTGGGTTACGTTATAAGGAAGGTTGGAATCCAGGATAGGGTCTAGGTTACAGGAAAGGTTAGATTTTAGGATAGCTTATGATAGGTTATGTAAGGTTCGGTTTGACTAGGTTGTGTTAGGTTAGGTTAAAGGAAATGTTGGATTATAGGATAGGTTAGGATAGGTTATGTAAGGTTAGATTAGGTTGGGTTAAGTAAGGTTAGAGGAAAGGTTGACTTTCAGGTTAGGTTAGGTTAGGTTATAGGAAAGGTTGGATTTCAGGATAGGTTAGGTTAGATTAGGTTGGGTTAGGTTAGAGGAAGGGTTGAATTTCATGATAGGTTAGGTTGGGTTAACTTAGGTTAGAGGAAAGGTTAAATTTCAGGATAGGTAACGTAAAAGGCAAGGTAGGATTTCAGATAGGTTAGGTTATTCCGCGCTTTGTTCGGTTCAGTTCGGGTTCCGAGGAGAACTTACATGTTTGAGGTAGGCGTCGAAGCTCTGAGAAAAGGGCCTCTTGGAGGCGAGGTAACGGGAAATAAGTTCTGCGCTGCTGTAGTCTATGTAAGTCTGCATGACCTGCATCCGTCCGCCGGAGCCGGTTTCCTGGAAGGGCCGGATCTTGCTGAGCAGGAAGTTCCGTCGGATCTCTACGAGCCGGAAGAGCTCCGAGTTGCTGTCCACGTTGTCGGGCAGGGCGTCGTCGGGGTCCTCCATGTCGGACTCCGGCGAGCTCTCCTCGTCCTCCGACTCGTCCTTGCGCTTCCGCTTGCCCCGCTGCTTCTTCTTGGCCGACTTGTTCTTGGAGCCGGAGGACCGCCGGCGGTCCGCGAGCGCCTCCCGGTACCACTGCGCCAGGTAGAAGTGCCGGGCGTAGCTCAGCGCCTGGTCGTTGTGCCCGTTCACGGCGAGGTAGTCCAGAAGCACCCGCTGCAAAAACTGCGTGCGCTCCTCCTCTTCGTCTAGCTGATCTTCCGTCTTAATCTGGAAACAGGCGAGATATCTGATTAACCGATTATTGCCCGCAGGATGACGATCAAATTGAAATTTTAAAAAAGTATCACCAAAAAAATCACAAAAAAGAATTTTGCATAATAATAATTTTAAATTTATCAAATTCTCCAGTTTGGCAAGATTGAGATCACATTCTTGCTTGAAATTAATGAATTTCATTGTGATTTTCGTAATTGAGAAAATATTTGCATGAGGTCGAAACAGCCCCCTAGGACCGATCGCAAAGTTAAGATCACATTTTTGCTTGACATTCACAAATTTCGTTCCGATTTTTGTAGATGAGAAAATATTAACACGATGTCGAAAAGAGCCTACTGGGTTCAATTGTGAAGTTGAGATCACATTTTTGCTTGAAATTCATAGATTTCGTGGTGATTTTCGTCGTTGAGAAAATATTAACACGAGGTCGAAAACGGCCAACTCGGTTGCAAATTTAAGATCACATTTTCGCTTGAATTCATAAATTTCGTTGTGATTTTCGTCGTTGAGAAAATATAAACACGAGGTCGAAAACAGCCTACTCGGTTGTGAAGTTAAGATCACATTTTCGCTTGAAATTCATAAATTTCGTTGTAATTTTCTCAATCGGGTTCCATCGCGAATTTAAGGTCACTTTTATGCTTGATATTCATTAATTTCGATGAGATTGCCGTTGTTGAGAAAGTGATTACACGAGGTCGACAACGGTCGATTGTAAGGTACGATAAAGACACGGACCTGCTTCTAAACTAAACATTCGAAACATGGAATTTTTCACCTTTATTGCAACTTCCTTTGCCAAGCCGAGCGGAGCGACTCAGAAGCGAGGAACACCTTACTAAACCTAAGTTAACCTCATGGTCACCAAGCCTAGCTACAGCTGACCCAAGCCCACGACACTTAGCCAAACCTAACCAACACGATTTCAAGTAGTTAATCTTCATGTTTGATACGAGTGAGGTTCTTACTGCTCTCGTTTCTTGTGATTCATGTCCGAAGGCACTCTCGATACTTACTTTTTTCGATGATTTGTTGCTTTCTGATTCATCTTTCATTTCTTCCGCCTTGATTTCCCTAATAATAGTATCCACATGATTTCGCTGGTTCTGAGAAGTTACTGCATCCTTTCTTAGACGCGCTGCAACGACGCCAAGGTAGTCCAACGAGGCAACCCTCAAAGACATATCGACAGATTTGTTACAGAAATGAGTTACCTGTTGGCAAAGAGAAAACAGCAGTCACAAGAGTTGTCTGAGCAAAACACAATGAGGAGATTTGCTTCTAAAAACGAAGTTCTCCAACACGGGGCAGCCTTAGACGGATATAACGTAATTGTCCGTGTATAAGCCGCACCCAGGTTTTCAAAAGGCTAGGTTTGAACCTAGTCCCATAGGACACGTGCGAAAACGCTTTAGTGTATAAGCGGCACTCGGTTTTTGGTACAAAAGGTAAAAGAAAGTGCGGCTTATACACGGCCAAATACGGTAAAACCTTAAAGGTTAGGCATTCACGAAAGTCATAGGTAGCTATCATAAACGCCAAATTTCAAATCCGCCAAAGCCGCTACCAACCTAACCTCACCTAACCTAACCCAACCTAACCAAACCTTATAATAACCTTTGACTTTGGCGGTTATGATTATAAGCGCTTATGGATACAGGCGGTTACTGCGTTGGCGGTTTTGAAATTTGGCGTTTGTGGGTGCCGCCCAAAGTTCTCAGTTGAGGTAAATGAAGGAACTCAGGTCAGAGAACTTCATGCGTCTGAAGGAGTAGACAGACAGAAGTTCTAAGCCGATGAAAGGTGCCTTCAGGTGGCATATTTATTTAACCGCGGAACTTCCGAAATCTTACGGGGGGCACATAAAGGCAGACGGTATCGAAGACCATACTGAATGTCACGAAGCGACAACAACTTACCAAAAGTTTTCCTAAAAGGCTGAGCAAAAGCTCCGCGGCTGGCCATTCGGGTTTGTTGACCGTCGTCAGCAAGTCTTGTACAAAATTTTCGAACAGCGGCCGGTAGTCAATTTCCTCGGATTTGCTACCGCATTTGTTTAGAAACACATTCAGGAAATTGGCTGCAGTACGCACGGCAGTCTCATATTTGTCCTTAATCACGACGTCGCGATCGATCTACACAAACACAAAAACGAAAACATGAGCAAATGACTCTCCCCCAAGTGATTCCACTCGATTTCTCAACGTTACGTTTACAGATCTACCTAAATTTTCTGTTGCTTCAGGGCTGTCGCGTCCCTAAATGAAAAAGATTCTTCGATTTTAGAGCAATGATCGACAAAAAATTCCGTTTTATACTAATAAAAAAAAATCCCCCTTTTTCGAGCTAAAAACACCGTTTATCCGATTCTTCACGAAAAAAGAAATGACCATTTGCAGACATTCGATGAGGCATTCCAGCTGATCCAGATATGCTACAACCCCGTTCAAAGTTTGAACTATCAGTCCAAAAGGTATTGTCCGGTTTTGGTCGTGCAATAAGGCTGTGGTCAATGTATTTCCCCATAAGGCGGAGCCTTCCTGCGCGACCGGAACCGGACAATACCGGTACCTTTTGGGACGATAGAACAAACGAAAAATTGCGGTAGTCAAGGGTAGGTGTGACAGTTTAATCCGACTTCCTAGATAAAACAACAAAATGCAACAAATAATGCTAACTTTTAAGTCTATAGTTCGCTGTTAGGATAGACTGTTAGCTGCTGCCTGCGTAAATGGGAGACTACCGTATTGCTTCATGAATAGGTATGCTGTATCGAAAAAAAAAACTAACAACTTTATGAAACATTAATTAGCATTCAAAGCTGCTGAGATTGACTAGGCAATCTGGTAGATTTACCCCACGATGTGATACGTGACATCAAAAAAAGTAACAGGAACAGAGCAAAAAGTAACCGTTGTCGTTTCCCCGCAAGCGACTCGATGGAGGCACGATACTCACATTCAAGGCGGAGGCCTTCTTTTTGTCCTCCTCCTCTTTGCTATTGAGGTCCTCTTTGTCGTTCTTGTCGCCCTTCTTTCCCTTGGCATCTTTGCCCTTTTCTTTGGTGTCGGTCGGTTCCTCTTTGATGGGTACGACGGTGTCCTGGAGCTTCTCCGGCAGTACGACGACGCACTGGATCAGCTGGAGCACCAGGGCCGTCAGCATCTGGATGTGTTCCTCCGAGTTGAGCCGGTACGTGCGGAGACTGCGCTTGCTGCTCGGCAACCTCGCTATCGACGCGAGGATGTCGTCCAGCAGCAAGCGCCGGTGCATTTCGTACTTCGTGAAGATCTGTAAAACACACATCGCTCATGTCTTTTAATTCAATCGGGGATCCTTTCCGCTAGATTCCATTAAAGATCATTTACCACGGATACCTCATAACTCCGATTCCCGAATGCTGTACTATTTCTTTGACAATTCCAACCGGTCCATTATAGCCATTTACGAATCAGTGTTGTTACACGATCGGGATTTTCGATTTCGCTGACTTTTCCCTGACTAAAATCTCAGATTTCCCCGACATTCTACGATCTTTACCCAACCATAAAGGGGGCAGCGGCTTTGGATGGTGTTTCTTAAAACGTTATCACTCGAAGAAATACATATTTTGGACGTTACTTGTCTCCGATATGTACTTTTGATATCAGATGCTTGATCCGCAATGCCTAAAAACGTATATTCGATGGTATTTATTAGTTTTCCCGAACTCAGCGCACAAAGCACGTAATTCCGTAATTAACTAATAATACAGTCAAACCTGGGTTATACGAATCTGAGTTGTACGAAATCTTGGATTATACGAATTTTTTGCCCGGTCCCGGCGAAATCCCCTCCTATACATTGAAAGTCTGAGTTGTACGAAAGTC
>Ga0058701_10004790_pt1 | contig 11063 bp, 8 predicted proteins | sample AgamicOrMae_FD_97039 | JGI IMG/M metagenome (GOLD analysis project Ga0058701, IMG submission 97039) | Agave microbial communities from Guanajuato, Mexico - Or.Ma.e | ecosystem: Host-associated > Plants > Phyllosphere > Phylloplane/Leaf | place: Guanajuato, Mexico | collected 2012-06-04 | reverse complement strand
CGTCTATAGTACGCACTTTATTGTATTAATTTTGGTCCTAAAAACACGAGTGCGTACTGATAACGGATGCGTAATATAGCAGGGGAATACGGTACTTCCAATCGGCAATGTTATATCAGAACCCAGTCTTAACAGTTTTACCAGCCCAAAATTTCGATTCGACAGAGGCCTATTACAAAATGTATCAAAACCTTAGGCGCCTACTCCTGTCTTTCCGTAACACTTTAAAAAATTGTATCGGATAATCAAGCCTAAATTACAAAAATTAAATAAAACAACACCTTAACTCGCAATTGAAAATTTCACTGAATTCTGGAAGTTATCTTTCAATTTTGGGCTCGTAAAATTATCCTTTTTCTTATTTTTTTTTACAGACTTTAGGCGAGGGCTCTTTTGGAAAAATTACAATATAAAAAAATACACTGTCTGAAATAATATTTTCCCCTGACAAAGATCTTCTCCAACACAATAGTCCCATGAAAGAGTCTGGAAGCGAGGATGCGTCAAGGAAGAAAACCTTGGCTAACAAACATCAGTAGCTCCGTCAAAAGAAACAAACCTTTAGGAGAGAGCGACGCGACGGCCGTTGCAAAACTAAACAAACACTCGCGAAACTACACAAACAGGCGCGGAATATGTAGGCTAAGCTACCCCCGGTCAACGCGAAGTGCCTCTCCACTTCCGTCGCGAGGCGAGGCGAGAGTCCACGTCCCAGAGGTGGAGGTGGTGGAAGTCCGCTACAGACTGTCGAGTCGAGTCGTCGAGTCGAGCCGCGCGCGGTCGCGGTCGCGCGACGGCCGCGAGGTTCCGACCTTCCCCTCCCTTCCCCTCCCCGTCGCGGAGCCCACCCCTCCCCTCCAACGGCACCCCATGGAGGGGGAAGAGCCAGTGTCACCAACCCCCTACCCCAAACCCTCACATCATCGACTTAATTAATGATAAACGAAAACCCACATGTCTGACATTATTGAACACTTTGCTCTCATTTTCGTCTCAAACGATTTCGCTGAAAAGTCTTAATTGCTAAAATCTGTACTACGTATTTCAACTTTCAGAAAATGCGTAATTAAAATATTAGCTCGTAAATGGAATTATGTAATAAACTGGCAAGTAAAAAATCATGTAGCATTGTTAAGGATAGGTGGTATGATATGAGTGAAGCATTGAACATTACAACTTGTAATGAAAAGACGCCAAGCAGTCAGAGATTACTTTTTGAACTTTTCTGAATCATATAAATGTTAATGTATTTTCAAATCATTTATAAAAATGTATATCAAATTAGATTTTTGTCAGTCTACATTTTGCATAACCTCGAAGATAAAGAGTCAAAATATTCGTACTTTTCATACACCAAACTGGGGTAAAAAAATCTGAGCTTAAATTTTGAGGTGATTCGTAAACTTTCCTGAACGTATTTCTTCTGCCGTTTTCAACATTTACTTTTCGGCTCACCGTTTTCGCTGCGTCTTTCGAAGTAATCCATTCTTAACGTCATTCACCGGGTGCAAATCTGCAATCAAAAAAAAATTCTACCTTGTATCACAAAGCTATTTTTATTTATTTAAAAACTAACAAAATCTCCACTGACTGTATTCGCCATGAAAAATGGGATAACAAGCAAGCCGAGATTTTGACTAGAAGCTCTGCAACATATCTCAGTGAGTTGTTTAGTCCCGCAGGAGTACAAAGTCTACAACAAGTGCTTCTCCATACGAATATATTGTACTAAAAAGACCAATGTAGTTAATTGGCAAAAATATGACTTCAGGTATATTTATCTTAATTTCAGAGGAATAGTAAATTTAAGCTGTCAAGCTACTATCAGACACAAGCTGGGATTTGGATGTTATTTAGCGAGTCTCGAATAGTTCGCAAATTTTAGCTATTTATAAAATTACATTTTTGGCGAGCAATAGCTAGGCAGCTATTTTAGCTCCTTGGCAACTTCAAACCGAAATTCAGCCGATAAGAGGAAGTCAGCGGTTTGGCGCAGTTTAGGCACTTGGCGAATATTAGTTTGTTGAATTTTAGGTGTTTAGAAAATTTTAGCAAGCGGGTTATGGGCTTTTTTGTAGGGTTTTGGCATGATATTGGCAAGGCTTCTTAGGAGCTGAATCTACTTATACAGCGAGTTGCCTACAGCTAATTTAAAGTAGCTAATCTGACGACCACTGGACTTATTTTTCAGCTGTCCAGTGAATTTTACGAACATGGCTTCGAGTCACAAAACAATTGAGAAGCAGCCGAATTTTTAGTTAATGGGATAGTAGTAGTGTAAATGGTTTTCGGCGGACCGTTAGAGCTGGCCATTGTTAGCCGTAGTACGACCACCTTAAAGGTGAAAACCAGAGTAAATGATTCATAAAAAAACTACTAAAGAGTCATTCATCTCCTACCGAGTATTAGGTTTTGTGGGGCTTTTCCTGAGCAGAGCAGAAGGCAAGCTCCCTCCCGCCTCCTGCATTGTTATTTGACACCTGAGCAATTCCATAGTTTACCTGCCTTCCTCACTCCGTGCCTCATTGCACGTCCTAATCCTTCGCTTTCATAAAAATTGTGTCCGGCACCCAAAAGATGAGCCGTAGGTTGCTGCTGGCTGGCTGTCGTGGGCTGCTGTGGGCTGCTTAGGCTGCCGTGGATTGTCGGCGCAGGTCAACTCCAACTGAAACCAACCACCAACGTTACATGAGAAGGCTCGAGGCTCCTTCACTTTCTACATTCTGCGATTCCAAATTCGGCTTTTTTGTGACATCAAGTACACGCATTCTGGACATATAGCAATCTGAGAACGCTCTTTACTTTCCCGTGTTTAAAACTTGTACAGAAAACACTCTCAGCTACAAAATAATGACGCATTGAAAAAAATGATCCTTACAGAATAATGCCGCTCCGCCGAAAAGAGTATTCATCTTGAAAGCAGAGGGACTGTATAATGCCTACTATTAAATGAAGAGTATTTCCTGGTGTTACGAATGTATTCCTCTTGTTTTCAAAAGGAATTATGAAGCTGGGAATGTATATCCAGTTCAGTTTTTTTGAGGGGTAAAAATAAATTAGAAAGTTGTTTTTTTTGTACAAACGTGAAGTGGCGAGATTGTCTTTTTACCTTGACTTCATCCGCAAACAAAAATAATATTTCTCATAAAGATACAGTATAGTGTGCTTAAATTTTTAGGAGCGTCTACTGACCCGACTGCCTCACATAAAACTTATTAGGTTGGGTTTCGTGCGTACGAGTCACCTCCCATTTAGAATGCATTAGGTTGGTTACGTGCGTTCAAGTCTCCCCAATGTATGTCGGGTCAATAGCAAAACCCTAAAATTTTTACTAGGTTAATCCTATGCATGCTCCTGGTTTTGGAGCAACAGAATGAAAAAGAAGGAAACCCGAGCAAGTTTAAAACACAATTTCACAAAGTCCAAGCCAACCTTCTTTTTTTACAGGAAATATTTCAAATTAAAAATAACAATAATCAACTTTGATAAAAAGAAAAAAGTCAGTTCGAAAGCATAGCTTAACAAAACTTCAAACCAAGACACGCTATTTATGCAAGAACATTCGCGGTAACTTTCTGGAACGAATCAGCTCAGAAACATGTTATTTTAAAATGCAAACTATCAACTAGCGCAGTTATAAAGCCACGTGGTTTTGCGGCGTGCACGGCGTGACCGCACGGCGGCGGCGCTGCGTCGGGGAACAGCGCCCCGTATCGCCCAAAAGAAAGCATTACTACGGCAGGCAAAATCGACTTCATGAATGGAAGGAACCTGGTCTGGTCCCTGCAAGGCCCTGGCCCGGCCCGGGGCTGCCCGGCACAGCCCGGTCCGGTCTGGCCCGCAGCGCCCGCCGCTCCGTAAATAAGCTCGAGTAACCAACCTCGGAAACTTCTCACTTTTATCAATGGAATCCACTCGTGATTACTATGAACACGACGATCGCATGTCGCTTGCGGAAGTGGATTCGAAAAAAATATCGGCCCTCGAGACACTTCCACCAAATATGCGCAGATTTTTCTCAACGAAGTGACTATTCACACGCTGCCCAATTTAACCCATCACTGCCCAGCGATGCCGTTCGGAAACAGAAAAACATATTTTACAGGATCTTTCCAGGTCAGTATTGTCACAATTTAAAAAATATCACCCCTCTGAAAGCCCGGAATCTAATTATTTAGGCATTTTCCAAAGCTTAAAATTGCGTATTTCAACGGGGAAATTCCTTCCAATTTCTCTTAAGCTAAGTTTCACTCCAAATACTTTGGGCTGTTATTGGTTAAGATATATTAGGTTGGTTTCCGTGCGTTCAAGTCTCCCGCGTATTAACATAGGCGTGCGAATAGAACGTCCCTTTTAAAAAAACGCCGAAAACCGAAAAATTAGCATTTATAATTGAACTGTAAAAGTTGGTTTTTCGTTTCAATTCTTTTTTAATCCAAGTGAGGTGCCCTCCACTAATATTTTACAAAGTTGCGCTGAAATAAATAACCGCGGACGTAAGCAGAGCTAGTTAAGCTGTGCCAAGCAGGCAGCCATTAGCCGCCCCGAATCGGCCGAAGTCGTCCGCTGGGACCCCAGGGGGTCGCTAAAGCTCTCAGCAACCGCGCTGAACTTTCGCTGCTGAAAGGCCGCTGAAGGCGACAGAAAGCAACCCCCCTTAAGGATGCGTCTGAAATGTTCTTGACCTCTCATGTTTCGGTCACTTTGCGCCGGATTAAACGGTGTTTTCAACTATTTTTAGTAGAGCATATTTGGCAACACTGTGCCTCTTCTGGGTGGCTGAGACTGAGGGACTTAGCAACGTTTACATCGCCTAATAAAATAACTCCGCTCAGAACTTTTGTTTAGTTGGTGAATTCCTCCATATCTGCGAATTTCAAACGTCACCTATTATACTTCGGTTCACTTAAAATATAAGTTTACCTTTCCTACTTTTGACAGTAGCATATAGTTAATCATCGTAATATCTTGAAAGACTAAACCGTGCACATCGAGCATAGCGTTCTCTAATAAGTTAAATTGTGAATGCCAACATAAAGCTTAAAAAAAGTGATTTTAGGCTTCTGTGCCCCTTTCTGGGAAACTTGTAACGCCTCTGACGTAATGCATCTATGATCTATCATAACCTTCAGGGGAACCGGCGGGAATTCCCCGGTCTAAACAGTGTTTAACCTGCACACCTAAACCATATAAGTGCCTATTAAAGAGCCTAAACGGTTCGGGTGAAAATTATCTCGCGCAAATCATTTCCACGAAATACCCGCCCGCCTCAACTAATTGCATCAACGTTAGTTATTGTTTGACGTGATAATTGCGTTTTCTCTTCCAACGAAAAACCAGGATCAACTAAAAAATCAGTCAATTCAACCAATTCAATTTAGGATAAAGAAATAACTCAATTTTTGATTTAGTTATTAAATAATTAAGAAAGACGAGTTTGTCCGCTCAGACTTTGCAAGAAAAAAGTAGATCCTATGCGGAGTGGATTTCGTCTGATTACAACGCAGTGCCGTTAGGCAGCACTGAAATTTACGCTTAGACTGAGTTCCTGTATGCATTTCTGCGCGTCCATTTTCAAACCGTATCACATTCTGTGTAAAGTGCTTTTATGTTTAATCATTCTAAAAGAAGTCAAATAAGTCTATTTTCAATATTTAAAAAAAAACCTTGAATGTAGATCTTTCCTGAAATCTTTTAAGGTTAACTCCACCTGAATATTTTGAATTCTTTAGTTTAGGCATCGATGAGAAGAAGACAACTACCAGTCTGCATTGATGCATCCCGACCCGAAGCGCAGTTAGTGCACTTCAATTGAGTTTGTTGCCGCAAATTGACACATAAACGACACAGTCGGACGGGGCAGGCCCTTCATCTCAAACCAATAGCACAATACGGCTGCTCTGTTCGAATTGAGGTCCTTCAACAATAACATTTAGATAAAAGATTTGAGTATCGTGCGCCGAATGGTTGTGGGATAATTTGCATGACATTGTAGGAAAGAATGGAGCGTTAACCTTACGCTACTTTTTTATATAGATAGCTGGTTTTCATTGGTTTAACCTTAGAAAAAGAATTATAGCCTTGGTTCGCGGTATTCTCTTTTTTTCGTGAGGTTCAGAGACTTCAACGCAAGCCGCACGCACGTCGAATCCTACGCAAAAAAAAATCTTCAGAGACGTCGATACACTTACAGAGTAACTTAACCTAGGAGGTGGAAGATTGCTGCGCTTCTAGAATAGAGCGAGAGCGTCTGTAAGATGTGCAGGCAACCAGCATAGCGTGTGTGTCATGCGTGTGGCCTACTCGACTTTCAATTTTTCTGAACGAAAACAGCAGTGTGACTATGGCAGTAATTGTTTGCAGGTTGAATGTTCTGGCTTAAAGCACACAATAAACGAATACTGATCAACAACTCCAGATTGCTGTAAGTTTTTCGAGAGAAAGAGACTGGAGCATCGTAACTTTGGGAAGTCGAATCAAACCAACTTTTTTTACGGTTTCTTTTGCCTTCTGTGACATTAAGGATCATAAATCTTCTATCAGTTTGAAGAGATGTAGCTCCTCACAACAGAAATCACTCGATTTCGATAGTTTCAAGAAAGATCTCAATGAAAAAAGAAAATAAATAAATAAATAAGGCGATGTAAAAGCTAATAAAATATTGTCAAAAAACAAAAAGATACTGCGAAGAAAAGTGTGTATATTTTGAAGTTGTGGAGGCTGTGGCATGTAGCATGGGTGCATGGGCGCCGAATGAATGCATTCGGAACACAAGGAAACATTGACTCGCAACGATTAACTCAACTCCGTCAATGACTGAAAACAGCGAACAGCGAAATGCATCGCAGTTCACATGAGCGCAGCGAGAGCTTCAAGAGTGCTCGTCTGCGCCATCCTCAAAGTTATTTTAAAGAGCGGACCAAAGTTTCATCGCCTTCCTCAAAGCTGCAATACGCTCGCCTAAGACCCCACATATTCTTCCTCGAGTGTTATTGGCAAAATGAGGGAGTGCATGCCTAGACATAAAAACGTCTTGTCAATAGCAACCTAGTCTAGCTTGAAGCGACATTACTTCAAGATAGGCTGGCGACTAACCCTGTAAACCCAATTTCAACCAGCTCTTTCGTTATGAGAGGGTTCTCGGAAGTGATAAATGTTTCTCAAATTCGGATAATTTTCTGGGCGCTCATTTCGATGATTTGTGCCTCGCTCCGATATTGTTCCGCTCCCTTGTAGAGGTAAGGCGGAACACAGGAGGTCGGTAAGGCGGAACACAGGAGGTCGGTAATGCAAAATTTTACGTAAACCATATTATTGAAGACCAAATCAGGTGAATAGTTAATGGGTGTTGCTATTGACATGCATTAATAAGAAGGCTTGAACGACTGGGACCAAACCAAATGCATTTTAATAAGAAGGTGACTTGAACACTCGTAACCCGACCTAATACATTTCAAATGGGGCAGTCGGGTCAATAGACACTTCCTATAGTTAAGGTCAGATCTATTGGCACGGTTATATTAATACAAGGCAGACTTTGAACGCACGGAAACCAACCTAACGCATTTTAAATGGGAGGTGACTATAACGCACGGAAACCAATACATTTTAGACGGGGCAGCGTGTGAATAGTCACTTCGTATAGTTAATCGTAGTGCCCTCTACGGAGTGGAGAGCGCAGCATCCGGATGAGTCAGCAGCGGCGGCGGCGTCCGCAACCGCCGCCTTTTGGGCGACGCTCGTCGAGTCGCTCGCGTCGCGAGACTGCCGGGCCCCCCCCCCCCCCCCCCCCTCCGCCGCCGCATCGCCGCCGCCCCACATGTGGTCCGCGAGCGCGTGTCGCCGCGGCGGCGACGCCAGCATCACGACGGCAGCGTGGCGAACTCTTCTTTTTCTGGAGTTGTCAACCCAAAACTTGGCTCTCAGTCCGCGAAACAGCGTTGCCAAACTGTCGGACCCATTTTATTTGTTTTCCCAATGCAGAATAAACAAGAGCCATTCCGCCAAAAGCAGATCCACGATATTCGTAAGGCGATGAAAGCCTTTTTCAGCGCGACCTTTATTTGGATATATTAAAGTTGACTCGACCGCCGCACAAAGACGTTCGCGAAAATCTATACGCATAATAAAAATGTATTTTTCGACTACACGCGAGTTTGTCTACTTTGGCGATGATTCATACAGCAGTGGGCTGTTCCCGATTTGTGGCAAATCATCGCAACTTGAGAGTATACCGTCATCATCTAAAAAAAGAAAAATGCAACCTTATTTCTTGCCTCAAAAACGATTTCCAGTTGAAAAAGATATTACCCGCGGTCTCCCAATGTTCATGAAGAGAAGTTCCAGGCCCTCTCCAGAAATAAAAAATTAGGTTTGAAGCTTTTCAAAATTAACAAAACGTCCTGGGGGTAATAACCTGAAACTAGCGGTCAAAAAAGTACTGACCGCCCCAATTTTTATAAACCTCCGTAGATTTGGTGGGAAACGATAAAAAAAGTTAATATAAAATTGATATATCTCTTGAAGATCCAGCGATTTTGTTTCATACTTTTCCAACGTATTTCTTTCCGTTTCAAAGTTACAGAGGTTTAAAAAATTGGAGCGGTGAATACTTACCGTTTGACACTCGCAAAAATCCTAAAGCAAGGACTCTGGTGCATGTTTTCTCTTGATAGCACAGGGCCGTTTCCTGTTTTAATTCAAGATACTGCCCACATGACAGGGCTGTCACGCTTGTTGCCTACATTCGCTAACCTGGTGGGCTCTCGCTTATTGAAAGCTGTAATGGCGCCTTCTACAATGCCACAAAGGTGAGTAGACTTGTGATTAGAGCAAATAGATATTAAGCAGACGGATTTCCTCGACAAAACTAAATTGTTGTTAGGGAGCGCTGACCCGGCGAGATATTTACGATCAACCCTACAAAACTTTCATCCGAATGAATTAACGGGAATCAAATTTAGAACGTGTTTGAAAAAAAAATCGCAAACGGAAATGTAAGCGAGCATCTCCCGGCGCGGCGCCCCTCTCCCCATCCATCCCACGAGAGACAGACTGCTCGGCTCGGAGTGGCTTCCCTAACGACCACTTCTTACAAGGCACGACAAGGCGACGAAATACGCCATGCAAATGAATCGAGGAACAAGCTGGGAGGTGGATGGAGTTCCGACAAATCTAACAGAGAACTTCCAACGCCTCAGCGAACCTCTCAGCGAACCTCTCAGCGAACCTGCACTGTGCTGGAAAGGTTGTATTTTCCACCTTGCTCCCTCCACTTTTTGTTTTCCACCCAATCGGAGCGAGGAAGAGACACCTCACGTAATTTAATCTTACGGCCAAGCCTAAAGTAAGCGGCGAAAGACTTAGGTCTTTTGGTTCAACAGCGAAGCTCGGCACAATGCACCTAAGACATGCTAATATTTTAAAACATCAGTTAATCTTAAGTAAACTTAAACTCGGTTAGCCTTAGGCGGATGAATGTCGGTGATTCCCATGATATATTAAAGGTTTAACAGGAAAGCAAATTAACCCACTACCGCCCAGCGATGCCGTTCGGAAAAAGATTTTTTTAGTGGATCTTTTAGTTCAGCATCGTCGCAATTTAAAAAATATCACCCCCTCTGGAAACCGCTGAAATTTAATAAATTAGACATTTTCCTAAGCTCAAAATTGCGTACCGGTATTTTAGTGGAAAAAATCCTCCAAATTCTCTTGAGCTAAATTTCACTCCAAATACTTTGGGCTGTTATGGGTTCAATGGGAAGTGCAGCCATTAGAGACTTTTTAGGAACTTAATACTTTCAAGAGAGATGATCAGGTACCTTGAAGTACCTTACAGGAGTATGACTGGTGTGAAACACTTTGCAGAAACCTGGCAAAAGACCTGAAGTGCTTGCCAGGCTGGAATCTGATGAATAGCCTACAGGACTTTGCAGGAATCTTGCAGGAACCTGCTAGGAATACTTCACATGAATCTTGGATGAGGTATCTGTGTATTTGGAGTAATTTGTCAGATCTAAAACACTTGGCTTGACACAGCACCAGAACCTTTTCTCCTCCAAATTGTAATAGTTTTTAGTAGAATGTTTGCAGATAAAGTTACTGATGTACTTCACAAGCTACTGGCTCTTTAGTATGTAAGTCGTAGTTTTAGATGATAAATACCCGAGTGATGTTAAAAAAAGATAAAAGTTGTTAAAGGGGCCAGGACACCTGATCATCGTCGCTTTTGACAACACGCCTGATTTACCTCGTAGATTTTCCATCCGATTAATTTCATGGATTTTCCATTCGATTACGAATATTGTGCTCCAGGCGGATTGAACCACGAAGTCGATATTATAGACGTCAGCAGAGGTGACTGTCGCAACCAAGGACCTCCGATGTAAAAGCGTTGCTTCGACTTCTCGCTTTAAACGCAAGCCGGTAACCTAAATAGTACGGTTATGTGAAGAACATTGTGGACACAGTCTTCCTTCGCTTCCTACAAAAATAACCCCAGAAGGACCAAAACTGCAGATAACCTTAGCATTGTGATTGAAAACTCAATTTGGCGTTCATAAGCCTGTCCATAATAAATAGACAGATGAAGATCTCCAAAGTTTGGGAGGTTAGGTGCCCTGAACAAAGGTCGAGAGTTCATTAAATCATGCGGAAAAAGATATGAAAATTGCTGGGTGAATTATTTATGAACTTACGGAGATGCAAGCGAAACAGGTAATCTTACTAGAACCCCAAAATTACGAAAATATAAAAAGAAAATACGTCCAATAAACGTGGAGTACAGTACCGTGATGTTGGAAGTTGGAAATCACATTCTTCGTAAGCTCTGAGCACAAACATACCAGCATTCTTTAAAATAATACCAGGTCCTTGCTGATTCAAATCATAACAGCAGCAAAACTGCTGATATTTTGGCGAATAAACTCCTAGTAATTGAAAGCGGCTGCTCCCCCTGAACTAAAGGTCACGTGACTGCTCCAGATCTCCTGGACGTCGTCTGCTAGAATTCAAATTTTGCATTTGTCGTACGGCACATTAAGGGTGAAACATTTTGCTGATAT
>Ga0058701_10004789_pt1 | contig 11063 bp, 4 predicted proteins | sample AgamicOrMae_FD_97039 | JGI IMG/M metagenome (GOLD analysis project Ga0058701, IMG submission 97039) | Agave microbial communities from Guanajuato, Mexico - Or.Ma.e | ecosystem: Host-associated > Plants > Phyllosphere > Phylloplane/Leaf | place: Guanajuato, Mexico | collected 2012-06-04 | reverse complement strand
GGGGGGGGGGGGGGGGGGGGGGTGGGGGGGTGGGGGGGGGGGGGGGGGGGGGGGGGGGGGGGGGGGGGGGGGGGGGGGGGGGGGGGGGCAGGCCGCCGCCAAACAGTCTCATCGCCAACGCATGTCCTATCGGTCGGCAGATTTTCCCAATGCTTTTTTCACTTTCTCTGGTCTTTCTCCGGAGTTCAGGCGCGGAGACCGTAAAGCTATCATGTAACGGAGAATTAGCCTAAACCGATGAGAGAATGGAACAAATTTTGTCTGTGTCGAGCGATTTAACCGCTGGACTTGCAGATCTGAGTATAAGATTCACTGCGTGTGTAAATGAGTTTTCAGAAAATTTAAAAATGCGAAGGTAAAAGGTGTCAGAAGAGTTAGACGCAAGATAGGAAAGCGATACGCAGCAACGCAAAGAAAGAAAATTGCCTGTTCGGAATGGAAGGTAGAAGCTTTGGGCGGGTCGGACGGGGCTGAAGTTGTCCTGCCACCTTGGGCACGCCGCATTCAGCACGCGTGCGTTTTTGTCCGGAAACGCAGTTAGAGGTGTTGACGGCACGCCGCTGCAAGCCACGGCACTTTGCCACGCCTCTTTTAAAACTGATCAGTGAAAGCGCGCGAAATCGCGCGACGTATCTTACAAAAGCATTATTCTTACATGTAGAATCATGGGCAACAAGAAAGGTAAAGGCCTCCGACCCCTAAACACAATTGCTTTCCTTATTCGAAGAGTAAAGTTATTCGCCGCCTGAAGCATTTACTTTCAGAGAGAGCCTCTGTTTCATTTTTCCAACTGAACCTAACTTCACCTAATCTAAACCAACTTTAGAAAATTTAAAACGATTCAGTGAAAATTGGCGAATTGACCTGCTCAAACTCAAGATTCTTCCCCCCCCCCTTTATATGCAATCGGTGAAGCTTTAGATTTTCAGTGACTCCTTTTTTCTTTAATCATGTTTTTTGAGAAAAATCTGACCTTCCGTTACCCAAATAACCAAGCGAAACTGATCCTTATGCTGCTTAACAAAAACCTTCACAGGACGGGGAACATTGAAATACAGTATCTCAAATTTACCGTGCAATGCCTCAGGAGCTTCGACAGTGTAAAACTCTAACATTTAAAAGCCAAGGGAAAACTAACTGTAAGAGAAAACGGCCGAAGCAGTTGTAGCATTTTCTCATGTGCGCTTAGCATTTGTTGTTGACCGGTCGCAGATGCATTCATTTAAGTTTCGTTCACAAAGAGTGACAAAGAGCAAAAGTAGGCTGAATGTCTTGGAAAGTGTCCTGCATGAAAACTATGCTGGGCAACTGGATGGGATACGATGTGTGTTTGGCGATTGGCCAATAAAACCGTCCACGATGTCGATTTCGATGTCGGCTGGCTCTGTGGCCGCCACCGCCGCCCCGCCGCCGTGGCCCCGCCGCCGTGTTCATGCTCTGTGATGTGGTCGGAATATTAGAGTGAAACGCCGCGGTGAAATTTCAAAATAACTTCCGGCGACATTTTTCGGAATATCTCCGCGTTTGCTATTAATTTGTCGACGTTTAAGATTGTGATTACCCATATTACGCAAAATGTAATCATCACGAGCGTGTCTCTTGGAATTCACCTGTTTTAAGGAATCCTGACCTCTAAATTTGAATCAGTGATAGTCTGATGATCAAGGAAAATTAACTGAATATTAGTCAATATAGCACCAATGAAAAAAAATCGGTGATGCTATATTGACTGGAATTTCAGTCAATATAGCACCACTGATTTTTTCAGTGGTGCTATAATTACTGAAATTCAGTGGATTTTTACTGATTCTCAGACTATCACTGATTCAAATTTAGAATGTGACCTCGGCGAAACGTAACGTAAGTCCAATCCAAAGCTTCGCCGTTTGCGGTCAGCCAACTACTATGCTTATAGTGACAAATGATTCTAATGTGAATTATACAACTCGTGCACCGCAGAATCTGGTTAGGTAAGGTTGCGAAAAAGATAGTTTGATGAAGGTGCTTAAAACAGAACGCCCTCACCACATCCGGTTTACACTTTCAGTTTTTAACGAGTAGATCACAGGTTAAAACTAAGATCTCTCTCATATCTTTCGCGCTTTGCCCTCTAAATCTTTTGGCGATAGACGTCGCAGAGCGAGATTTACTAGTGTTTAGCAAAAATGTTAGCCGTTCCCTGCTCTCTGAAAAAGTGAATTTCGCTCGGAGACCTGTAGAGAGTTGAGCCTTGAGTTGTTCTACTCTCGCGGTTTGCTTTCCCCTATTTATCGAGTAATTGCAACTAATAAGTACCGAAAGGCCTGTTTGATGTGAATGTTGACCTCGGCGGGTACTAGTTTAAAAGATTTAATAACAGCTTGCCGCTTGTTTTGACGATGTTTTGAGAAAATCGACTGAAAAAAAATTACGGTACACCTTCGCTAAAGCTGCACACGTGCGGAGTGAACCCGATCATTGGTAACTACTTAAGCTCTGAATGCACATGGTGACCCGGAAAACTGACTAAAAGCATTTTTTGGATTATTACCCACGTAAGGCAAAACATCCTTGAAGTATACATGTGCTGTATTGCGGGCCTACCTATGCAATACGAAAAAGTCTCTCTACTGTTTTTATTCTTTAAAAATATGCAGAAAGTAAAAGCTCACTTCTAATATTGTTCAAAATAAAGTTGGCACACGCTGAGTTTGGGGATGATTGTTGTATAGTTATGAATGTTCTTTACATTCATTAACTATTTTTTAAAATATTATTTTGAATACTCTTTGATTGATCACCGTACAACAATTATTTAAAATGTATTTCAATGCTTAAGGAATCATTTCAAGAATTTATTTGAAGATGTCGTGATTTGCGGGATTTTCCCTCGTTCAGCTGAATACTAACCCTCTGTGTGCTAATAGTTGTAAGTCCGATTTTGGAAAATTGAACGCTAAATACGGGATTTTTCATCATTTCTTTAAGAAGAAACAATTTTAAAACGATTACGAAAGTTTGATAGCAGGAGTTCTCTATGATTCCGTAGAAGTACTATTTTACCTGCTCAAAGCTGATTTTCCAAGTTATAGCAGCGTATCTTTAGATGTTGAGATGTTGTTGGATAGAAAAGAAGCCTGTAATGTACAGAAATGCGCGAACGAATACGAATGGAAACTAGACTAAAATTGAGGAACTTCCCTCGTGGCGGCCGCCCGACCAGGACGCTTCTACGAGATAAAATTAAACATTGACACAAAGAAACGAAATGATAGTCGAACAAGGAAGGAAGTAAACCCCCATATCGGCCCCTAGCGGCCCCAAGCGGTCCCTAGCGACTCCCGTCCTAGGGCCAGCCCGGCCCGGCCCGGCCCGGCCTGAAGCGAATAAGCGACGCACGGCGAGTGGCGGGTCGTTCGGGTCGGGTCGGGTCGCATCCTTGCACTGTGGCTGTGCCTCTGGCTGTGCCTCTGGCTGCAGCGGCTAAATCGAGCGAGCCGCATCTACGTCACTTGCGGAGGTCGCCGCCCCCTTCGTGGGCTTAGCTTCTGAGCAGGCATTATCATCGCCTTGCCTAAATACCGGCGATTGTTTTTGCGAGCGTGTAGCCTAGGCATTAACAATCACTTCCAGAAATTTGAACCCGAAACTTTCTAGCGTTTTTTTTAATTGAAAAAAATAAAATAAAAATGGAAATAAAAAAAATATAAAAAATAAAAAAGTAAGTAAAAAAGTAAAGAATTAAAAATAATTTTAAAAAAGTAATTAAAAAAAATAATTAAAAAATAAAAAAAAGTTTTAAGCTGCGCAAAATTTTAAGCCAAATTTTTGCATTTTTTTCAGAATATTTTGACCTTAGAAATTTGGTGAGAATGACTTTCCTTATTTGTTTAAATATTCCTTCCCGCAGGCATCGTGCGCTAATCCGCATGATGCATCAAGGGTCGCTCCCGACTCGTTCTTTACCTTCATATCCAAGAAAAAATGTACAGGTTTAGGCCTACTTATGCGGAAGGAGCTATTTATGCGGCGAACACCGAGTGAATGAAGCGCTTGTCGCGGCGCGGCGAGGAGCCAAAGTGGCACGCTCCCCTCCCTTCCCCTTCGAGGGGGGTTGAAGAGTTGGGAAAAGGGTTGGAAGGACGGGTAGTCGGGGAGGAAGAGCAGTAGAGGGAGGTGGGTGCTAAGGGAAAGTACATGGAGAGGGGACTCGGAACAGGGGAAAGGAAACCGATTGTTTAGCGTATCAACTGCCCCAGCTTCGTTGCGATAACAAACATTTTCTTGTCACAACAAACTGCTCTGTTCGTACATCAGACTATTTTGAAGCCTACTTTAGTTCGTTGAAAGAACATAACGTTTTCTTGTCTTACTGTTTGTCATCACAACCGAACCGGGCCAGTCAATGAACGTCTTCATAAAGTCCATTTGTAGTAACAACTTTATCTTTTTATCAGGAAGAATGTAACTACTCTTGCAAGCGAAAACGCATCCAAATCACATTTACCCATTTTTTCTTTTATTGATAGAAAATCATTGAATTATTGTAATAAGTCTTAAAATTCTTTTCAGTGAAATTAATGCGGTTTAATCAGGCATAGAGACGCTATATAAAACGCCAAAGCATTGCTACGGCGGCAGCTATTGGTGGATCTATCTTGATAAAGTAAAACTTGTACCAGGTTCACCTGCGAAGACCTTTTTTCATGGGGAAAAAAAAATATTTGTTGATTTTTTACGGGAGATTTGAACTGAAATCAACATAGTTAAATCGCAGATTACAGGGCGGGACTCGCAAGGGGGAAAAAAAGTGCCTGCTTGAAATGTCACGGACGGTCGGTCCTACGGGTGTATAATACCTGGGGACGAGACGAGAGACGCATCGCTGTGCTAAATTTACCTCGGCACCTGTACCTTACCGGTAGGGTACTTGTCAAGGTGTTGGCCTTCTGTGATAGGTAGACGTTGATTTGGCCACCTTAGGAAGTGTCCTGGCCTACCCCGACCCCGCCGCGCCGCGCCGTACTCTGGCCCTCTCAGCCTGTGGCAAGTTCTTTTCAAGATTTTCACACTGGTAATATTTCGTCGTACCGCAGGATTTTAACCATTTAGGCTTACCTCATAAAAATATTTCGATTTTTCAACGCTAAGTTTTTGTGGAAGCCCCCTAAAATATTACCCTTTATTCGTTCTAGGGCCAGCTTCGTAGGCAAGCTTCCACCAACCGCATTTCAAAGATATGAAATATCCTTCTTTTTATTAAACAAAGCGATCTGATGTCAAGTTTAGTGCAAAAAGAGGAGAGTAACATCCTATGGTATTTGCTGCTCACTCTTTCCATGTTAATGTTTTATTTTCAAGTTTCGAATTTCATCGGCGTATATTTTGTGACGGAGCAGGTCTGCCAGCCGCGCTGCGACTCTCGTTGGGGAATCTCCCATCAAATCTTTTGGCGCGTGTTGACTCTAGGTTGGCAATACGTCATGCTTGATTGTGCGGCCATTTGAAAGCTTAAAATAAGAAGTCGGAGCAATGGCCTTTTAAGTTTGTCAAAAATGTGTCACCTTACCGACTTAGCAATACCTCTTTCCCTTTCATTTTTTTTGTCTTGGTACAGCTTAAATATAACCGCGCAGACAGGAAGTAACGTAGGAACCGTGCTAGCTTGTTTGATGTGGACGAAGATAGGCACCTCTTAAAAACTAACCACCTGTGATTGCTTAAGGTATGAAAGTACCTCTGAAGTACATCTAAATTTCAGATTCTCTCTCAGTGATTGATTGTCTCAAGGCACAAAGTTCTTTCGAAACCGTCTCGAATTCAGAGAGGATTTTTAAGATTCTGATGAATGAGTGAATTGAGCTGCAGACTCGCAAGAGGAGTCGGCCTATATGTGACTCGAAAATAGCTTGCAGTTCATTTGAGATCGAAATGGGAAACGACCTGAGATGAGCAGCTCCGATTCACTGACCCACATTTTCGAGGAGCTGATTTGAGGTTGACGGCCCGTTTTTAGCCCGTTTAGGGTTAAAAGTGAGCGCATCGGCCGGCCAGGTGAATGACCTGAGCGATGAGTGAGGCTGCGAGACACGCCGCGCCGCCTCTCAAATCCACCCACCCACCTACCTTCTCTGCCCGCGCCGCGCCTTGCGTCATCTTCACCACCTTGTTAGCCTCTTTTTTCGAGGAAATTCAGCAAATTTTTCTGCCCGCCAAGCTGGTGCTTTGAAATACGCTCTAAATTTGAATCAGTGACAGTCTCTGAGATTCAATGAAAATTCACTGAATTTCAGTCATTATAGGATCACTAATTTTTTCAGAGGTGTCACAGTGACTGAAATTCAATGAATTTTCACTGAATCTCATAGACATTCACTGATTCAAATTTAGAGTGTAAGTTGACGTTTTGAGAGGCTCTATTGCCAAGGAAAAGATTGTTTTTTTACTGTTTCCAGAAACGGGGATAACTTCTATTCTTTGACCGAATTCGAGATAACAATGAATTTTCATTCGATAATCAGTCAAAAACGTTTCATTTCACCTCTTAGATTCAGAGAAAAAGTTTTTTGAATTTCCATCGAATTTCACTATTGGCTTATGAGGTAATCCTGTTTTGTAGAAATTTTGCAAATACTTGGCTCACGACCTCCCCTGTAAAAAAAATAAAATGAAACCCTCCTAAAATATTGGGCTACATTTTTCTAGCTAATATTTACTCTTCGTTTTAACTATCACTTCAAACTTTCAACAAGAATGCCATCATTACCATCTCTAAAACTCCGAGGTAAAAAAATATATGTTTTAATGAAAATATTTTTTGAGGCATTCCTTAGAGACAAATCCAAGGCGATAAATTCCTCTGTTATGTTGTACTTCTATCCGTGGTATTTTCTAATGCCAGTCGTCTATTTCTTCGAGGGAAAGAAACGCAAGAGCGAATGTCATGTAAAAGTCACGTGGAGGAGTGCGAAGGAAGGTCCTGAGACTTCGAAATACGGATTGGTGATTGACTAGTGAATTTGGCGTATTGCCAATCAATCCACGTTTCGCAAGAATTGTTTCAGTCGTCGTCCACGAGGCTATTCTTAGAAATCCTATCCCATGGAGCGGGGCGGAGCGGACAACCCAGGCCCGGACGGACACTCCATCTATTTCCTTCAACATCCTCTCAACCTTACTATCCTTTTCCCAAGTTTTCTAAATAAGTTTTGGCTAGAGGAAGGCTATTTGCTCTATTTCCGTTTTGATTTAACCCATCCCTAACCAAAGGCTAACTTCACACCTAGTGTGGAATCTCCCTCACCCTAGCCTCCATAGATAAAAAATACCGTAATTTTAATTTTTTTTGTCTATTATTATGGATTTTCCAACTTTTTCTTTTATGCGTAAATATTTTCTAGGTACCTCGTTGTCTTCACCGACCGGATATCGAACCGCTAATTAGCTCGACGATTTGAATGTGCCCGCAAAATCTAAGTAAGCATATTTCCATAGTGTTGAGAGGGGATAGTTTTAAAATTGTTTATTTTATGGTAATAAGGGCTATCACTTCTTAATTTAAAAAAAATACTTGCGAGTTTAATGTTTGCTGGGGTAATTTTCGGAATCGGTAACAAGATAGGTAATCAGTCGGATGACGTAATTATCCAGTTAGTTCGGGAGTTGTGTGTGGACGTAGTCGGTTGTGGTTGCGCGTGCGGTATGAATCCTGTGGGTCATATCAAAATGGCTGCGGTGAGTTTTTGTTGCGAAAACTTGTTGCCATAACGATCGTTAATTGGCTCACAATTCTCCAAGACATCTTCTTGTTGGAAAACAAATATAGGCAGGCACTGTCGAAGAACAGTGAGGGCAGGCGAACTACGTCATTGAAGAACTAACTTGCCGCAGAACTTCCGCGAAGGCGGTCATCCTCATAGAACTTCGCATCGTAGAAGTTCCCTGTCTTGGAAGTTCGTAGACCTCCTGTATTTCCGTGTCCGACCCGTAACAGCCCTTGCTTCGAGAAGTGCGAACTCTTGTAAGACATGCGAGAAAGTTGACCTTTGTGAAGTTTGATCGTCGTATGGGGAATACAAGCTTATTGTCGTAAGAGCATCGGCGAAGATGCGACGTTTGACGGCGTGCGGCGGCGGCTGCCGAAGACGCGAGCCGAGCCGAGTCGAGTCGAGCCGAGCCGAGCCGAAGCGACGAGGAAAGAGGAGGCATCCGAAAAGCGTCTAAGTTTAGCCGACCGACAAAACAAAACAGAATAGGCGGAACGATTCGTCCTAGCACACGACGTTAAACCTACCTTTAAGAAAAAATCCATCTCGAGTGATGATTCTGCTTTCTTTGTCACACGATTGTTTGAAGCACGCCGCGTTCCCACAACGACACTCACAGTCAGGCTTAACTCTCCTAAAGTCTGGGAAACCGCACTTCCTATTGCTTACGGTTTCAACTAAAACGAAAAATGAGATGCAACTTAACCCAAACCTTCCACTACAACCTACTCAGCCAATGTCAACTTCATTCATTTATAATACCTAAACACTCGCTTAATTCAACCTTCACATAACGTAACTTAAACCTAACCCAACTTAACCTAACATCTTACCTAATTTAACCCTCTGTAACTCCAGCAGTTTAATCCTTAGTGTCACTAAATTTAACCCATGCTTTAACGTTCACTTACGTATATGTAACCTTAAGTCGAACCTTTACTACTAGACTTATTTTAACCATCCGTAATACTGGCCGAACAGAATATCTAACCCGATTACATAGCGCGAATGTCTTGTAAATAAAAAAATTGCATGTTATACGTGTTAAGAAAGAAGTCACTCGATTATAGTAGAGTCCTGCGTGGCAAAGGAATGGGTAGCTCAGTCTTACTAAGCGACGGCAGAATTAATTTTGCCGCGAGAAGAAAGTTTGACTAGAAAAGTTTCTTACCAAGTTTTTTATTGGGGTAAATTATTTCATCGTCTTTGTACAAAACTTTGAGTGCTTATTAAGCGATTATAATTCCCCCTTCGGTTTACTCTTTCCGCAGTGCCGGCAACCTCCCACGTTCACAGTGTTGCCAACATCTCGCTCGCATGGAAAGTATCGTAAACAAAACGTAAATATGTCCACCTGGAATATTTTCGATAGGCACCTGTCGGATGTAACGATTCCAACGTTGCCAACAATAATTTGAACGAAAGAAATTTTCGCTTCCAGCAGTTGGTAGTATTGTGCCGCCGAGCCGAGTCGCTTCTGTGTGTAGGTGGGACGGGATTTACTCTAAATTGTTGCCGATATGGAAATTTCGCTGTAAGAAATAAGAATTTTGTCAGAAACGATTGTTTAACAAAGTGGCGTGTCTTCATAAAATTTCCTGAGTGTGTTGACGTGGGATGAAGGACATCGTTTTCGCTAAGATTTCTTCAGCCAACGTCGATATTCTTGTGTTAATGTCGGCACTGTAGCCACGTTCGAAGAATGGAAATGATCTTGAAGCTATCTCTAAGAACAATCGCCTGCGGAGCACGGAGCAATCTTTATTACTTACTGTGTATGTAAGCAGAATGAACTGAATGCGTTGGTCTGGTCCGTGATTTGGCCTTGAAGCTATCATTCGCCGTGTAGATCGATAAATATGACCCAAACACGCTCTACTCTATGATGAAGTAGCCCTAATTTGTGATCTTTTTTAAAGCTCCTTCTCGCCCCATCTTCACCTTCACGCCTTTGTATTGGTTACTGCGATACCGTACACTGCTGTCCCATGATGAAAACTCATGTACTGTACCGTCGCGTTATTTTGCCTCATGAATCCCTTTAGCGATTGATTAGGTACTCCTTTTCTCGTTCTGTTGTGTGAATCTAGAGTCTAGAGTGATGACGTAAGATGCATTTTGTGTTTGCAGGTAGCAAGCCGATGATGGTGTCGGGTGCATCCGCGGCATCGTCGGCCCGCCCCCGCCAGGGCCCGTGTCCACCAGGGCTCGTGTCCGTTACGATGCCTTGCGGGCCATGAGCGAGCCCTGGTACCATGCAGCCCGTCCCGTGAACCAGCGAGCAGCCTTGGCTTACCCTGACTCCATCCTCCAGCAAGCCGGCATGGCTGCCACAGCTAAACATGATCACGTCAGAGGGAAATTTACGACGGAGCCAGAGGAAGATATCGCTGCCATAGCCAAACAGATCTCGGACCACGCCGAAGCCATCTACCAGACCTGGAAGTCCCGGGGACTCGCACCCACCGAAATCCTCAACTGCCACAACAGCGACACCGCGGCCGACACTTTTGGGTCCGCCCTAACGCCCCTCACGCCCCAGCAGGCCCCCGTCATGGATCTCCTGAACCCGTCGTCGAACCTGGAGCAGCTGGTCAACACGTTCGTGTCCGAGGACAAGGCGCGGCTGGCTGCGCGCAGGAACTCGCCCGGACAAAAATCACTTCCCTCCTCCATCCAATTCGCCCTGCAGAAGTTCGAGAAGAAATCCAGCGAACCCGTGTCGCCTGTCAAACCGGGGGTATCGCTCAAACCAACGGTGATCAACCAGCCCTCCCGGATCGGATCGCCCCTGCATCATAAAGAGATCTTCCTGGAGACCATAGAGACTTGTTTCCCTGAAGAGGTGAACCAGAAGAAAGAGGGGCTGAGCACGTGGCCGCTGAAGAACAAGGCGGGAGACAACAGGAGAGGAGTGACGATGGTGAAGGGCGATGAGGTGGACAAGTACGCGACGGTGCCGTCCAATGCGAAGAACACGGCGGAGTATCTGGACCAGGTGGCGAGGGAGGAGGAGCGGCTTATTAACGCTCTCAAGACGGGCATCATCCTGTCGGAGGAGCCCAAGACGGCCAGCAACGGCGACTCGTCCGCCAGCCCCAAGAAGAAGAGTAACATCCTCCTGAAGAAGGCTAAGGACAAGTCGCCGCTGAAGAAGGACAAGGAGGCGGAGGTGAAGGAGGGCCTGCAGGCCATGTCCATCGTGGACTACGCGAAGGTGCGGTACCGCGCGGCGCAGGAGGGCGTTTCGGCGGTTGCGGCGGCGGCCGCCAACGCTGCGGCGGCGCCGGCGGGGGCCGCGGGGGCGGCGGGGGGCGG
>Ga0058701_10004788_pt1 | contig 11065 bp, 6 predicted proteins | sample AgamicOrMae_FD_97039 | JGI IMG/M metagenome (GOLD analysis project Ga0058701, IMG submission 97039) | Agave microbial communities from Guanajuato, Mexico - Or.Ma.e | ecosystem: Host-associated > Plants > Phyllosphere > Phylloplane/Leaf | place: Guanajuato, Mexico | collected 2012-06-04 | reverse complement strand
GCATCAGATCTCAGGATTACTCTAGCAGAATCCCCCACGCAAACCATCCACAATATGTGTGCAGTCCGAGCGTCTTATCCGTAGGGGTTGTTCTTGGGGGGGGGACTGTATCCATCAAGAGCCAACAAAGGCGCCCAGGGTTGTTATGATTTCTGCCTTTTTATTATATTCCAGGGCTTAAATTCGTTGCTGATAATAATCTTGCGTCCCTTGCACTGAGAATTTTCTTTTCTGATGCGAATCTTGCGGAGAGACCAACTTTTGTGGGGGTCGCTTAATGCGGACGACTAAAATATTTTGCCCTGCATTCTGTTTCCTACAGCGCTTTTCCTTGAAGGCATATCCTTGATTTAAGCCGGGCGAATTTAGCCATGTTAGAGATTAGAGATATCCTTACGTACAAGTTGCGGTTAAGAAACTACACCCTAAATAAGAAGGCACTTAAATCAACGTTTTGTTTTTCTTGTGGGAGTGTCTATTAACCCGACTGCCCCATTTAAAATGTATTAGGTTGGTTTCCGTGCGTTCAAGTCTCCCTTATGTTAACATAGACGTGCGCATAGAACTGACCAAAAGAAAGAAAGAAAAAGAAACCTTCCGTAACCACATCTAGCTCAGACAAGGTAGGAAGTACTGGAGTGGTTGCTCAGAATGGAAGGGTTTCGTAGAATACAAATAGCACGGCTATGAATGCATCAAATGTTATGGACACGGTGTGATTTGTCTCATGAAAGCCTTATTTAACAAACTACAGCGTCAAAAACGTCTTAAATTTTTGACCCAATTTGGTATTTGAGTCGATAACAAAAAGTACCGTGCGAGCGAGCTATGTCAACGGATGACCACAGAGCAATTATTCGGCGTTTCCCCCGATTTTCGCATGTTCTCAGTGGGCAATGACAGTAAATATGGCGGCGCAGATGTCAACACTGACAAGACATACGTTAATTAAACGCAATTTATGTGGTAAAGGTTACTTATTACTCCTTTTCTACCTGTAATTTTGTTTAACCTCAAATATATATGAGAAATTGCGCGGGAAATTGCGGAGGGGAAGAGCGGTAGGGACGAGTGGGGAAGGTTGAAGTGGGAGAACCTAATAGAAGGCTGTGAGCGTTCGTTGACATAGCTGTCTTCAGCTATTCGGGAAGCAACCACTCCAGTACTTCCTCCCTCCTCAGACATCCCAAAACAGGTATGGGACAACTTAAAATAGATACAGGACAACTGAAAACAGGCACAGAACTACTACGTAAACATAGATACTGTTACAGCGTTACAGTCAAAAGGGACTGCTCTTATCGCAGGTTACAGTAATGAAGAAGATAAGGCAATACTCCGTAACGGCATCGGCTGATCAGTCGCATTCGGTAAACCAGGTGATTTATCAACGGTCCATTTTCTCTGCATGTTTATTGTTTACCTTCGCTCGTCTCCCGAAAAAACACGGAATCTTCCGAACGACGGGCGCGTCCCTGTTTGCGTTGCGGCGCCGGTCGCGGTAGCGGCACAGCTACAAGTGGCTTTCCACTTGAAGTTTGAAATCGAGCGCGCGGCGCAAGAGGAGCTGCAACGCGCTCCAAAAATGGTTTACACGTCCCGAGTACGTCCGTCCGGCCGACAAGGCTTTTCGTTTCTCTTCCCCCCTATCCCGCGCCGCGCCACGCCGCCTGCAACAGGCTAATGGCCGAGCAAGGATTCGCTCAGCTTGCATCCCTAGGCTAAACCCCTTTTGTTAAACGTCAAATGTAATAACCATGAAAAAGGGACGACTAACAAGTCTGTAGCGCGTGCTTTTCTTCTCGTTACTGTTGAAATTATACACAAATTTGTTTAATCACAATGCAAATTTTAATTGGACCATTCTAAAAGTAATTAACATTTAATTCTACAGTACCATTTTTAGCCATCTAATTATACGTGATCGACCCTTTATTAATATTTTAATAAACATATTCAACTGGTAATTGTTGAAGATATAATTTCTTACGGTGAGAAGATGGTCTACATAGGATATAGGAATGGAGCAAAAGGGAGATGGGAAGGTTAATCAATGGCAAACTTTTGGTAAAGCACTCTAAGCACGAATTGATACAATACACAAATCAGCCATTCTCTAATATTCATATGTTTCATATCTGCATTGCATATATATATATATATATATATATATGTATTCCTTCAAAATCTACCCTTCCTCGTACACTTACGGGCACAGACTAAAAAAAAATTAAAAAAATAGACAATTCTTTAAGGAAGTTCTACGTGTTTTGAGTATGAAACTAAAACGAGGTAATGCGTATTTTGGTAATTTTTCAAGATAGACATATGTTCAGCCATATCAACGGAATGTTCTCGTAGAGACCTTGAACTATGGCTGAGCGTACAGTAGGTACATCTTTAAAAGAGACCAAAATACAATTAGCTCTAAGTTTCTCACCTAACTCACGTAGAACTCCCCGAAAAGGTGTTGCGTCTTAGTCATGTTAAACTAGGAATTTTTAAAAATTTCATGAAGGTGTAGGATATTGGGATGACGTGAAAAGGGCGAAGAAAACAAATTTTAATGGCACTATTGTGTTGGAGGAGCACTCTATACCCGTTGTTTTCCCACTCAAGACTGACATTATTTCGTAAGTGTTGCAGATATCAATGTATTCATTAAAAATCAACCCTTTCCCGTTCGCAGACAGAGGCGCATGAATCGCTCTATGGATACTGTTGAACTGACAAAAGCGGAATTTCAAGCAGTGGTTTAGGGGGTTCATAACAATTGACGTTAACCCGGACCGGATTTCAATGGGTGCCGAGGCACCTTTGGATAATACCGCCGGTAACACACGGGAACCAAAGGGTAAGCGGCTTTTGTAATTCCACAAACACGTAATTTCCCTTTGGGCTCTGGGTCAACAGGAAACAGAGATTAAATAAAATGTTAACAAAATGACTATCTAGAGCGCTGAACCAAATGGCTGTCGACAGCATCAAATATTCAGGCTCTCAATTAACCTTAGCTCATTTCCTATTCTGTAAATATGAGAGTTATTTAAACGCGTTTCATAGGGAGCTACATATTAGATCCATTTCATGGGATTGAATGCATGCTGCTCACTAGTTCATATTATAAATGGTCATCACTATGTGCAGAATAAAACCATATGTGTTTGTTTGCAATGGTCACATTACGATTGGGCTATTCATGTGGATTCTACCTTCAATACATAATCTAAAGCTGTTGCGAATCGCTACGCAAACTTATCTACAAGTATCCGACAAGTGTCAGTGACAATGACTATTCCAGGTTTCTAAGGTTGGTATTATTTTCCTCCCCACAGCTGGGCTAATTTACATGTACAGTACTTTAACGCTCTCATGACTGTCGAATCAAAGTTACTATTCTCTATTGGTATTATTGCCGATGGAGCGCGCGATGATTAAAAAAAGAACGTACTTAAAGACTAGATATCGTGGTGATACCAAAACCTTGCACAACACTGGGAGTTTCCGCACTCATTCGGCGATGCGTACACATTAAATAAACTATTTTTTTAGATATTTTTTGTGAAACTAGATATTTTCACTAACGAATACAGCTTAAAATCACGGTTTCTTACAACGACTATCGACGACAGGGTTTTGAACTATAAATAATCAAGTACAGTTGATTGTATAAATGGCTGACAAGTAATTTTTCGTTCTTTTGCCAATTTAGGTTGGCAACAACATCGAGATCGACTGAAACGCCGGGGCCCTTTTTTACCTCAATGCATTAGTAGTACCAACACAAAGTGGAAAAAAATAATTTGTAAGCCATTAATGCCCTCGACTGTACTTCCAGCTCTTCTACATATTCTAAGGGTCCTGTATGCTCTACCGAGCGCGCGAATATTTGACAGTTCTTCGACAGCGAAGTGATTATCCTTACTTTATTAGATCCAACTAATTTTACAAACAAACGAACGCAATTATTTCGGATCTCACACTTACAGTTGGCCAACGATTTACAATAGAAGTTATTGATGAAAGCAGCTCAGAATATGGTTTAACTTCTGGTTAGGGCCGACTGGGCTCCATCTAATTTCGCGCATGCCGTAGCAATCCGTCCGGAGTTCAAGGATTTCCGAGTCGAATGGGACACGGCAAAAGTAAACAAACCGGTAAACCCACAAAACGATGGTTGCCATAGAGTACGATACGCAAATTCCCTCACTGTGAAAATGATTACCTTTGAGGATATTTACACGGAATTGCAACAAAGCACGGTTGAAAACAAAACGTATGCAAGCTTTCCTTCTTTTTATCTACAATTAAAAACAATCGAACACACTCATGAGACTAGAACACAAATTGCGTCAGATAGGAACTATCCAACAGCTTCGTTTGTGGGGTTGCATGGGACTTAGATATAAGACGAATACGGTGGAATGGGTTTCATGTAAACCCATCGTTAAATCTAAACCCTGGATTTTGTAATAAAAGAAAGGGGACATTGCTGAACTGCGAAGAAAACCCCCCTAAACGCATCCAATAAAATTCGACATTTACGTCAATACTCACAACTCAAACTCACTAAAACCAAACTTGCTCTATCTAAAAAAAGCTCTACATTAAAGTGAAAACCACGCGAAAAGAAAAGTTTTCTACTCAAAACCACGCGAACTGATATGCGCTGGTCCCGATGCAGCGTTTAGCGTGAAATGCACAGGACAACTGATCATTTGAATCAAAAGTTCGCTAATTCGCCCTTCCGCCGCTCGCTGCCTGACGGCGCCACTTGCCACTCCAGACAGTCGCGCGCCAAACGCCGGGCAGTTCGCGCGGACCCACAGGAAAGTTACTGAACCTACCCATTCTACGCACTGAATGCGATTGAATTCCGGTCAGTCAACACTCTTAATTTGAATCAGTGAGTGTCTCTGAGATTCAGTGAAAATTCACTTAATTTCAGTCAATATAGTAACACTAATTCAATGAATTCTCACTGGATCAAAGAGACTCACTGATTCAAATTTTGAGTGAACATATGTTTAACCACGCGTGAAGCTTTCTTGTGAATTGCTTACGGCGTTTGTGATTATTCCGCCCGAGTTTATTAAGGAAGGCGTATGTTCTCGAAGTAGTTCTTTGGCAAAGCAAAACGGATTGGAATTTCTTTAAAGAGTTTTAGTTAAGTTAGAATAAGCAAGGTTAGCTTGGGTTACGCCCACCTAAAACTGGTTTGGTTATCAAGTTAAATGCTATTTCTGTTAAGTTCCCGCAAGGATGGGTTAGGTTTCATTTTTGCGGACATTGCGGGGATCTTTGGACTTCTGGCTCTTTTACTGGAAACTTTTTTTTTCTGGTTGCTGCAATAACGGATAGATGTTTAAAATCTTCGATTCCAATGCCTAAAAACTTTTTAAAAATATTATTTTAACTTTTCACGTCCTTCAAATGACCCTATTAGCATGTGAAATTCGGCACTTCTCAGAGTAAATTTCACTCGTACACACTATTTTCACAGTTTACTGAGCCTTAGCCATTTCGCACTCACCCATTCCGAATTAGTGACACAGTTCCGGAAACACCTAAGATTCACGAGGCTCACCTGAAAATAAAGAAAATTAATCTTTAGTATTACGCAAAACACTCTAAACTATAAAAGTATAGGTTTTCCATCCGGGGTTCAATCTTTCGTGTTTGAAGATTAACGAAATACAACCGTGTAGGTAAAGTTGACCTAGGTTAGGTGGCTTGTGCGTCGCTCCTCTGTCAATCCACCCGGAAGTTCATTGCGCTTCGACTTGCCGCCTCCCTCGCTCAGTAGTCGCCAACCCTATGATTCCTCTCATTTTTCAGCCTTTATCGCCGCCTGTAGCGGCATCAGGCTTGGTGACAAAGTTCACTCAGGTTAGGTTAAGAACGTTTTGCCTCGCTACACAGTCGCTCCTCTTGACTCTTAAAAGCTTCAACCTTTTAGATTTTCAATGTCCGCGGCGGAATTTTAAATAAATCACGACACCTTAAAGCTATTTGAGAATTTAAATTGCCTTGGTAAAAAAAAAAATCGTTTCCAGCCCATTCAGAGCGTGGCAGAGAAATATACGAGTCCATTTCAGGGTCACGGAAATAAAGATTTCAAGGATTAGCCCCTCAGGCTATGGACCCCGCCTTCCTTCCAATTCGCAAACATCTCAGCTCTTTACATCAACACTTTAACGTTTCTCAAAATGATAGTCCTTGGTACAGTGGGTTACAAAAGAAGTGACCCTTGCTTCAATGTATTTCTTATGGAAGCAGGGGTCACGACTTTTGTGACTGTACAGTAAGCTATTCTCACATATTTTTTAACGTGTAAAAAGAAACAAGAATAATCTGTTTTCTTACAAAGCTAAGAGCTTGTATAGATCCCTTGAGGCCACTGAGCTAAAAATATTATTTTTTCCCCCGGATATGATTTGTTCAGTTTTACTCGAGCGATTTTTTTTCAGAGAAACCTTGTGCTTAAACCTCTCTAGTTTACTGTGTAAACGTACTGTAGTCGCAACACGGCAAGTTTTATAAATGATTTAAACGATCATTGAAGGTTCTATCAATGCAGTTTTCTTCTCCCAGCGCTCCACTTATCGATTCGCCAAGGCTCACGTGGTTCCAAACGAAGGCACTTCTGCTCAAGGCTCTGTTCAAACTACACGGGGCAATTTAAAGTTCTCTCACTAATCGAATTTTCTCGGAAAAAAGGAATCACAAACCGGCAATATACTCGGAATCGCTTGGATTTTGCCCTCTTAACGTTACTGCTTGGATGAGGACTTTTTCAGAATCGCAGTACTAACCCCTGTTTAGGGTAGTCCGCTTATTTTTTTATGTAGAGGAAGAGCGTGATTTGGTTATATTTAAACATAGACCTATAACAACTACATCAAAGAAAAGGTCTCGTCGAGAGCTCTCAATTGATATGGTTATTGATACATCAAAAATAACCAACGTACGCTCTGTTTTATCTCATACCATATAGGACTACCTGCAACAGCAGTTGGTGTTTGCTGTAATGCTGTTAAAACTTGTACAGTGATGCTGTGAAAATTTGAAATCGGCGAAAATCAGCTCATACAAGTCCTCAAAGCTTAAACGATTAAAAAAATTAAAATAAAAAGATGTTTGTCACTTTGCGTTTCAAACGTGTAAACTCGAGCGGGAACTGCAATTGTTTAAGTGTACTAAGTTAATCTTCTCTGTTTTCTTTTAGCTATGGCGGCCTTCCAACAGACCAGCTCAATTTCTCGTTCGCTGAAACCAGTCCGTGTTTCTTTTTTATTCATGAAAGTGAAATATCAAATGAAGTGATTGTAAGACAACACGTCTCGAGGGCATCAATATATCAAAGGCCCGCGAACAAATTGATTTTTTCCCCAAGATCTCTTTTTTTTGGGTGTGCGTGTAGATTAGTAAGCGTGTGTTCTTTCTCGACTTACAACAATATTTTTTTCCGTCATACGTCAGCGGTGAAGCGCGAAATTTGAATTCGCCGCTGTTTTCTTTGGATGACTATTGGTTGCCTCAAAAGGCGCCTCCGTTCAGTGCTTCTCTTCCTCGCAAATAAATGACCAAGACAAAATTTGGGTTTCTTTGGGCGTGACCAAGAGATGACCGACGAGAGTCAGGATTTTTTGAAACTTATTGAGATGCAAGTCCGCCAGGAAAGTCGTCAAAACTGTGACTTAAGAATACTGACAAAAACCTAACCTAACAAGTCGCCCATCCTATCTCTTCTGAGTTGGTCAGTCAACGTTCCGAGAACACTCACAGAATTTTTTTTGACGCCAAGAAAATTCCTCTTTATAAAGTGACAATACAGTTTTTTTCTTGAAACAAGAACATTCTTACTGCAAGGAAAAAATCTTGTGCCAAGAAAAAATCTTGTCACTTTATCAAGAGGAATTTCTTGGCGTCAGGAAAAAAATACTGTAACTGTAAGCCACATAAAATAGCGAAGTCCGGCTAACAAGCACGGTGAGGGAAAAACAGTCATGTCTTAATAAGAGCATCAAACTTACCTGTGAACGTGGAAAACCAACGCAATGGTTAGGGAGAGTGGCGATATATAAAAAGCTAGACTGTCAACCTGATGTCTTATCGAACTGTCAAATGCCGATTCAGTTAGAGTTAAGAGGACTGAAACAAGATCCCATAGCGCATACGAACTAAAGCAATCTCTATCGGCATTCCAAATTCTGCGTTTGAAAAATAACGGCAGACCGCAAAGCTTGGTAACTTTATATCGACCAGATGGGCGCTTTAGTGGAAAAACAGTAATAGGTTAAACAACGAGTATGTTCAATATCGAATTCGTTGCATCATAAGGAAGCCGGATGAAAGATTAGACAAAAATTGATCGAATCCGGAGATTGGTTCAAGGGATCGGCTGCAGTAGCAAACAACGGCTTTTCCATTCGTTTAACTTTTTCGAACGCAGCCGATTTGCTCTTTTATATTCGTCAGCAGAAGGCCCTTGAGAGATATGCCGCGAAAAACGCGTAAAAAAAAGATGCCATGGACATTGTCGGCAGGAAAAGCCATGGTTCAGCTCAGGGTGCATTGAGTTAAATCAGCATAAGGAAACTGCCACAATCGTTAAAGATATCGTTCGCTAAATATCGGAGCCCTTCTGTAAAAATAAGTGAAGATTCTTAATGGCGCTTTGCATTGTTGTCACTTTGGGATACTGTATAACAAGCACGTTTGGCTTCTACTTTCACCAATTTCTTCCTGGGGAACACTAACGATTGGGAGGGAACAAATCAGCAAATATTTTGATTTAAAATTTTTCTCAAAGGCGTTTTTAAACTAATGATTTTTTTATGACATCTTATTATTTTGGAAAAAAATCGAAGTCAGACTTTTACTCAAAACTCAACGATCCTACAAAGATTTTGCCCTTTGAATACATGTACAAGAAAAGGGACAAAGCCCTTTGAGATGGAATTGGTTATGCAACGCTTAACGAAAAACACAAAATACGCGAAGTCTACACTCATTTACTGTTTACAAAAGGAGTAGTATATTAAGGGCGCTTGACGAAAACGCTTATTCTATTATTGATGCCTCAAAATACTTGGTTTTTATGATGATGATTTTAGATACGCAAAGATCATATTAGCGTTTCAGGATACACTTTTTTTGTGACCTACATAGATTAACAGTTTTTTCTAGGTTTAAAAAAGAATCATTCACAAATTTCCGAAAGAAATAAGAGCGATTGAAACTACTCAAAATAAGCTACTTCTCCGCCACGGGATTTCTAACACGAATGTAGGTCACAAGGTTTCTTACAACGAAATCTCTTATTAAAGGATTTCCGTATTCTTAAAGGTTAATCTGATTTCAGAAATGGATTCCGAGAAGAAAGTCCACCTCAGCAATAGATTTCGGGACAAAGATTCGGTTATAACCTTGGACATTCCATAAGGGGATGGTTGCCTTGTATGGCAGAGAAATCGCAAACATCTCTTGTGTGTCCCCTGAGGCTAGATCATTGTGGCTTTTGCCAGCCATTTTTGCTCTTTTCAAATACTGTCATCTTCCTGCAAGGGGAGGGGGACTATATATTTACTGATAGTTGACTACCACTTTCGCCCTTCCAAGTTTTAAGAGACGAGGAAGACTTTGCTGACCTCGCTATCATGCCGTTAGAGCTAAAAACGTCTTTAAAAAAACTGCCTTAATCCACTATAGATAGAAACCGCATTTCTGGAGCAACTCCAGGGAAACATAAGTTTATCTCCTTGGGAGTTAAGCTAAATACTGAGCTAAATCAAATCCTTATAGCCTCACATCTAGAAAGTCTAGGTTGAGAAAAGTTGATAATACGGTAGGGAAATCTAGAAGCGAGTGACATGGGATTCATTTGTATTGCTTGCTAAGTACTACAAAGAGTTGCTAAATACTGCCTGCAAAGTAATGCAAAGTACCGGAAAATAGAGCAAAGTATTGCTAAGAATTGCTGACAAAAATCTGAGCAAAAAAAGCACTGACAAAAATCGATACGAACTGCAAAGTATTGCCAAGTACTGCAAAGTAAATTGCTAAGTATTGCAAAGTACGGCTAATTACTACAAAGTATTGCTGTAGGTACTGGGAAATACTGCGAAGTATTTCTAAGCACTACACAGTATTGCTTAGCGCTGCGAAATATTGCAAAGTACTGCAAAGTATCGCTACTTGTAAGTACTTTGATGAATTGCAAAGAGCTGCAAATTATTACCAACTGCTGCAAAGTATTCCCAACTTCTGCAAGGTATAGCTAAATCCTAAAATAAATTTATAGCAAAGTGAAACATTTTTTTTTAATACTGGATGGATATCATTGAAAACTACGAGTATATGATCGGCCTAAACAAAAGAGTTTAGTTTTTCGGAGAGTATTCAAACATATTAAAGATTCCTTGCTCAATAGATCGCTTTAGGCTCCAAAAAAAGGTGTTGGTCTAGTGCGGTATTAAAATTTTCTTGGTGACTTAGGCAAATCGATGGGCAGACCGCTCTATTTACAAATATCAAATGACAGTTCAAACATCGATGGCGCAGCATACCACAGCCCACATTACTCTCACTGCCTTGTCGTAGTCGGCCCCCCAAAGATATCACCGCCTTTGCTCTTGTTCTGTCCCATTAAAAGCTCCCGCCGTCGTTGACATATGAAAACGCTTCCATGTCTCAACGGGGGTTGAGGCGCGCCTCGCCTCGCCAGCTAACCTCGACTCGACTGAAATCTCTGGCCTTTCTCCTCCAAAAAATTCCTTCCAAGTCAAACATGAAGCGGCTCTTCCAAATGGCGGTTTTTATTTATGTCCCGTACACTGTAAATAAAGTTGTATTTCCTCCTGCGATCGATACAGATGAGGCACAGGGTATCTAAACTATTATTGGGGGCATTCGATAGCGCCAAAAACCACAAGCGCCGGTCCGTAACCGCCTAACGAGAAAGTCGCAAACGCCAAAGTTCGTATAGGTTAGGTTAGATCAAGTTAGGTTATGCTAGGTTGGGCTAAGTTAGGTTAGGCTAAGTTAGGTTAGGTTAAGTTAG
>Ga0058701_10004787_pt1 | contig 11065 bp, 5 predicted proteins | sample AgamicOrMae_FD_97039 | JGI IMG/M metagenome (GOLD analysis project Ga0058701, IMG submission 97039) | Agave microbial communities from Guanajuato, Mexico - Or.Ma.e | ecosystem: Host-associated > Plants > Phyllosphere > Phylloplane/Leaf | place: Guanajuato, Mexico | collected 2012-06-04 | reverse complement strand
CAATTTTCTTCTTGTGATCCATCTTTCGGCGAACATACCAAGCGAAATTGAGGCATGAACCTAAGTTAACCATCGTCCTTCTAGTACCTGGTGCGTCGATGTATGATACTCCTCATTATGTAATGAACGGTTGAATCAAGGTGGAATACAATCGGTAAAAAACAAGACTTCTAAAATCGATTTTACCAATGTTTTGGGTATGAAGGTAAAATTAATTTTAGATGGTATACGAAGAAGACTTATCTACAGTTATAGCAATGAGATCCCCTCGCCAGAACTGATCGTGTCGTATGATTTTTGACATGTTTATCTTGGAAACTATCCTAAGTACAGTAGTAATCTATATTTTTTTTACATGTGCAGGTAATACGGGTATAACTTGCAGTCAAGTTAATTCCCGAGATAAACCGCTCAATAATCAGTGACAGTGAACAGATTTAGCCGAGCCATTTGGTTTGATATCCTTTAGATCTACCTTGAAGACTAACCAAAACCCGTTTCACCTACCCCAAACAGGTATATGGTAATCCAAAACAGGTAGTACTTATCGGCGCCCTTTGCTTCCGGTATTTGTCAATGAATAGTACGTTGCAAGTAAATCGAATGTTCTTACCTGATAATATTCTCGTATTCCTTATCCCGACCTTTTGAGTCTCTGAATCGGCGATACATGACGGATGCATCTACGTTGGCAGGACTTGACGTGTTCGGCTCGTTCAACAATGAAATTACGGAAAGTAGTATTGTTCTGGTAACAGACAACACAAAAGTCACCGAATGAAACTTCCGTTTCCACTCATTCACCACACACAATAGACCAGAAAGGTGGCGATTTTGCCCTTTTTTCTATCTTTCTTTGACAAGCCGAGCGGAGCAAGACAATAAGGCACCAAAACCCAAGTTAACATAGGTTTGATTAACATGGATTAGGTTAACACCGGTTAGATAAATATAGGTTTACATGGGTTAACACAGAAGTTGAGCGATAAATGAGGTCAACATAGGTTCGGTTAACATAGGTTTAGTTAATATGAGAAAGGTTTAAATAAGGTAGGTGAACATATATTTGGTTAACATAGGTTAGGTTCACACAGGTTAGGTTGAGATAAGTTACGTTAATACAAGTTAGGTTAACGTAGGTTTAGGTTAGGTGTCTTTAGCGTCGCTTCGCTTTTGCTGCGCTCAGCCGTTGCGGAGCCTGATGCGACTCCTCGGCTGCAGCCTGCCTTCAAGAAGTCAGATATATCAGGTTTGCTAACCGTTAGGTTAGCTTAGGTTAAGTGCCCTAGGCCTCGCTCCGATCTATAAGGCGACCCCAGGTATAGAACACAATACGAAGCAAATGCCACTTTCAAGTTTTATGATGTAAGACTGAAGAGAAAACAGCAAGGTGAATCTAATCATCATATGCGCGAAATTTTTCATACTCACCGGACATTTTGTGTGGGGTTCCATCGTTCGCAGGGAAGTTCTCCGCTCTGTGGGTCATCTACTGGGGGATGCAAGATGGAGATGCATAGATCGCCATTCTGAAACAAGTTAGCAAACAGTGGTTGACAACTTGCTCGGAAACGGATTCTCCCTCACTTTCTCTTCCACTGGCTGCGCTGCGGTTCACCGAGCTCTCTTTCTCTCAACCCGGCTTTTCGCGAGCGGCCATCTTAATTGAGCAAAGCAACGGCCCCAAGATGCTCGACTTCCGACACCCTACAAAATCTGAACATTCAGCTGACGGACCGTAAGCAAAACTTGCTTTTGCACGCTGTACTGCACAGTCGAGGGCGAAACTGACTGATAAGTGATTTTTTGCACTTTCGAATTTAGGTTGGCAACACATTTGAAATCGACTGAAACGCGGGAGCACCTCCCTATCTGAATACTTTAGTAGTACCAACACAAATTGCAAAAAAATGAAATCACTTGTCAGCCATTTCCCCCGCCGCAGTTCCGTTTGGCAATGTAAATGCAATTAAAAGCGGCGACTTGAACGCACGTCAAATCATAACAATGGCGCTGCCAACTTAAAGCCGGGAGGCCGTTCAACGAGTTGAGAGGTTCAACGAACGATACGTGCAGCGCGTCAGTACGCGATGCGCTAGCGGCAGCACGCCTAATTTCCGACTTTTATTCGGCCGACGGAAATATCCGACCATAAATTAGGGCCCGATTTTCCGAAGTCCCGAATAATGTCGGCCACCCTGAGTGACCCGAACGACGCTCCGATAGGGTCACAGAAACACGACCTCAAGCATGGATACGTGTAAACACGGCGCTCTATTTCGGGCTCAATGTCAAACTCTGTCGACGCATTTAGAATACCCAAATTGATGGTATCAAGACCTTTTCCTTTGTCTCTCGGCGAAGCCGCCCGAGCGGAAAAGGCGCACAGCCTTAACAAGTACAACCCTGTTCATTTAACAGGGTTACCATTTTCTACTGTTTTCTTCCTTTGTACAGCCAAGTCGAGCGGAGTGGTGGCGGAGCGACGCTGTATAAGCTACAAGGTATAGTAAACCGTTATCATAATGATGCTATGAAAGGTTGAACTAGGTATGTAACAATAAGAGACGTACAAAATGCAACCTATGTAAGTTGGGCTAAAGAATTACACTTTAAGAAATCTATAAAAATCCTTGCAAAATCTATTCCTAATTTGGAGATTAACCGGACCACCATTACGGCTCTTGTGATTCGGCTAAACGGAAAATATCTTTTCATTAAAAAAAAAGGTATTGAAAAATTGAAAGGTCAAAGAGGATAGCTTAAAGTTAAGATACCTTAGAGACTACACAAGACGACAAGGGTGACGAAGTGTTAAAATCAAATAAAGCTTATGGTGTGGCTGACGCCATTCCTAGGTCGACCTATCGATCGTGGGAAGCGAAAGTAAGGATGGGCGAACGATGTGCAAAACTGCTTGAATGACAAAACACGTAGGATGACAGTTGGAGACGAATCCACAAAGCTGACGCTCGGCGCACCATCCGTTTCCAAACTAGCATTTTCAACCTGCGTTCCACCTTGATTCAACCTCCCACGTCATTCACAAGAATTAACGGCGTGAAACCGCCCTGGTTTCACCAAGCTTAACTTTTACGTTACATGCCTTAAACCTCGGTTCGCTGCCTCTCCGAAAGATGTCATGTCATATACAAGAGGAGTAAAACTGAAGCTTTTAAGCAGCGCCACTAGGTGGCGCATCGAGATGCAGCGCTGCGTTGAAAGCAGCTAGAATCTCGTGTTTTTGGCGGGCCGATTTGAAATGCATTGGCTCATCCAATAAGTTTGATTTCGAGAGGTGTGACAAGGAGCCAAGATAAATAAATCTACTTCGAAGAGAGAAAGAGAAGAGGCGAGCGACCGGCGTTGCCTGGCGTCCGATATTTTTGGCCTTGGCTATTCGCGCTCACAATACATCAAAGTCATTTCGCATGGTCATTCGGCACTGGTGATTGCGCCACCTTCCATACCCTACAGGTCTTCCATAACATTTGAAGTGCCTTAAAAGGGTCCAAGAAGAGACAGTCTGGTTAACAACAGATACCGAGGAAGACCTGTTCAGCACTGGTTGTAAATTCTACTGTTGCATTTTCCACCTCTTGTGTTAACCTTTCGTCGCCGAGTTGAGTGGAGCGCCACACAAGACAAATGACATGAATTAATGTTAATGGTCGCCTAGCCTGATGTTGCTATTTCGCGGCGGAGGCAGCTATCCCCAGATGTACGAGGTTATACGAGGTTTTCTAAATCGTTGAGGTTTGGTCAGATTAGGTAGGGTTGGGTGAGTAAGGTTAGGTTGACTTACGTAGTTACGTTTGTTTCGGTAGGGTTGGGTTTGAAGGGGTATTGTTAGGAAGGGTTAGGTTAGATTACGAAGGGTTACATGAGAGGTTATGTTGGATAAAGTAAGGTAAGATAAGAGGGTTAGGTTATGTGGATTAGGGTTAGGTGGTAAAACGTTACGTTAAATAAGGCTGGGTTAGGTTACGCTAGCTTGAAGTAGGGGAAAACTAAGGGAGGGAGAAATCTTCGCAAAAACTGGGACTCCACGCAGGTGGACTCCGCGCGAAAGAAAGTTTGCGCAACTGGCAACTGGGACTCAGCGAAACTGGACTCCGTGCGAAAATGTTTCCACGGAAAAGGGAATCCGCGCGAAATAAAGCCTCCGCGAATCCGAGTTCTGGTACAAGGAACTTCGTGCGGGGAACTCCGCGCAAAAGGCGAATCGTTATAATAAAAGGCTACCTTTAAAAAGTTAAAACGCGTAGGTAAAAAACGTGCGTGTCCGTTAGTTTTTGGAAATACAAATTTTCGATTCTTTTTTTTAATTATTTCATTTTGAAATGTAGGCATAAGGCATGTGTGTTTTCAAGAAGTGTTTAATATTTCGATAACTTTGGAGTTCTAAAGGTGCAATTTCATAACTCATAGTCCGGGCCAAAAATGCAAAGAGGCCAAATATAAATAGGCCTAGGTAACTTGCGACGAAAACTCGGAAAGAATACGAATTACACGTTTGCTCCCCTTGTTGGGAAGCCCTTTCCCGCGTTGAACTACAAGTAGCGTAAATCACCAATTCAATACCGCCGCACTTAAAAAACGCCACCGGTACAAAAAAAAATCCTTCCGGTTTAAGAGCTATCCACTTGAGTCCACTTTAGTTATCGTTTCCTCTTGAAATCTGAGAACCCTCATAGTTTAAAACGATAACCCAATTAATGCCAGGTTAATGATTCGCGTATAAATAAGCACAGAGTTCCGACCTTTCATTAAATCGATCACCGAATAATGCCGATGGTCCACCCGACCCGAAGGGTCGGCCCATCCGGCCCTTGGCCGACCTTGACCACTGAGAAAAATCGGCCGGTCGGGAGTGCACACTGCACACGACGGGCAGCCGGCCGGGCGGCGGGCTTTACTCAACAACTCAAGGTCGCGGGCCTTGAGCCAAGGAGAGGCCTGTGCCCGCATGCCCGTACGGTCACGTCATTGGCTCAGCTCTCTCTGCGTCTCGCCCGACTCTCCCGGCGGGAGAGTCCCGTCGGGAGAGCTCCAACCGAGTCGGGATGGCCTCAACCCGAAGAGTGCGCCTTGCGAAATTTGCACCTTCGATACCTTATGTGTTTCTCGGTGCAGTCACGAAGTCCTACACTGCAAATACCTGACGTTGCATTATCTACATGTGTTCTGACTTTCATCGGCGAGCCGAACGAGGAACAGCAGAGCGAGGCAAACTGTGTACAGTGGGTCACGAAAGTCATGACACCTGCTTCCATGAGAAATACATGGAAGCGGGAGTCACGACTTTTGTGGCCCACTGTACCTAAAGGACACACAGTTAAAACAAAACACCCAAGGGAATGCTATACTTTGTGTGTGAAACTAAAACGGGGGTGTAGTACGTATTTTGGTTAGGTATTTTTCAAGATAGACCCATGTTCAGCCATATCATTCAAAAGGTCTCGGCGAGAGCTTTCCATGGATGGAACTGAACATAAGTCTATGTTGTAAAATTACCAAAATACGCACTATACACGTGGTGTCACACTCATAAAATAGGTATATAGCATTACCTAAGACGGGTGTTTTGTTTGCGCTGTGCAGACATCAAGTTCGGCAACAGGATAGCCTGTAAACCTTTAGCCAAGCTTGGTTCCGCTTACTTTTCGGCGGCTGGCGGCTGCCACCGAGAAGAAAGCCACGTCAGGCTTGCTGCTCGTTAGGACAGGTTCTTAGGTGTCTAGTCCCGATCACGCCGCTCGGCTTGGTGACGGAAGGTGTGGAACACAAGGAGGAAAGTTAAAATTTTCTCGATTTGCAATGTAAGGTCTTAGATACGCAGACTAAATCACCGCTGCCAACGTAAATTACCCGAGCAAGTGCATCGATTCAGACAAAAGGGGGACTACCGCCAACGGATTAGATGCAGGGCACTTAAGATGCGGCTGCTCCAATTAACTAGCTGTAAGCACTCTTAATGGGGACAATGTATCTAGGCCCGCTAACTAGATCGCGCAATATACTACCGGTGCAATGACTGACGTTCAAAAAAACGGTCTGATTTCAAACTCAATTTTTAGTCGTTACACTTTTATGAAGTGTTTTTTTTTTTTACTTTTTAACCGCATTTTTTTAAATTACTTGCTTTGGGTGGAGGTATAAGGAACAGAAAAAAATTATTTCAGTTTTTGTGATAAAGTAACCACATCAAGGGTAAGCTCTGCCATTTAGTTTCATTAACGCTACTGAGGGGTCTTTCTTGAAAACAACCTAAAGTTTGTGTTAGCCCGTTTCTTTGATACCGCTTAAACCAGGCGTAGAGGTAGAGACATTGTTTTGATCAGAGCTATCAAAGGTTAATGGCTACACGCCTACATGTTATTGGCCTGAATCAGTGTTTCACTGATTGTCCTGTGACCATCAAGCCTCTGGATAGTAGATATTTAAATCTCGCTCAAAATTATTGGATTTTTTTCTGGAAACCAGTTTTCTTGAAACGAGCGAAATGTCACAATGGTTTTCAGTAAGATTTTTAATGACTTTCCACTGGCACGATAGACGAAGGCAAATCAGTGAACTTCACAGGCTCTGGTTAACAATAAGCGTGTATGATGAACTAGGCTCATCAAACCGTATTTTTGATCAGCAAGGAATTACAATAAAAATTATAATTTTTTGGTTAAAAATTAAATAAATACTACATCCAAGTTTAGTTCCCCGTTATTTGGACAAGTTCGGAAACCCATGGTGGGTTTAAAATGATTCCTGTTTTAAATAGTAACGTATCTGTTTTGGGTATGAAGGTAAAAGAGGGGAAGACGTTATTTGGTTAGTTTTGAAGGGTAGCTGTCATGAGCGCCAAAAACCACAAGCGCCAACGCCGCAAGCGTCAATCCGTAACCGCCAAAAGAGAAAAGTCGCAAACGCCAAAGGTCTTAACCGCAATACTAACCTTACCGAAACTAACCTAACTTAACCTAACCTTACTTAGCCTAACTTGACCTAACCTAACCTATACGAACTTGGGCGTTTGCGACTTTTCTCGTTTGGCGGTTACGGACTGGCGCTGGCGGCGTTGGCGCTTGTGGTTTTTGGCGCTATCGAATGACCCTCGTTTTGAAGATACCCCTATCAATGACCATATCAATTCACACCTCTCGGCAAGACCTTTTCATTGATATGTTTATCAAAAAGAACAAAATTAAGTTTTCCCCTGTTATACCTTCATACCCAAAAAAAGCATGAGAAGAGACCACCTAAAACAGGGGTGAGTTTTTACTGAGCAGACTTTGGCACGAAGCTTTTCGGAATTGGCGGGCAATTCCGAAGAGGCGTTGACCGCACCTGAGGTCGTAGTATTGCAAGCTTCTCTTTACACAAACAGAACAAGAAGGCGGTGGTGATGTGGGCATACGTTATCGCCCGCGTCGGCACGTGTTCTACTCGAAAGAGCATCCTGTGAGGGGGAGGGGGGGTAAGGACAGCCCGTTCCGCACAGTAGGCAGAGGCACAAATCTGAAAACAACGGCTGACGACCGCTCGGAGAGTGTCAAACACCGCGAACAACGGCGGTTGCTTTTGTCACAGACTGTACTTCCCGAATCCTAGACTTTATGAGCCGAGGCCGCGGACAAGCCATAAAGAGGCTCTTCAGCTTACTCATAAGGAGAAGTTGTTACCTCTCCGAAAACAGCTATTTGCTTCCTATACTATAAGAAGAAATCATTACTTCGTTCAGGCGATACTGAGAATATCGGCATTACGACAAAGGATTTGATATGGCTCCTATTTTCGGTGATAAATATTCTATGAAAATGGTGATAGCAACATGTTTCTTCCAAGATAGTGTGCGGTGAAAATTTAATATTTTGGCTAGGTGTGAAAGGTAGGCATATGTCACGTATTTTAGTTTGTTTTCAAGATAAGTGTATTGATAGCCAACGAAAGTCACTTCATGCCGGAAAAGGTACCTCAAATAACGAAAACGCACGGCTGAAATCAATACAGCTTGTACCAACTTGCTTTGGTATCGAACCAGACAGGGATGTATTTTGGCTCAGAGTTGACATACTATCAATCGAAAGGGCTTGGTGAGAGTTTGCTATTGATAAGGCTATAGCGGTTGTTCTCGAATAACCAAAATGCTTTGCCCCTTTTGAATTAATGCCTAGTAAAAACTATACCCTGTTTCAGATAGGCCCACACCTGTTTTGGGTATGGAGGTGAAACAGAGAGGGAGCGTATTTTTTTTTAAAGATAAACCCAATAACAACCATATCAATGAAAAGGTATCGTCGAGAGCTCTCCATTGATATGGTCGTTCATACGAGTATCTTTAAAAATAACCAAATTACGTTTTCCCTTTTACCTTCATACCTGAAACAGGAGTTAGTTTTTACTGTGTAGCGTAAAAGATGTGCTGATTTCAGTTGTGCATGCGATTTTGCACCGAGTTTCCCTTAACCCTTTACCGCCCAGCGATGCCGTTCGGCAACAGAAAAAAAGATTTTTGAGATCTTTCCTGTTCAGTATTGTCTCAATTAAAAAAATATCCCCCCTCTTGAAACCTTAAATTTAGTAATTTAAGAATTTTAAAAGGCTTAAAATTGCGTATTTTAGTGAAAAAAATCGTTCCAGTTTCTCTTAAGCTAAATTTCACTCCAAATACTTTGGGCTGTAAAGAGTTAACGGCGAGGAGTGACTTTCTTTGTCGAGACAGTTTGTCAATGAAGATCGCAGCGAATTTGCGAAAGGAGAAGCGCGGCAGGCAGAGCGTGAGATTGCTTGCGACGGGCAGACGGACGGACGCGCAATGACCCCGTTCCTTCCCAAAATACGTGGCGGCCGCCGCCGCAACCGCCACCGCTTTTCTGTCAACGTCGCTGCTCCTTTCTCCTGCAAAAACGGCGGCGGCGCCGCAAGCCGGATTCATGGCTCTCCGCTCTCGTCTCACACGCGGCGGTTCCACCGAAAATTATCGTCACAATACTTACCAAACGGAGATCTACCCCAATGGTCGCCGAGCGGAGAGACAGAGCAGCGGAGCACCATACCTTAATTCCTGAACGTACCCTAAAAGTTGTAAATTAACCCGAAAAAAATAAGACCAAAATACGCACTTTCCCTTTATTTTAAATATATTTTTCGTCTTTTTATATTTTTTAAATTATTTTTATATCATATTTTAATATTATTTTTCATTTTTTTACTTAATTAAAAACTTTAAACTTTAAAAAACTTTAAAAAAAACTTTCTCGGCTTTGAATTTTATTATTCCATTATTTTTTTATTTATATTTTTTTCATTTTTCCATTTTATATTTCATTTTTTCAAATATATTTTTATATTATTTTTATTATTTAAGGCCTTTTTTATTTTTTCAGCCAATTTCTTTCTTCAATGGGCCATTTTTTGGTCTTCTTAAGGGTATTTTGCAAACGTGTCTTAATGTGAGGAGGTTTGCGTCTCAGACGCTTCGTGGTTATTTCTTCTCAAAAATAAAGACTTCCAGGGTGAAAGCAACTTTTCCGGCGTGAATTAATACTTTCAGGAAAAAGGTTAACTGCGCTCCTTTTTTATTTCACAACATCCAATGCGTGACCATTCCATGTGCGCCACAACTCAATTGCGCGAAATTTATTTGCGCCATATCTCAGTTGCGCGACATCCTATTAGCGCGATTTCCAACTGTGCCATACCTTATTTGCGAAACCGTTCATTTATACTATTTGAAAACAGATCAACTACCTAGTTTAATATCCCACCATAACTAACCAAACCTGACCTAACCTAATCTATGCTGCACCGACTATTAACCCCAATACCCTACCCTAAGCAAAAGCCGGTCTGAACTTGAGATGAAAGTAGCGATTTCCCGCAACAGGATATTATTTTTCAATAGGCAAAGATCATGATTTAATAAAACCTACGAACCTACTTATGTTATCTTGTTCCAGCTAACCTCATACTATAACGGGGTTGAAAGTTTAGACAAAAATTGTTCATTCGGAACGACGCGCAAGTGGGTACAGTAAAGTGGCGCAAAGGGAATAAGTCGCGCAAATGCAATGCACTGTACGTTATCGAGATGGAGCGCAGACGATTGTCGCGCGGATGGAAATTGCGCATATGAAAAGTCGCGCACATGGGATGTCGTGCAAATAGGATGTCGCGCATAAACATCATATGACTCACCGTCGCATATGGACACTGTGAAAACACCTGCCAATCTATGTGCAGTCTTGAGGCTGCACCGCTAATACGGTGCATGGGTACAACATGCATTCCGGTTAGCTTTCAATCAAATCCGTCAATAACCATATCAATGGAACGCTCTTTCGAAGCCCTTCCGTTCGATATGGCTATTGATAGGTCTGAAAAACAAACCAAAAGTACGTGTTACGCGAGTGTGACCTTAAACAAAATATGTAGGATTACCAACAAAGTTTTCACGAATCAGTTTCTATCATCTTTTCATTATCGAATCAGTTACTGCTAAACTTTGCATTTTGTGGCATTTTCTACTGTGTTCCAATCTGGTTCAACATTTCAATTGAATCATACGAGGATTGGCAACATACAACGAAAGTTAGAGTACCCTTTGGTTTAGGTTAAGTTAACCTTGGTTAGGTTAACTTTTAAAACAAGTGGGTGTCCTCAGTCCACTTTCGCACCACTTTACTGAAGCCACTAACTCCTCGACAGCAGAACCCTGCCGCCGAGAGGAAAGCAGTCCTACACGTAAAGTTAGGTCATGTTAAGTTAGGTTACGTTAAACCTCGTTCCGATATCCCTCCGCTCGGGCTGCGGCGATAAAAGATGGAACAAAGAGGAAAAAAAGGGGGGGCATTCGATAGCGCCAAAAACCACAAGCGCCAAAGCCGCAAGCGCCAGTCCGTAACCGCCAAACGAGAAAAGTTGCAAACGCCAAAGTTCGTATAGGTTAGGTTAAGTCAGGTTAGGTTACGTTAGGTTACGTTGGGTTAGGTTAAGTTAGGTTAAGGTTGGTTAGGTTAAGTTAGGTAAGGTTAGTATTGCGGTTAAGAAATTTGGCGTTTGCGACTTT
>Ga0058701_10004785_pt1 | contig 11069 bp, 6 predicted proteins | sample AgamicOrMae_FD_97039 | JGI IMG/M metagenome (GOLD analysis project Ga0058701, IMG submission 97039) | Agave microbial communities from Guanajuato, Mexico - Or.Ma.e | ecosystem: Host-associated > Plants > Phyllosphere > Phylloplane/Leaf | place: Guanajuato, Mexico | collected 2012-06-04 | reverse complement strand
GACAGAATTCACTAATTATGGCCATAACTAAGGCTGGAAAACAATTGTACAAGTTTGATACACAGTTTATCTTGAATATTTCCGATAAAAATTACGTAAATTTTTAAAAATCTGCGACTGAAAATGCGAGGTGAGCAACAGCCATAAACCAGCTCATCATCGCACTTCCAAACGCATTTTTTTTTAATTTCCTGATTCCTGATGAAATACGCACGAGAACTTGTGTATAAAACTTGTACAATTGTTTTCCAGCCTTAGTTATGGCCATAATTAGTGGATTCTTTCGTAAAACTTGAAATACCTCGGCGAGGCTCAAAAGAAAAAGAAAAAAACCCGACATAATCGCCCTGGTGGAGGACAACAGACCACCTTATGAACTGCTGGAACAGACAGGGGAATACAGAAGCATACCTTCACTATCCAAATCAAAATCATCTGAGGAGAATCTCTCTGATCCGTACACAAAAAATACATCCTCTTCTCCAAAAAAGTCTTTGAACTCTGTCACCTGCAACAGAAGTTAAAAATTTTCAGAGATGTACCTCTATGTCTCTGTTAACATAAAGCGCACACACACTTTACCTGAACACCTGCTTGGTTAAACACTTTTCTAGCTGCTCCTGAGTCCAGTTTAACAACTTCAGTGATGGATGACAGAACATGGTCCATTGAATGTGCATTTCTTCTGTTAATAAGCAATCGAACAATTTTCCTTGGCTTTGTACCACTCCTCACTAATGTAATGATGCGTGGTCTCACAAAGTCTGGGACTGAACTTCTGCTAGCCCCAGTGGACATTGTCATTTTATTACTGACTGATGGAGATCGATCAGTGCACACTGATGATGCCCTGTGGATATGAGTGACATGGTTAAAAGATTTCTTGATATTAGGTAAGTTCAATGTGTTAGCAGTCCTTACAGTGTTGAGCTTCTCTTCTTAGTTGATAGTCCTTCAGTCATGGAAGGATAATCGATTCTCTTAAAGGTATCACCAGAGCCTGAACACACATACTCCTTCCCATCCTCTAGCTCCTCAATAGAGGTTACTTTGCATCCATCCATTGTATAAATTGTGCGTACGCCACAAGGTAGAGTAACTACTTTTTCTAATGAGCGTGTCAGGTGTGACAGAAGACTATCAAATGAGCGAAACCTGTGAGAAAAATAAACAGAGTGAGTTCCATGTATATGCAGGATCCAAATAGAACGGAGAAAGATAGTACCGTTCTGTTGTGATTGGTATGACGACGCCTTTAAAAAATTTGTCTCCATTGCAAAGAAAGCGTATACGTTTCGCCTTGCGGACTGGATTCCGCATCATCGATGGGCGAGGCGACGAATCTTTGAGGTCGTCCTCCTTCACTTCGTGAGAGAGAGAACCATTGGAGTCGTTCCCGTTCGAAGATGAGGGTGCGGACTGCCCATTCGAATAGCAACCCGATGGACTGCTCAGCACCTCCATCATAATTTCCCTTCGTTTATACTTCTTGGCAAAAAGGTCCTCCTCCCTACAACGAATAAAACATTTTTCAGAACGGAACACAAATATGACAGGTACCTGTCAGCTAAATGTGCGTAACAATAGTGAGGTTATGTTTACTATGGAAATAACTTATTACGATTATTAAGAGAGAGGAAACTGTACAAATGGTTCCTCCTAAATCACTGACACGAGAGGCACTTGTTTCCTTAAAGATTGAGAAGTAATGGCTATACAGGCACCACGTATTACCGATGTCAACAGCTGACAGGCAGGCTGTAACCAACCGAAATTCACGGATGGCGAAGATAAACGAGTTGCTCCGCCGATTTTTCCCCACACTTGGCACACATGGCAAGTAGTTTCAAACGGTTAATATTATTGTCACCACAAAAAAATATCACAAGTAACTTGTCTTAATGATACTTGTCCCTCCGCGAGTAATCGCATGAGTGACACTAGAGAAAACGAGGCAGTTTACATTTTGAGCGCACACACATCAGTGATCTCAGCTAAGTATGTGAAAAAGTGCTACAATATGCAGAAAAACACTATTTCATGCCAAAATTGAACGCTTTAATAACAACAATTGCGATCAACAGTGATTGAAAACATCACAGGCCACCCTCGCCGGGCGGTTTAGGCAACGCCTTTTCGTTGCGACGTTGATTAGCAAATCGAATCACGAATGTCTCCTTTCCCCGGGAAAAATTGAACACGGACTTGGTGTGCGCGTGCAGTGTGGGGCTGAACTTGCGCATTATTTACCTGATCTCTACTTTGTCAACTGTAAAACGTAATTTTCGGGTAGAAAATTTGGTTGGCCTCGATTTCACACGTTTGTGTATGAGTTTTGTTGCGGAGGTGAGCGCGATCAAAAGTTTATACTCATCTGGCTCGATGAATATTGCTTTCGTAAATGTTTCATTTAAGTATTTCACCATGCATGGCGAATATCAATGTCTCGAGGCAAGCCTATTTCTCAAGACGCCTGTAAACGAAATAAAACCACACGTGAAATTCTATGCCTCTTCCTTAACATGCCAGGCGACGTTTCATAATTTGTTCCGCTCCAGTCTTGCTCCAGTTCGTTCGTCTATAACAAGGTGCCTTGTTCTATAAAGAGAAAATCGACCATTAAGATTTCAACAAAAACTAGGCTACTAATGATATCTGAACAAGCATTCAGCTCTGCGCTGATTTTGGAAGGTCTCAAAGTCAAAATAGCGGGACTAGTAGCACGCAGGTAGGAGTGGCCTGTGCGGTACCGGTAGTGGGAGAAAAGAAGGTGGGTACGGTATGCGCAGCACGGTGACCGCTTACCTCCGCTAACCGTACCTGCAACGCCTGCGTAGCAGATAGTCCGCCTAAAGGTCTTAGCTATAGAGTATTTGATCTTCACTTAAATCGTGGTGATAACAAAACCTACCCTTACAAGCAGCACTTTTAAACATTTGCCATTCCTCCTGAATTTCGCTCGGATCAAATCTTAACACTTACTTTCAATACCGATTCCAGTGCTTCTTAAAAGGCCGCATAGACGACGTAGAAGAGCGCCCATACTTCCTCATTGACATATCGCTCCTTTCCCAAGTTTGGTACCCTAGTTTTCGCGTCAAGAGCTCGTCAACTCATGGTGGTCAACTGGACGTTAATAATTAACGCTCGAAAATGATGAGACTTCGTGCAAGATGTCCGCGTGAGACTTTCTCAATGCGTGGAGCTTAAGCTCCACGCTCTATGTCTTTGATTTCAATACTGGCACGTCCGTTTCGAGATCCACCGCAGAGTAGTACAGGTATATTAAGAAGACTGCCCTAAAGTTGACTTTCTGTATCCCAACACATGTTGGCAATTCTCATTTGGATAGGATTTTCCGCATGATTTGCTAGTGACATCCCGTCCGAAGCAAGCTTTGCAGTACTTTAGAGTTCCTTCCTTCGGAAATTGCCTGAAATTTTTCGACTCTTTCGGAATTATTTTATTAAGTTTTAACACAACATTTCCAGTTGAATAGTTTGCGAAGCTTCGAGACTGGTGCGGTGATTGCTGTAGGCCTACATCAAACTCCTTGAGTAGATGCCACAAAATCCTTCCAGCGTGAGTTTATGAAGGTTGAGAGAAAACCAGTCAAGACTTGGTGTCAATTGTATATTTGGTGGAGTGTTACGGTACATTATTTGATGAGATGAAGGAAATAATTTGTTCTGAGAATTTGACACGCTCGGTGCGTAACGAATTCGAAGTGCCGGTAAGGACCTGAGAGGATAGAGTACTGGGCACCAATTCAACGATGCCCCGTTCCGTTTTTTGGACACTTCACAAAGTGATAAGTACAGACAAATATTTAAAATCTGTGTAACAGTACCGGTAACATTAGTTTCAATTTTAGTAGCCCAAGAAACAGAGTTACAACATTAGCAAATCATATGCTTTGTTGTTAAACTGAAATCTACATTACCACTGGAACTAAAAAATTACAGACAGCATCAAAATTACAAATAATTTTTCAAATGCATTATACCACGTTTTAGTACTAGAGATCATTCCTAAGAGAGAACCATTAGCAGTGAATCCCTAGAGGAGATTACCTGACCTGCGTCAAGTCAAACAATGCTACCAACATTCAACACAAGATAGGCACACAGTCTCTCTCTACTCGACCGATTCACCAAATGGAATTCCAGAAAAAAAAATAAAAATAAATCGAGCATTTCTGCTCGATAGTACGTCGTTCAGTTGTCCACTTCACGTACGCAATTTTAAATGCCCGGACGAAGTGGAATAATTTAGTGAAGTTGCCAAACTTCTGAGGAACAAGTTTCGGTAAGATGGGAACGAGTACATAACCTAAAACCAAATTCCAGGCAAATGAATTTGAATTACCCACAACAGATATCTTTCAAGATCGGAAATTGTCGATAAAGTGATCAAGTGCAACATTCAGAGGTTATGAAATCGCCGAAGATCGTCATTCTGGCGCGGCAGGTCGCTCAATGTTAAGACTTCCACTCCGGCGGTGAGGGAATGGGATCGAGGACATCGAATAACAATACAATTCGGTTCCAAAGACAACTTCATATAGAGCCTTGATAAGATCATATCACAGTTATAAACGAGACTAATTTATAATCAGGGTCTGAATGTTCGCGTCCTAAACAATAAAGCAGCAAGCCATGCTCAAATTGTACGCTAAACAGACGAAATCGAGTGGGCTCTCTCGGCATCGGGAACTGCTTTCCTCCGAGGGACAGCAATACACGACGACTGGCAAAGTACTCACTAGACGGAGAAAATAAAGCACTAGGATTTTTAACTCAAAGAGGGGAAAGGGCTATCAGTGTCCAACAGCTTCCATCGGCAGCCAGGCCAACGAAAGGCTTACTTCCGTCTCCGCGCAGACTGCAGCGTGGGGACCGGGTCCCAGAGCCACGCTGCGAGACCCAAGCGAGGCGCAACTTCATGAACTTCTTCTCTCAGCACCGGCACCACAATCCTACGGTAGTTCAATACTTGACAACTCTCATTCAAGCAACCACGAGAACAACCATACACAAACACAGCGAATTAGTTAGATTAAGGTCCGTCTGTCCCTGCCCTCGTCCCTACTCCACATCCATTTTATCGTCAGTCTTTGGAGCACTGTGGTCCCCAGTAGCAGCCGTCGGGGTCGGCCCGTTGTTCGCTGCCTCCTTCGACTCCGTCGTCGGCGGTGGCGGTGGCGGCGGCGGCTCCACCTTTGGCTTCGGCTTGCTCAGGATCGGGTTCACGGTGCTGCCCAAACACTGCGCACACACACAACCAAACGCTCTGAGCGGGGAACTGCGCTACGAGCGCTGCCCACGAGGATCGGAAAAGGTTACGGGATAGGGACTTCAGGAAGGCGTGTTTCTCTACATTTCACCCACAACACGCTCCGATCATTGCCTACCCAAAAATACGACATAACACTTTGCGAGCTTACAACTGTGAAATGGTTTTTATGTCGATTACAAGACCACGAATGTTTCCCGCTATGAACTCCACTCATAGAAATGTACCACGCCACTAAACCACTTTAGCTCTTTGTAAAAGTTGCTCCCAAAATAAGGCAAAAAAACTGCCGAGCTTAAAACAGAAAAATAGCAGTTTGGTACTGCAACGTCAATGTTAGTTTTCGTATGAACGCTTACAGACTTTCTTCCATTAACCCATAAAAGCCCAAGGTATTTGGAGTGAAATTTACCTTAAGAGAAATTCAAAGGAATTTTTCTATAAAAATACGAAATTTTATCCATGAAAAATGCCTAAATCAATAAATTTGAGGTTTCCAGAGGCGTGAAATTTTAAAATTGTAACAATACTGAACTGAAAAGATCCTCTAAAATGAATTTTTCTATTTCCGAACGGCATCGCTGGGCGGTAGTGGGTTAATGCTTAACAGTTTAAGGAGAATAAAGGTCGGGTGAAGAGGACTGGCAACACTGACGGGAGGATTTGTAGTGGAAGGCAGCGTTGAAACAAGCAGGTACGACAACTTACGTTCTTCTGCTCCCGGATGGCGGAGACCTTGATTTGGGGGTCCTTGTGCTTGTCCGCGGCGTTGAGGGCGGCGGCGTTGTTGTCCAGCCAGCGCTGCGCCTTGCTCACCTCCTCCACGACCCTTTCGATCTCGTCTTCCGACAGGTGCGCGTACCTCTCGTCGCCCGCTCGGTACTGCTCTACGGCCTTCCGGGTCAGCTGAAGCGACGATCTCAACTCTTCCAGAGCGCCGGGCTGAAGCTCGTATTCCTGCCGCCTCGCTTTGATTGGCTCGCACAATTCCTGCGATGCAAACACGCTAAAGTTAAGCAAAGCCTCCTAGAGCAACCTACCATTCTTTGAAAAACCCTGTACGAATTTGGCTCTTGCCTATGAGTAACATAGAGACTTATCACACTTTTTTAAAGTTCTAACGTACCCTCCATCTTAAGTTACACGAGAATCAGCGAGGCCCTTCAGCACTGTATAGGTCAGAAATGGTTATTATCCGTGTAAAAACGCGTTCATTTTCGACTTTTCTATGGGTGACATAATTGGGATTAGCGTTAGCGCGCTAATATTTTTTTGGCCCGTTAGCGTTAGCGCAGCGCGCTACGCTAACGAGTTTGCTTTAGCGACTTAGCGCTAGCGCACTAAAATTTTCCGTTAGCGATGCCAACCTTGTCTGAGAGCATTCTTCTTCCAATAGATCAGCCTAAGTAATTTTAGTTTCTGGTCTCACCTTTAAGGACGATAACTGATCAGCATACACCTGTCGATTGCAATCTTCTCCTTCCTCGTACAGCCAGTTCTCCATGCTATCCAATTTCTCGCATAGTTTTTGTCTTTCTTGCTCTGGTACGTAAGGCATCAGTTCGTCTTCAGCTTGCAATTTACTCCTAAGATCGTACACATACTCCTCCAAAGCGTTCCGCGCGTCCGCTCGCTCCTTCTCTTGTCTATCGTTGGAAATCATCTTAGCCTGCACGCAACAAACACAGTTAGCAACCAGGATATATCAAAGTAAACATTCCCGAGACTGGCGACTCACCTCTTCCTCGATATGGTCGTTGAGCTGGGCCGAGGTGTATCCGAATTCGACGGTCTCGATGGGCAGGTCGATCATCTTGGTGATTTGCTTGGGGCCCTTCTTCTTGGTCTCCTTCTTCTCGGGGACCTCGTCGGAGGGCGTGTCGTCCGCCTTGTGGTTGTCGCTGTTGTCCTGGCTGTCGGTGGCGTTCGTGTCCATGGCGTTCTCCTCCTGGCGCTTGGCGTCCTCCTGCTCCTGAGCCTCCTGCTCCTGCGCCGTCGCTTCGCGCTTCTCCGTCAGCTGGGCGCTGCTCACGCTGAACATGCCGTTGATGTTCACCTTCACCTTCACTTTCACCTTCTGCAGTTCTCCCTTGCTGGTGGGCTTCACGTCCTTCACGATGTATTGGCCTGAAACAGTCACCGGGTCACGCAACAATCCCAAACACGACATTTTTAACGCCGGGCGCCCGAACAGCAAAGCCCTCGTCGTTTTGAGAATCCGTGCGGGAGAACACACACCAGACTCCTCAATCGACGACAGACAGATATTGTTACATTTCAGCAATGAGGAACAATACGAATTTTTAAAAACAAAAGAGCACAGAAAACAATGAAGAACCCCATAAACCGCTCACCGATTCGATCATCCAATCGCTAGAAAATCGAGGTTGAAGTCGCTAGCGGCGTCACAACTCGTACGAATTTGGTGTGAGTTGTGACGTCACAGGCCGATTCAACGTCATTTTTTTTTAGCGATCGGATTATCGTATCAAAATGCGGGTTTAGGGGTTCTTCATTATTTTCTGGGCTCTTTTTAACCCATTATCGCCCAGCGATGCCGTTCGGAAACCGAAAAAAATATTTTAGAGGACCTTTTTAATTCAGTATGGTCACAATTTAAAAAATATTACCCCTCTGGAAACCTGAAATTTAATAATGTAGGCATTTTCCAAAGCTTGAAATTGCGTATTTTCATGAAAAAAATTCCTCCCGTTATCTCTTCAGCTAAATTTCACTCCGAATACTTTGGGCTGTTATGGGTTAAAGACAGTGTCCTTAACAGTTTTAACACTTTCATATTCTTCCCCATTATTCCTACAGAAAGTCAGGCGATTCAAGGTTTTATCGTGGTTTTCATGGTAACTCGACAAGACTTGAATATCGCTGTTTTTAGTGTCTGCTTGCAGAGTAGAGAAGACGCCTTACCAATGAGTGGATCGGGATACGGGATGTGGCCCTTGTAGTACGCTTTCATGGAGAACGGCTCTTTACGGAAGAACTGCAGCATTTTCACGAACGGGACGGCATCATTGTGGCCAAACACCTCCATTTCACTGCCAACAAAAAGTTACAATTTAAGTGTTTCAGCGACAAACTCCTTCAATCAGAGTCGTAAAATTCAATCTAAGGAACACACAACAGGCGGTTTCGATTGGGGGGCAGAGCGCCTCATGGGAAGAGAGGCGACATCTTGTTCCCGCGCTCTGCGCTGATTCGTGGGATGCATGGAGCCAGCCGATTGGTGAAATGACAGTTGACGCCTCTCTCCCTGTGATACTTTCTACTGCGAGGGAATAAGAGTACGAAGACATGTTCACGGCGTCTGCTGGAAAAAGCAGCGCAACTTTACCCCTACAAAAGACTAACTCGACTTCCTTACGCAATGTACAGGTATGCCCTGACAGAACGATCTCTCAGGGTATGACTTCAAGTTCCTGCTGTCTTCTTCGCGAGGGTAGAATTTTCCCACGTCACACGTAATAACGAAATCCACACAGAGTGATAACGGGTGCAATGGTGGAAGGTCGGATGAAAAAGAAAACGTGAGGGAATACTGGAAAAACATCTGTCCAAAATTTTAAGTTAAATCTCTCATACTAAAAGCATAAAAGCGTTCCACAGCTTCAAATACGCTTACTTTTTGAGTGCTCAAGTTCATACGGCGGCCTTCAACTTGCTAAACACTAAAATACCATTCAGAGAAAACACAACTTGATGCCTGTCAATCAACAATCAAAGGGGTACTTGACCAATTTTTATCGAGATAGCCATCAGAAAGAGCTCCAAAAAGGAAAAGCTGCCTCTAGATACAATCAGCGGATCGCCCGGAAATCGAGTTCAAAGTTGCCTGTGACGTCATAGAATCCATAGAGTTGGGCAAAATTTACGGATTCTATGACGTCACAAGCAACTCCGAACTTCATTTCCGGCCGATCCGCTGATCGTACGAAGTTGCCGCTTTCGACTTTGCTCCTTCATTTTTCGAGCTCTTTCTGATGGCTATCTCGATAAAAATTGATCAAGTACTCCATTGTAGCGACATTAAGGAGCAACTGCTGGGAGGAAATTATTGTAGGTTTAGCGTGCACTTGATCAAAAAAGAGGAAAAAAAGCACCTGAAAAATTAGTTGATAGCCCGCATCAGCAGCCAAATTAGGATGAAAGCTCTTAGCCCGAATGAAGTCAAAATATATGTATACTCCTAAGTCTCCACGCGTTATCAACCTGCTCAGAAGTAAGGAATCTTTGACGGTCAAAGCAGCCCCGTGAGGTAGTCTCGGAAGATGACCTTAAAATTTTGCTGTGATCATGTCATTAATTCAATACTTCAAAATTATAAATTTTAAGTGTTCAAAAATTTAGAAATATTCTTAAAAAAAGGAAACAGCGCTCCTTTTTTCTATAAGAAAGACAAATATTTTGCAGTTTAAACTGTCTGCCTCCGTTTTCAACGCAATTTTCTAACGGGACTCTCGACTAGCATTTGGGATTGTTAGACCTAAAGGAGAAAGAACTCGGCTATAAAAAAGGAAAGAATAATAATAAGAATAAACGGGACTCAAGTCAAGGTTCAGTTAGAAGAGGGGTTAACTAACGGTGCTGTGACAGAGCCGCAGCTCCGACCAAGTCAAGGTTAATGACTGAAAAGCGTCGTTTTTCTCGGAAGCCAACTTTAAACGCGGTTTAAAACATGTAAAGCAATCGGTTAATCAGCGTTCAGCTCGAAAAGTCAGGCTTACCGACCTCAAACGCTTTCGCCGGAAAATAAGCGAAAACATACGAGACCTCCGAGCCGGTCTCTTTTGGCTGAAAGAAAAACGGCCCATGAAGAGCGCTGTTGCAAAAGCTGATCCGTTCCGCGCGGCTGGCCGTCAACGAGCCCATGCGGTACTCACCCATCTTCGCCCATGGACGCATCCCAGACGAGCTTGATCGGGTAGTTTTGGATGTCTGTCACGTTGAAGTCCCTCACGCGGACGGCGGGCGACAGCATGGCGCACTGCAGCGCACAGCCCCGGGCCACGGCCTCGTCCTGGTTCAGCGTCGTCGACGGAGTCTTGCCGAAGATCTGCTCGATCTGGTGCTTGATAGCAGGCACTCGAGAAGAACCTCCCACGATTTCGACGGCGTAGATGTCGTCCAGACGCAGATCTGCAAAAGTCGAGCACATTTTAACACACCCATCGAAATGATTTGATATTCACGAAGGTAAGCTAGGTTACCCTAGGTTAGGTCTTGCTAGGTTAATCTAGCAAGAAAATCCTCATAATGGGGGTCGGATCTGAAAAAGTCGATCACATTTTAACACATTCATCGGAATAATTTGATATTCAAGAAGGTAAGCTAGGTTACCCTAGGTTAGGTCTTGCTAGGTTACCCTAGCAAGAAAATCCTTAAAATGGGAGTATGGGGCACTTTCAATATTTTACAAGATTTTCATAACGACTGCGAATGCATGATTGAGAAGTGATTAACAGTCGAGTCTCGATATAACGTATCTCAATAGTACGTGATAATTTTCCTCCGATTTCGGCGATGTCTCGGAAGTGACGATGTATAATGACTTCCGATTCTCGATAATTCCCGATAAAGCGCAATTTTTCCTCCCTTCGATTACGTGCCATCGAGACTCGTAGTGTTCGCTCTAGACAAAATTAAAAACAGGGCCTGAAGAGGCCCAATACTTCCATGTCCGTCCCCCCATTGGCTTTATATAAATGGGCTATAAAACACAAGAGGAATAGGAAACCACAGAAACACAAGCGCGATCAAAT
>Ga0058701_10004784_pt1 | contig 11071 bp, 8 predicted proteins | sample AgamicOrMae_FD_97039 | JGI IMG/M metagenome (GOLD analysis project Ga0058701, IMG submission 97039) | Agave microbial communities from Guanajuato, Mexico - Or.Ma.e | ecosystem: Host-associated > Plants > Phyllosphere > Phylloplane/Leaf | place: Guanajuato, Mexico | collected 2012-06-04 | reverse complement strand
GTCCAAACATTTTAAGCACAGAACGAACATTTTTAACCCACTGGGCCGATTTCTACAGCAGTTTTAAAAAACGAAAAATAGTGAGTCCATACTTTTGACCGGTACTGTAGTTTTATTTTTTTTTGTTTATTCCATAGATTGATTTTTCCCTCAATGCTTTTATTTGACCCACACATGAAATCAAAGTTAAAAAGGAGAAAAAACACTGAACATTTTTTCGTCTGACAATTCAATAATCACAATTATGAGAATGAAGCATCTTTTTGTCTATTTCATGTTAACTTGAATTTTTTTTTTAAAAAAAAACGTCATACTAGAGCTCTTCACAATTTCTTACCTATCGCAAAAGAATACCTCTCCATCAGAAACAAAAATCTACATATTTCAGGGCTATATGAAACACCAGGCGCGTCAACTTTTCACAATGATTGCAGAGTTAGAGGTGCGATTTTTTCTCTCTTTTTTTGTTGCGAATTTCAAATATTCGATTCCCACGTTTCAAGAGCTCCCCAACCTTGAAGAGTTGTGGTATCCATGACGTCTTTTATGCCATAAAAACACATGGATTAAAGCCCAGTAATGCTGGTGATTTTGGATCTATTGACGCACTTTGTGGTTTCGCCCGAGCCCGACGGTGTAGGCTTTCAAACATTGTTTCGTCCAAAGAAGACACCTCTTTTATGAAAAGAAACAGAAACAGGCCAAAACGCATAATCTGTCTCAAGGTTTTTTATTATTATTTTTAAGGCACACGTCTAAGTACGAGCATTACGGGGAAGGATGTTCTTAAGTTGGATAAGGCAGGACGACTGGAAATATTTTTCTTGGGTCGTCAAGTCTCCGATAGAATGACAATTTCCAAACGATTCTGATACCTTATTAAGTTTTCTACCAACACAACATCAGTAGAACAGGAAGATAGTGACAACTTTAGAATTTTCCTTATACGTATTATTTTGTCATTGCGTAAAGCTTCCATAAAAAGATTAATTACACATCATTCTTTACCAGGAACCATTATGTTCGTGATCACAAAGATTTTAATGCTCAGTTCACTCATTAGATTCTTCCAAAGTGTAATTTCCTAAATATCCTGTTCGTAATATATTATCGAACCCGCGCAAAACCATAAATACCTATCCGGTTCCCCTGGGGATAAACTTTGCCGCGCAGTAATAAAAGCGTAATTTAAAGAAGCAGCCTGTGATTCAAAATAAAGAAATTATCGCGCCATAACTTTTCTCGTAAACAGCAGTAATTAACAACAAACGCGTCCTGAAATCTCCCCATAACTTGTCTTACACTTAACATCGCGTTGACAAGGAGCTTTTAAGACTATCGCACACAAACTTTTGTAGTAATTCACACTCTCTTGGTCAGAGAAGAGGCCGTGAAAAACAAAACAAATAACTCGGAGTTCCGAAATGAAGGAAATATTCCTCGCGAAAAATCGCCAACAACTTGAGCTAACAAGATATGCCGCGTCCTCGAGCCAACACAAATGCGTTTTCCTGGAGTCAACTCCACCCGCTACACTGAAAATTTCAAAGGTCGAATTTCCCACCTCTTGTGTTCCACCTCCGCCTGTAGCCTGAGCACAACCTATGTAAGGTAACCTGGGTGAACTCATCGTGAAACCCTATACCGCTTACATTTTGGCGTCACTGCCACGGAGAAGTAAGCGGCTTGAGGCTTGACGATATTGCCGAGCGGAGCGTTAGCTAATAAGCCACGCACAAAGGTAAAACCTAGCCTTACTAAACTTGCTCTATCCAGTAAAATAGTCTATGTCGTTAATCCTGATAATGAAAGGTTGGACAAAAATAAATCACAGAAGGCGAAATCCACACAGCAAAAATGAGACCCCTGTTTACAGGAGTTCTTACCTGTTTTGGATGTGAAAATAAAAAGGGGTACGTGTTTTGGTAATTTTTCAAGGTAAGGCCTATGTTCAACCACATCAATCGAAAGCTCCTGCAAAAACCCTCTGAATTATATGTCTGAACATTAGTTTATCTGAAAAAAAAATCAAAACATGCATTGCTTTATTTTCACGCCCAAAAAAGGTATGAGCTCCCTAAAACATGTGTCTCGTTTTAATTGTACAACTTTCATAGCCGAGAATGTACGATGCCGTTCTTCTTGATCACTTTTTCTTTCCAAAGCACTTCAATTTTTTTCCGTTTTTGTCGACAGAGAGCAAATCCCCCGCAAGCCAACGAGCTGATGAGATCCGAACAAACGAAATCGACACAGAGGATGCGCCAAGGACGAGGTACTTCGTAGTTTTCCCGCGACAACCTGTCCGAGAAGAGCCCAATCGTCCGGCGGAACCATCTCGGGACCTGACCCCACCCGCTGAGGGACAGGAACCCACGTACTTCCAACCCGATGTGAGCACAGACCTCCGGCAGCCCGCCATCATCCTCTCTCCGCCCATGGTCCGCGAGCCGATCGCGGACTCGTACAGGCCCCAGTACTCCGACGCCGTGGACACAGTCCCCGAGGAGCCTCCCAAGGATGTCCCTTATGTTCCAGTTGACTGGAGCGAAGGAAAGTCCGAAGTGAAACCCCAGGAGCGCGACTCGTACTTGCCCACTTCCGGAGATGAAGTTCCTGCACAGGGTGTTCCTGATTCCTACATGCCTTCGAAGGAAGACCAGAAGGGATCAGTTGAGGAAGTCCCTCCTCCAGTGGCTGTAGCCCAGAGCGGTGTTCCCGAGCAGGACTCGTACCTCCCGACTTCAGGGGACCAGGATTCAGTGCCTGAAGTTCCTCCTGCAAAGGCTGAATCGGATTCCTACATGCCGACTTTCCAGGACGAGGCTGAGGAAACAGTGACTGAAGTCGCTCCTGCTGTACCGGAGGGAACGCCTGTATTCCCGAACTTCGAGAAGAGTGCTGAAGAAGATTCGTACAGGAAAGCGAAAGCCGCTGAGGAGGAAGAGACGGTTCCTGAGACCCCACCAGCTGAGAAGAAGGTGGAACACGAGGAGTTCGGACTGACCGATCTGATTGCGTTCTTGTCCGACTCCGTGAGGAAGGGTTTGAAGGCGGTGCACAAGGCAGAAGAGGCCAAGGCAGAAGAGGCCAAGGAAACCGCGGAGGACGCCACGACGCAAAGGGACTCTTACCTTCCTGAAGCGGCAGACACCAGTGATTACAAAGACGACTATGCGGCGTTTGGTGTACCTCCAGCCGAAGATGCTCCTGTAGCCGACCATAGTCACCATCATGAACATGATCATACCCACGAGGAACCAGCTGACGCAGAAACAGAGAAGAAGACTGTCGACAAAGAGGATGACTCAAAAGTGAGTAGCTACAGTCTTACCTCATTAATCGTACATGTGTCTTCCACGTTTATTCATGCAAACTTACAATTAGCTGAGTTGTGTGAAAGTTGGCATTTGTCATCTCTAACGTTCCATCGTCCAACCGAGTGGAGTAAGGAGCAAGGCACGACATAAGCTGACCCAAACAGAATTTCACCTAAAGATCACCAAGTCTGATTTAGAATGAAGCACAAGTCATCAACACTAGGTTAACGTAACCTACGTGATTTTATAACGTTAATCCTCAAAACATAACGGAAGGTTAAACCAGGGGTGAACATAAGAGGTTGGTAATTCCATCTTTGAACTTCGCAGTCTAATTCTATTATCAGCTAACCTTATGAAAACTTTTCCTCGTTTACGGGCTACCTTACAACGATTCGGTCCACCTACCCTTTTTTCGGCATGACTCGGTACAATGACCAGGATAGTGATAAAAACCTTCAAAGGTTCTTCGTGAATTATATTGTCTCAAACTAAATTTGCCGCTTTTCAAATGCAAGTGTATCAACCAACTGAAAGAGGGCATCAGTGCACTTTTGCACTAGAGCTAAAACATGGGCTGTTCTTAAGAGCAGCGCGTCTCTCTACGCTTCGACTGCCATGTTACGAAACAAAAGAGGGTTTCTGAAAGAAGAGCAACTTTGTAGGACGTAAGACACGAAAATCGCGGTCCTATTCAAAAACGTCTTAAGCTAAAAGAGCGGAAACTGCTTGACCGCCAATGCGTCCATATACGGTTACGTAACTTGTCCCAATTTCTGGGCAACGGATCGTTCGTTCGTTTGTGACATGCTGCGTTGGAGACAGGCAGGGCAGCTACACGTTACACTCGATATCACAAAAAAGCGTTACGTAACGACTCTTGTTATACTTATCAGGATACGTCGCGTGACGTCCTAGGTGTGCATCACGCAAGTTCGCTGCCTTTTAGAGAAATATTTACGATGTTTTGTATATCAGAGCAGCGTTTATATACTGGGTGAAAGGTGGAAGCTGCCATTTTACCACTACTAAAAGAAAGTACGTTACCCGAATAAACATCACAACAGCTGCCTAGCTCAAGTTTTGCCCTGTAAGTAACTCACAATCTGTTTTCTTTCTTTCTTTTTTTTCAGATTGTGAAACGAATTTCAACCTGTGAAATTTCTTGGTTCAAATTTTGTCTCTTTTTCAAACGCCTTAAATTGAATTACTTAAGAAACTACTTGACGACATTTTGGACAAACAAGAAACTCGGCAAATTCAATCAAGTCTAACCTTTGCATATTTTTTGAGATAATAAACTCCGAAGAACATATTTTTAAAAGACACCTCCAAATAATCAGATATTTAAACTCCATGCAAAGCTGATATTTGACAAAGTCTACGGTTGACTTAAAATAATATTCTTATCTTTTTTAAATGTAAATACCCACAGTTGGTTTTATGTTTATATCGCGTCAAAGCTGAGACGGACAGTCTTAGAATGAATTCTCACTCGCCGCGTGTGAATTTTACTCGAAGGTTAAATCTGTTTATAAGTCATTGACCAGACACACCACATAACCCCACTTCATCATGCAACTAATTCGCCCCATTTAGAAAACCTTGCGTCTCACTTTCGAATGTCATTTTCGACCTCCGTCACAATATTGCCGTGCGGAGTAACACTGAAGCGAGGCAAAAGGCACCTTACCTATTGCTTGATGCCGCTTACTGCCCAGCGGCATATCGCTCCCGACAAGAACGTGGAGGTATCAGGCTGGGCAAATAGACGAGCTGCGTAATATCGGAACGAGGAACAAGGTACCTAACCCTTGCAGTTTAACGCACTACCGCCCAGCGATGCCGTTCGGAAACACAAAAATTAATGACAGACGTTATATCCACGTAACGTGCGCTATATGATGGAAAAATTATGTCCACGTCCATGCATTCCATATGGGACTAGAACGCATTTTCGGAGACTTCGACGCACGTTTACCAACCTACCAACCTACCTAATACATTTTACATGGACGTTTGACGTGGATATAAGTACTCTAAAAAAAATGAATATTTGAGGATCTTTTTAGTTCAGTATTGTCACACTTTAAAAAATATCACCAATCTGGAAATCTGTAATTTAATAATTTAAGCATTTTCCAAAGCTTGAAATTGCGTACTTTCACGAGAAAAATCCTTCGAATTTCTCTTAAGCTAAATTTCACTCCTAAAACTTAGGTCTGTTAAGGGTTAAAGAAATCTAAGGTTCGAAGTAACGGAAGGGGAAGAAACTGAAAGGGAAAGTTTGATGCAGGATTTTCATGTTTTTGGCAGAGCGACTCAACGAGTGGTGAGCGACCAAAGAGGCACATCTGCAAGATGTGCGGCGGCTACGGCGGTGGCCTCGCCCTCCCTTCGGTGTCCGTCCAGATCGTCAAGCCTCAACCGTACGTATACAGTCTCCATGCTCGTTAGCAGTGCCTGCGGGATGTCATAAGGAAAGTCCCATAATTTACTGTAGCTTTTCCCTCTAAAACGGTCCAAGCTCGAAGGAGCGACGTCCTTTCTCCGCCTGATATACGCGCAATAACGGATTATGTTGTAACAGCGATTCTGTCGAAAAACATAGCAACGGAAACCACGAAAAGGGAAACGGAAAGGGGTATCGATACGCCAAAAAAATTAGGCTCAGTCTTTATAGGCGCCATTGATATAAGCTCACGGGCATTAGACAACGAAAATCATCATTTAGAAGGCTGATATCCTAATTTATACATTGTTTTTGTAGTAGATTTCATTTTCTTGATTAATGCAGAAAAATCTACATATCTTCTAAACATAAAAGTATTTTTAAGTGAACTTTTCTTTTTTTTTTAAACTTGTTGAGAAACTTAAATAATGATTTTCTTAATGCACATCAAGAGGGCCCAAATTATTATTTAAAAGAGAAAAGAGCGAAGACGTTTTTTTTTTCGTTTTTTTTTTTGGAAATAATATTGCTTGTTAAAAAGGCTAAGTTTGTTGAAATTGAAACCCAAAATTTTGGAGTTGGAATAAGCTGCATTATTTCAGTCTATGAAGCAAAATTGAATGACTTTTTGGCTGCTTATTTAAATATAACTTTTCGAGGTTCTCATTTATACGTTCTGTGCAATTTAATAACATCCAAAATGCGCTTTTTTTTAGAAATGTTCTTTATACTTCCTTTTCTTTTTTCCGTTTTCTGTTTTCTTCTTTTCTTTTTTTTTCTTTTTCCTTCTTCCTTTTTTTAAAGACTTGTTTTCCGTTACTAAAATCGCTCACTAACGAAAAAAAAAGGAGAAAAAAGGGGGACACTCGGATTAGTTTAGGCAAAAGGTCAAACCGTGGATTATTAAAACCTTCGAGTGAGTCGACACATTCGAATTTTTCTCGGGTCATTGTTTCGGCGGGTTCCATTCAAACGGTAGCGCTGCGACGCCATAGAATAACTCTTTTCGAGAGCTCCAAAACCTTGAATCTCATCGCGGTGCTGGCAGCGAGCGACGAACGAATGAACGGCACGCAATTTGCGAGAATCTCGCGGACCTTGTGCCTGTAAATTTTTCGCGAAGCAAGCGGCATTCTATTAGAGATGTCGGAACACTTTGTGCCACTTCTTATGGGGGAAGTAGGAAGGATCATTGCCGCAGCGTAACGAAGTTTTGCGCCGCGCACGGGAAGCGCGCCACAGTGATTATTAAGCGGGCGGTTCAGTTCTACAAGGTGATAATTGTCATATTAAAAGGCGCGAACTTCAAAAATGGAGCGACGCGGTGCATATTTTAGCGAGCGGTTTGCGGAAAGCGCATTTAAAGTAGAGTTGGTGTCTCTTTTAAACAGGACAGCGGGTGATATTTAAAGGGGAACGGGCATCTCGAATGGGACCGTGTGTTCAACAAGTAGTAAAAGATGACAAAGGGTATATATATGGTTGTGATTTTAAAGCAGATAGAGTGGGCGTGTTTTAAAGATGGCGCGGAAGTGTTTTGAAGGGTAAAGAAGAGGAGTGTTTTAAAATGGATCGAGTAGGGAAGTTTTGAAGGGGTAAAGGGGGGTGAATCTCAGAATGGGTAAAGCGGGATACAAGTTTTAAACGGGATACACAAGGCTTGTTTTAGGGGGACAACCGGGCGCATTTTCAATCAATTAGCGTATGTGAATTTTCAAGGGGATATAGAAAGTGTCCTAAAAAAGTTTGTTATGGTAAAAAAAAATAGGGATAAAAAACGCCATTATCTTTGTCGAGTATTTTTTTTAGGTACAATTCTTCCTTAGAGAACCCCAAAAAGCCCATGACTGTCTTCATATAATATGGTATGTTTTGCGGAACCTCACTCCCTCAAAAATTCAAAAAATACTTCCAAATAGGGAAAAAAATCGTTACTGTATTGTCTACGTTAACCGCAATGTCCTTCGCGTCCTCTTTCTTGTCCTGATTTTTTGGGGGGATTTCCAATAAGACACTTTCTCACTGAACGCGTAAAAGTTACAAAGACTAAAACACACTGCAAGTACAAATTATACTAATGCCAATGTGCAGTTCTTGAAAGCCGCAATCACTCCTTTTGCATTAACTATCGTACCAATTAAGTAGGAACATTAATCTACTTTCTAATTAAAAAAGGAAACAGTTTTGTCGTAACCTCTTCCGGGCGCCTAAGCGGATATTCTCTCCGCTCCGCGCCCACATAACTATATTTGTTAAACTAGCAGGTCATGAAACACTTAACCCACTTAAAAAGTGGTTGCCTCTTGCGCGTTAATACATTACGATAACGCGCTAGCTTACATTAGCTCACGTAAAATCAATTAAGCCGATCGAGGGTTTAGAGTTCGATTATCGATTAGGAAGTAAACGCGAATAAATACGCAAACCCAAATACAGTTTATTTCCCTATTGCGGCGGAACAAGTGCATGAATGACCGGTGAAGGTACAGACTGTAAACGTCAGCCTGTACTAGAAATTTATTGCGAGTCAAGTCTTAAACGTAGCAACACTCCGATTAAGCTTGAGAAAAGCTGTTAAAAATTAGGCTAAATGGTTTCATGACGGGCGTGTGAATTTTTGGGTGAGGTGGTCGAGTGATTTTCCACTCTTTTACTCCGATGTAATCTAAATGTAAATATTTGTAATTCCCTGTGTATTCCCTGAATGTCAAACCCTAATTAGCATGATGAAAAATGCATGATCTCCCAAACCAGACTGTACAGAGTATTTTCTGTTCGATCGCTCCAAAAATGCTAGTGCATGGCTTAAAATTAAGATTCTTTATTGTCGCTACATGTAAATTAGAATACTAGAAAAAAATGCCAGTTATTTTCCATGCTTCAACTCTCCATTTTTTTTCTTTCTTTCTTTATTTTTAAGGTGGGAAATAAAGTTTTTTTAGTATTAAAGTGTGTTAAAGCCAAAAACATGTTATTTTAAGAAAAAAAATACAGCGATAATGAAGTAGTCTTAATTTTAAGTGAATTGGATCCAAGAGTGACGTATTTATCTGTTACAGCGCATGCCGTGCAGCATGTTACACAATGCATGGATAGGGTGTCCTGTTCCTGGATAGCAACATAGCATCTGAGCCCATTTTCCTGTATTCCTTTCAATTGACGACAACGTAGAAGCACCATTAAAAAGCCCTTACTCTTACCCCCATAACCTGCACTAAAATCCCTTACATGTTTACCTACAGCAACGCGCCGGAGATCCAACACCCTGTAAAAAAATACAGCTAGATCCCCATGTATATATTATGACCTCTTTCCTACAGCGTACAGCCGAAAAATTACACCTCATCCATCTCCTATAGAGTCCTGTACAGTCGAGATCAAAAATCGTCTTTCCGCTTTTTTGATTTCAACTGCTCAGGCCTCGTTACAGGGCTGAACAAGTCCTGTATATCCCACAGCCTGTGCAGGCTGAACCCAATATCGATTATCCTGTTACAGAGTATACAGTGGAGGCGGCGGCTACTGTGACGTTTGTGGACGCCCCTATCCCCAACCACAGCCTGTACCAGTTGTAGTGGAGAAGCCTGTATATGTTGAGAAGCCTGTATATGTGCCGGTTCAACAGCCTGTGTGCCAAACCTGTAACCAGCCTGTCTACCAGCCGCCGCCTTGCAATACATGCGGTGGGGGTGGAGGTGGTTACGGGGGCGGTGGATTTAGCTCAAGTTCTAGCTCTAGCTCCAGCTCGAGCTCAAGTTCTAGTTGGTGAGTTGCCTCACCACCCACCACATCGTGGCGGGTGGGGAGTGCTGCCATCCCCATGCGACAAACGGAGGTCTACTTGACTACGCCGCTTTCTCATTCCGTGAACTGACGAATGTCAACCTCAATCGAGTATGCTCAGGGAACATCCGTAAATCACGTCGTAGCATGATTGTATATAGTAGAATGTATGCATGGGAAAGGGTCTATTCGGGAATATTAAGTGTCGATGTAATTTGCAGATAATCCCTGAGTTTTCTTTCTTCAAATGCTTTGAGCTATCAAGGCACCCTTTAAAAATTGTATTCAATTTTATTCATTTTTTTTTAGTTAAAATTTTTAGAATGCATCTTAAAAATATGAAACAAAATTTAGACGTAAGGCACCACAAAGTATTTTTTTTAATTTCAAAAACACTAGCAATGTTTTTCTTCTTCTTTTTCTCCCAACCTTCAAACTGGGTTGGCTTATTGTTAATCCACGGAAAAGCGGAAGGAAGGTGTCAAGTCGATGTCTGGTTGTTGCATGGCGCTCTTTTCGAACAAAGCATTAATTTTAACTTTCCTATGTTTCAGGGGCAAAAAGTGAAGATAGAAGAAGAGTCTACCGCAACACAAGTTGCTGCCTACTGTGATCATACTTAATCAGTTTAGTTTTAATTTTTGTAATTTTTTTAAGCGTGATCGATTCAAAAGTACATGTTTTCATGTGCAACAAGGCTCCCCCTAAAGAATTAGCACCACGGATCAATGTTTTTTTTATTTAATTGAAACACTGATTTTACTTGAACTTTGAAAATATTTAAAAACGCCATTAGGTTTTGACCATAATTTAAGGTAGGTTAAGGTAGTAAATGTTTGTATCCACCTGTTTGACATGAAAAATACCAGGAAGCTTTTGCTATTACAACATTGCGTGTTTTTGAGCTTTAAGAGTATCCGTCCGATAGAAATAAAGGTTATTTAAGATATCGACATTGGAGTCTATTTTTTGACCTAACAAGAATCGAAATTACTTCTCCGTCAAATTTCGGTTTTTAAGATGTAACCTTAAAGGCCTAAGACGGTTTAGACAAAAGGAATAGGTATTCCCAAACCTAAAATATATTCATATCACTGGAAAAAAAGTTGACAGCAATATTGTGCGACAAGGTCACAATGACAGGTCGACGAAGCGAGGAGGTTGCAATATCAGAGCCGATAGCAGTTTCTTGATTTTTTGACCAAAAATCGTTAGATTTAGGAAATGAATCGTTTGAAGCAAGGGAAAAAATATCAGTTCCACGCAGTTGAAGAATAAGATTTTTCGACTGAATATACAAAAGTAGAGTTTAGCCGAAAAAAAAGGAGAGTCTGAAAAAGTGGTTCACAGCCACACAAAAGAAAAAAAAATGTTTTCCGGGAAGAAAAAAAAAGATTTACGCAAGATTATAACGCCAGATTTTTGAAGACAGATGTTAGGACCTTGTAAGAAGGAAAAAAAAAAAAACAACATAGTTAAGGAAAGAATTTTAACACTTTTTTAGGCAAGATAAATC
>Ga0058701_10004783_pt1 | contig 11071 bp, 10 predicted proteins | sample AgamicOrMae_FD_97039 | JGI IMG/M metagenome (GOLD analysis project Ga0058701, IMG submission 97039) | Agave microbial communities from Guanajuato, Mexico - Or.Ma.e | ecosystem: Host-associated > Plants > Phyllosphere > Phylloplane/Leaf | place: Guanajuato, Mexico | collected 2012-06-04 | reverse complement strand
TCCAAAACAGGTATCGAATCTCTCTACACACTAAAAATTTAACTAATTACGGATACAAACAAAATTTTTACAACTGAATTTTTTTAGCATGTAAAACAACTGTTAAGGCTTTACTGTGAACCTGTGAAGAAGCAATCGGCTGTAATTCGGCGGGGCCGATGAACCCCGAAAACAGTATTAGCATGTAGGGAACTTCTATGAGTGCCAATTGATTAAAAGGGAATCGTTAATAGGTCGGGGCAACGTCCAGTGCCCGGGAAGCGCAAAGATTTACGAACCTCCCGATCGCAACATTAAGTAGTATGTTCGTCAGGGAAGGCCGATCGGATCACGGCAATCGGCTGGTCGAACCAGCCAGCCGCCGCGACGCATCGCTCCATCTGCGTCTGCAGACGGCTGGCTGCTGGCTGGCCGCTGGCTGGCCGCGCAAACGCGACTGCGAAGCGAACACGGCTGCGGGGAGCACAGAACAAGCCTTGCAACAGCAACGCGACGCATTCGGCGGCTGGGGCCACGGCGGCCACGACAGCCCCCGCGAGGGCGATCCTCTTGTACATGCAGTTCGCACCTGCCCCTCACACGCGCAAACCAGCGGAGGTGTGGAAGGCACTATTGCTTTACAACCCGCAAGAGTCAAAGCGATTCAATTCCGCGATGCCGCTTCCCGCCGCAGCAAAATTTATCTTGTAACACTCAAAACGCCGGACAATGCCTTCCTTCCCACCGTATCGGCAATCTCGCAGAATAACCATAGCTTATAACTTAAACGAGGCGTAGTTTTTGCAAAATGCGAAAGTTGGCAATAAAGACACGCCTCGTGTACGGCTTTCGCGGTATCAACGACCTGCAAGAACTTGTACTCAAAAATCTTGTTAATCTAGACGTATTCGAAAATCTCTCAGATAACAGGGTGTCCAGCAAACTTCCTGAACCAAATTCACTGATTTTTCCGATTTTAGAAGTCTTATTCTTTTTTCCCCCGAATAAATAGACTTTTTAATGGAACACAAAAACAATGCATATGACGATATTTTAACATTAAATATACAATGTTTCATTGCTTGTTTTATTAGTTACATTTTATGTTGTTTTTTTCCCTTGAGAATTGCAGGAATTTTAGCTGAATTCCTTGATTATTTCCTGATATTTTCCAGAAAGTAAAAATCTATGACTTTTCTCTCGTTTACAGGTTTTCCGTGACGGATACCCTATAGTTATTTATAAAAAGAAAAATGTTTAAACCAAAGGAAAATGAAGTTACGTTCCAGAAAAAATCAACGAAAAGTTTCAGCTGTAATTTTCACGTGATGTTTTTCTGATATTAATACATTTCCTGTTCAAGGCAATCAAGATTAAGCACAAAAACGACATAAAAGTCATGTTTTTTTTTTTTAAATAATAATACTGCACACAAGGCTTTGAGGAATGTATCCGTTTGCTTCGGAACAAAGGAAGCAGAGGGAGTTCAAAGTTGGAAAAAGCGCTTAAGGAAAAAGAAAGTCTTGGCTTGCCGGCAAAAGTGCAGCAGCCGATTCGACACAGGGCGTGGTGCAGTATTTGCGCATGAAACATTCTCATACTGAATCCTGCATGGGGCTGATTGCCTCAACACATCCAAGCAAACAGCCGGCTGGCCGACGAATACATTACCGCCGACCGAAATGAAACGCCAACAAGGAAACTGATGTAATGACCCACAATGTAAATATCCATGGGGTCGATACCACAGTGGTCGATTCCCTATAAACACTCGCTATGTAATTCACCAAGTGGGAATTAAGCCCCTCATGTATTTATCATTTCCGATTAACAGGACACTCTATCAGGGAATCAACATTCCCATCGCTTAAATGCATTCCGAACATGATAATATCGCCATTTCTCATCATGGATACAACTTTCGTCATGGCGATATCACGCTCTTGATTTGGAGACAACTTTTCAAACTACAATAGGTCTATTTTCGAATAAGGCTATAATCTGGATGAACCTCAAACACAAATTCACTTTGCTTCGAGGAAAAAAACAACAACAAAAAACAAGGCAAATATTTAACAAATTGAGATTTAAAGAAGAAAGAAAAATAAACTCCGTCGGAATTTCTGAATGTGTTGGAAAAAGTAAGAGTAAAGAGCGTTGGAATTATTAAGCGAGCGCAGCTATTGAGGAAAAGAGTTGTTACCGCACCGTTTGATCAATGAAGTCCTTATTTCCTAAAGACACCAGTACTCCATATAAAAAAGCTGGACAAATCTCGAGGAATTCCGAAGTTAGGTTAAGAAAAGGCCGAAGCTCAAGTGACGGATCTTTTCCCGTGTCCTGTCCTGTCCACAAGTACGTGTTGATAGCCGTTTAGGTATCAGTTGAGCTGGTCGGCGGCAAGGCGAAACGGCAGCCAGCCGCAGCAGTGCCGCGGCGCGGCCTACGACGCGCAAAAAGTGGTCGGAAACCCAGCAAACGAGCGGCAAGCAGCGTTTTGCAAGAAAGATTGCACATTTGTCTGGCAACAGAGGGCAGTTATGCGCGGTATGTGCAGCAGTCTGTTTCCAAGAAGTCGGAAGACCTACTCTTCATTTCGGGACAAGCTTGTCCTCTGCGCGTCACATACTTAAGATTATCCCCAGACGGGGAATGTCAAACGCGGACGTTGAAAATGACGCCCAAAAATTCAACGAGCGCCGATTCCTTTTTTATGGCAAAAACGGATCCATGGTGGGATAAAAGCTTGTAAACCCATAACAGCCCAAAGTATTTTGAGAGAAATTTAGCTTAAGAGAAATTGGAAGGATTTTTCCAAATAAAATACGTACTTTTAAGTTTTGGAAAATGCTTAATTAATTTTCAGGTTTTTAGAGCGGGGGATATTTTTTTTTAAATTGTGACGATACTGAACTGAAAAGATCCTTGAATTTTTTTTGTCTGTTTCCGAACGGCATCGCTGGTCAGTAGTGGGTTGGAGACGGAGACGATTGACTTTTCTTGTGAGGATAGATTAAAGGTTTAGTTAGTTAGGATACGTAAAATTAGGTTTGGTTGCATTAAATTCAGTTAGGTTTACGTCTCATAAGGTAGGTTTAGTTAAGTTAGAGTGGATAGATCCTATTTGAAAGAACAGCGCACGTTCATGAATTTTTCTTATCGTACCTTAAATCGTCATTTTTTTCTCCAAAACCCAAAAAATTCGCTTAAAGATTCTTCTAATAAGACTCGGCAAGCCAAACTGTTTTAGTAACGGTAAAACGATTAACTCTTAGACTGACGGACGTACGGAATAGCATAGAACGGAAGGGAAGTTCAAGTAGGTTTAGGTGGGGGGGGGGGGATATCGGCGGAAGTCGGTTGACGATTCGCGGCGGCGTCGCAGTGGCACTGCGGAGGCACCGCGGCGCGTCGGCACGTGCCGCTCAGGTCCACACCGGCTGCATGCAAAGTGCCGCGTGCACGCGCCGAGGGAGGGAGGGGGGGGGGGGCAGCGGCGAGCCGCACTCACCGTGCAGAATTTTGTCACTTGCCATGTCAGTGGGATCAGCGAGGGGCACTTCCGTCGGTTGGACCATCACCCCGCGCGCTCAACTCTCCCAGCAGTCGCCTTACTACTTGCGGAGCTCCACACAACAAATCACTGAGGAAATACTTCAGCTGAGGATACCAATCAGAACGTATCTCTTGATTAAAAAATTCTCTTACTTTGAAATGGGATCTCTTATTTTGAGAACCGTTTTCTTAGAGGTAGAAAAAATCTAGGTTCTTGGAAAAACATTATTTGAGAGAGAAACAAGACGCAAAGAAGCAAGGGCTACGCCCTCGCAAAAAGTCCTTCTTCTTTACCAAAGTAAACGAATGTTTCTCTGGACATTTGGATCTTATATATCGACTCTTGCCGGGGCCCTAAAATTGTCCCCGTAAGTCATCGAAGCCAGGTTGTCGGGCCTGAAAAGTCGTTGCCTTGACAATAGCTATACGGCGGCGTGCTGTTGCGTATGGAGTGCACGCTCAAGACTTGGGGTTCGCCTCTACGCAGCTCTGGCGCAGCTGAGTCTCTTGTCAGAGCCGCATAAGCAAAAATATGCAATGAGGAGACTTGTTACCACCCTTAAAGGAACCAGGCTTTGTTCTTATTGCGTAGGTTTGTGCTCGACACCAACAAGGTGTCTTGGTTGAGTGGTTTCAACGTGTCCATCTGTCAATTGAGCGACGCGGGTTCGATTCTTAGTTCCGCTGCATTTTTTTTTTCGTTCGGATCGGACTCGGGAGGAGATGACCCTTCGATCCAGAAAAGAGATGCCAGGGTTTGAAACAAGGAGAGAATGCGTGAAAAGATCGAATCAGTAAAGCCACAGCATGATCGGCGAAAAGCATCATAGAGCCACGTTCATTTGCAATACGGGCTGGTGGGTATACAATTAGATGTCTGTTTACACCATAAGAATTGTATTCTTGAGTTAAGAGTTTGTTTCTCTGGGTGCATGTTGACATGACGACAGTCCAGCCAAACTCCCAAGTTGTCTCCTTTACTTTTATCACTGAATCTTTTGCCCATAGGCATTACTATTGCGTTCGGATGCATGCATTTCGACGGACATTTTCCCTCTTAAAACTCCTCAACACACAAAACTCCTCAATCCTTGAAAACTCCCAAATTTTGAGGAAAGCTTGAAGGAAGAGGCTATTAAGCGACCATATGCCATCATCGGTATTTTCCCAAAGATTCCTTCGAGGTCCACAGGTTGCGCGGATGGCGCGGGGAGGGTCGGGGAGCAAAGGATTTAAGGACCAGCATAGCAATTCCAGCTTCCCGGCAGCTCCATTCATCCCACAAATCTGGTCCATTGTATCACTTAAACGCTCTCTATCCGGGCCGGGCAAGTCCCCATTAGGAAGTGCGCGCGGCACATAGGGGCGTATGTGGCAGGCACATCGAGGCCTCTACGCGCGGCATACAGTACGGGAGAATGCCGTTCGGCTCCCGTCGACGACTTGTGAAGACGTCAACCTAATACTGATTTAGACGATGATTGATGACGGAGGCGAATCAAGTGGCTGGCCCGGTTCGGCTCAGTCCGGCCAGGACGCTGCCTGCGTCCAGGGGCGCATCTCTCCCGTATGTCGTCCCCTCTCTCTCTGTAAATGTGCCCGCACATACGCCACGCCACGTCACGCCACATACGACGACTTTCTTTGTCTTGTTACCCGACCTGACGCGTCCACCAAATAAACAAAAGCGGCTTCAACTAGTGCTAATGTTTTGATTTATAGGCGCGCTCCAAATACATTAGTGTCCTACGCAATCACGTCCATTTCGGCCTCCAAACTTTTTGACCTTCTACAAGAAATTTGGGCTACAGTTAATAAAACTGTTTTTTATTTAAAGCCCGTCATAGCATAAATAGACACACATCATAAGCTGAAAATCGTTTTCCTTTGCGTCTTATTGTTAATGTTCACGTGAAAATACTCTAAAAACAATTTGTATTTTTGGTGGTATATTAAATTACTTTCATTTGTTTAGTGAGAATGGAAGTAAAAAAGACGTATTAATAAAATTGGGAAACCATTCACTTTAACAGTTCTTTTTTTCCAAATGGAGAATATTTTCTTTTTAAAAACGGCTGTTTTATCTGTTTTAAATTTTACACCTAGACGTAACAGGCCAAAAATGTTAGGTTTCTTTCTCAAATTAAACAATTGTTTGGTCTTAAAAACTGATCTTAAGCTTAAGTTTTAGAGAGGTATAATTTTAAAAAAAATCAAACGTTTTCTAACGAAAAACAGTCGATGAAGCTATGTACCGAGTTCGCTGTAAAAAGTTGCATATGGGCATGAATTCCCCATTCCTGGTAGTCCCTTTCTTGCACAGCGTTGGGAACACATTTTCCCAGGCGATAAAGTCTCCAGTTAAGTGCAATTTAAGGATGCTGTGTTACTCGCTGATCAGCTGGGGATCTGGTAAGAGAGAATTTCATGTCATGTATTTCGGCACAGGATAGCTCAAGCTAGCAGGTGGCAGGCATACGGAGGCTCAGGCCGGCGCGGCGCGGTCCGGCGCGGCCGGGCCCCGCGGGGACCACCTGGGGGAAGCGCGAACGGCCACGGTCACGTGACCATGCAAGTGTATGCGAGGACACTGCTTTAAGTGTAGAGAAAGCTAAACAAGCAAGGAAAATATTAAGATGATCATTGCAAGTATCGCCATATGGTTTCAGAAATGACTCCACGGAGTCGAAAAAACTGATGGGATACGCAAGATACAGTGGTTGCCCATGGTCGAAATTAACCTAAACTTACTGCCTCTGACTGTAAATGCACTTCACCTAGCCTTAATTGACCTAACTTCAATTTGTATAACTCTATACCTAAACTAGCCGACGTTTGCTTCACCTCACCCCATTTAACCTAACCTCACTTCACATAAGCTTCTTGGACCTTATTTCTTATCTCCCCTTAAGATCTTCCCCTGACTCACATTGAATATTTCCTTTTACTGAACCGTTAGGACATATCAACATTCAGTTTGCGGCCTAGGATAATACTTGCGGTATTCGAGGAATGCTTACGCATACGGGTCGCGGCTAATGCGTATATGAAGTCTGTCATGGCCGATTGTTTCGCCGTTTTATGGTACATAACCACAAACTAACCCTATTGAACCTTTCACAAATAAGGTGGAGCAGTCCACATTGCTGGAAACACACCATGGCTTCGGAGGAGGTGACACAAACAGCTGCTCCAAGCGTTTAAGTTACTTAAGGAAAGCGAGCACACTGTCCGGGTTTGAAGGTTCCATAACTTCTACCTCTTAGTATTTTCATCAAATCAGTCGTACCATTACATTAAGGATATATAACCCTAAAGATTAGGTGTCTTGTGCTCCGCTTTCATGTCGTTCCGCTCGATGGCAAAAGTTAGAACGGAAGAGGTAGAAACTGCAACCTTAAGAATTAGCTATATACGCAGACTGCTATATCTATACACTTCCCGGCAATGCAATACGGAACTCAGCGCGATAGGAGCCAATGAGCACGGATTGTTGGGTCTCTCTCGATTATTTATAGGAGTTAGTCACTGGTGATGGACGCCAATAGTTGGCTTTCTGACTTTCGATCCAATCAGATTTTGATTTGAGCCGCATCTTCACAGCGCCAGACTCCGAACTGCAAAATAGTCATGCCGTTAGTTCCGTTGACTGACCGCTAGATGGAGTGTTAAGACTTCAAATACCAAAATCTTGAGAAAATATTCTTTTATCATAATAATTCAGCGCTTATCATAATAGCTCAGCGGTTTTGGTGCTAGCCTTGAATTCGGAGGAACTGCGGTTCGCGTCCCCAAATTGAAAGCTCTTTTTCACCATATGTGAAAAGCGTTTGATGTAAGTCTGGTTGAGGGCAAAGCCGAAAATCGAAGATACTGGACAGATTACTAATATTATACTGTGCATCTTTTGAGAATGGTCAAAGCCTATTTTATACCACATGCATGTTAATTCACAGATCAGCTCGTTTCAGAATCTTAACACGTACTCATCTAAATTTATGGATATCTACACAATTCATCTTATATACGAACCCATTTTTTGAAAAGCTTTCATGAGTAAACAAATGTCGTAATTAGGGAACGCTGTAGGCTGAGTAAAATGATGCTTAACTCAATGTTTGCCAGGTAATGAGTTGTAATTTATTGGTTCAATGCAACGCCACCGCGTGAATAGTGGTACTTTTAGAAGTTTAAAATATTTGTTTAAGGGCATTAGAACTGCCGCACTAGCCAGGTTTTACTTGGTAAAATGCAGCATCAGTCCGAGTTTGAAAGGGATGATGCCTTCCACGGGAACACTTCTACAAAGTACAATTATAGCTTCCTAAAAAATTTAGAGCGCGCTTAAAATTCGAAGGCCAACGTTAATGTAAGCAACTTGACACACGTTTCTCATAAAATACGAAATTTTGTTTAAGAATTTCCAGGATATTATGGGCGACCTGTTGCAAACGTTCTTTTCTCTGATTTATTCAGATTCATGAATAGAATTATTCCGTTTTATAATTGGTTTACGATAAGAGATAAAAATAGAAGCGAATAGTGCCTTCGGACATGTCATTAAAGCGAGTCTATTCGAATAATAAATCCGCAGAATTTGTAGAAAACAAAAATACAACAATGATCTACTGTTACGACGAGACTGGAATCGAATTCCCAAACAAGAAACTTAATGTGGGCGAAAATGCCCGTTTTCTTGGGTCTTGGGAAAAATCTCTTTATGATGAAAGACGGAGGAACATGTTAGTTATAGCTCCTTTTAAGAGTTTCAGGAAGATGAAACAGTAACAATTTTATGGGCAGACCCACCTTTATCCTCTTTATATCTGAATCTATCTTCATAAACGTAATAAAGTCACTTTTCGGAAATAAATCAAAGGCCGATACGAAAGTGGAGGTTTCTATTGATTTTGCGGGCATTATGCAAATTTCGCTGGGCACAAAATACATTCAATTTAATTAGATCTCGAAAGTTACGCATCATGATTTTCAGATCAAGTAACAAGCTTTGACGTTACCTTCGAGTTATTTAAAAGGCAACACTTATAATGGACGACAGAGAGCCAAAATACTCATGAATTTAAAAAAAAAGTAAAATATAGTAGCTTTTTTATGATTTGTGCTTAATTTCATAAAAACACACATTTTTGCAGTGTGATTTTTTATTTGTCATTTCATTTAGAAGAAATTTTCATATTTCTGTGAGTGATATGACCAATAATTCATAGCTCATTTAAAGGACCCGTTTAACAATTTTAAACGCCAAAAAATATGTATTCATTTTTGAGGTCATGTATAAATCCAGGACCATTAAGCATCGATAGGTGTCACGTGTATTTGAAGAACAAAGTTGTTTGTTAAAAGAGAGCAGGTAACCTTGGAGTACCCACGACGTCCCCCAAATTATACCGCGATCCAAGTGTCGGCTCTTTCGGGCGACGCCTTCTCAATTGCGACCGGTGAATTTCCCATATCCTTCATAGATCGGCCTATCTAGGAGCGTGAATGAGGTGCGACAGAAATCTCCTGCGAGATTACGTCTCTGTTGCTCAATAAAATGTGTTCTAAAAGTTGCGGCCTCAGGAAACAGATGCAAAGCTCGATAAAACGCTTTCTACTCGAATAAGGCTGGCAAACGACTCGCTTGGAAAATCGAAAAACTGATCTTATCTGGACACCAGTGACAGGAAAATGCTGTCTTGACTTGAGATCATGGACAGGAACGCGATTTAAAGATGTATTGAACAGAACCATTTAATTTGGTCCAAACAGGAGTTGCTAGTGTGGATGGGATTGCTTCGCTTCGGCTGTGGCGATTCAATTTGCTTTTCGGGCCCTTCCGATCGATTTCGTTCGTCTTCGGACTTTCGTTTTAATCTCGTTCTCGAATTTGGGTACAGCTTCATCTTCCCAGAGGACGCACAATACTCTTAGAGAGCCCATGCTTTCCGAGTGCTTTTTAAGCTGAATAAATAGCGGTTTCAACTGCTATAGGGTATGCGCGGTAACTTTTCTTAGAGGAATAATATTCAGAGTATATAATTGTTGTGGAAGAAGTAAAAGAACAAAATTTATGTCACAATTCGCATGGAAAGTAAAATTGCTTTTCTTAGAAAAAACGAAAAACCTGGTATTTTGATTATGCAAGAACGATACAAGGAAAATAAAACTTTCTGGTTTATGAAAGATTAGTTTTAAAGGTTGCTAAAAATAACGCGATTATCAGCGACTTCTATACAAATTGGGCTAGGTTTTTTTTTTAGTTAGTGATCACGTTTTGACAATACGCATTTTTGTTGAATTTTCAGAACTGAGACAGGCACGTCAATCACGATAGGAGTGGCTTTTCGTATTGCAGTTGTGGATTCGTGAAGAAAATTTGAATACCGGTAAATCGGAGAATTCGGTTTAAAGCATAATAAATCGTGTCAATATTTTTTTTAAATTTAAACAAAACAACTAAAACTAAATCTTAACTTTCCCAAAACAAACCTTCCGGCTAGGTTCACTGATTTCGACGCCGATAAAAATGATTCTTATTTTCGGAATACCTATTCCCATTTTGGGGTGAAGATAAAACGGGACCAAGTCATGTTTTCATTAAATTTCGAGAAAGATCCACAAACAGCCATATCAATGGAAGGCTCTTGTCAAACCCTTTCGATTCGTATGGCTGTTTATGGGTCTATCTGGAAAACTAGTGAAAACACTCCATGGCCCCGTTTTACCTTCATACCCCAAAACGGGTATAGGTGTTCACAAAATAGGAATTATTTTCATCCGTGAGGAAGAAGAGACCAAATTAAGCGAATTACCTTGGTGTAACCTGACAGATCATCACGTCAAACTTACACAAATAGGGTTACAAGTCATGTCCATAATTATGGAAATTCCGTGAAACGCAACGGGCGCCGGACAAAGTGTCAGCAGGGCCGCTTTTATCAGATGTCAATCGCGGCAGTCGACCGTCTAAGTAAAACCACTTCTAAATTGGAGACAGGCTCCTCTAATATGCGCTGCTGCTACTCAACCATTTACAAGTGACTTTTACATTTCGAAATACGTGGCGGAGAGTGGCGACGTTAATAGACCTGTTCTCCGTTTTGGAGGAAGCGGCACAAAAGTGCCTCGAAATCAGATCCCCATCCATAAATTAATCCGAATATGACACTTGTACCTACATCCATTTCAGTTCTCGATTCTTTTTAACCCAGTCTACGTTCCGTATGTTTGAGCCTATAAATTACTATAAAGACATACAGGAAAAACTGGGTAGATGTCATAAGCGCCAAAAACCACAAGCGCCAATCCGTAACCGCCAAACGAGAAAAGTCGCAAACGCCAAAGGTCTTAACCGCAATACTAACCTACCCTAACCTAACTTAAGCTAACTTAACCTATCCTAACTTAGCCTAACCTAACTTGACCTAACCTAACTATACGAACTTTGGCGTTTGAGACTTTTCTCGTTTGGCGGTTACGGACTGGCGCTTGCAGCGTTGGCGCTTGTGGTTTTTGGCGCTATCGAATGCCCCCC
>Ga0058701_10004782_pt1 | contig 11072 bp, 4 predicted proteins | sample AgamicOrMae_FD_97039 | JGI IMG/M metagenome (GOLD analysis project Ga0058701, IMG submission 97039) | Agave microbial communities from Guanajuato, Mexico - Or.Ma.e | ecosystem: Host-associated > Plants > Phyllosphere > Phylloplane/Leaf | place: Guanajuato, Mexico | collected 2012-06-04 | reverse complement strand
GTCAAATTTTCTTAAACTTCGCCATTCGATAGACATACACATTTTGAACTAATCCTGAAAATATCCAGTTCTTGTCTAATTTTAGCCCATTGCGCTGGAATATCCTTATACCCAAGATTTTTTTTCCAACTCTCTTTCTTTTTTTTTGAGGTTAGAGAATTAGGCTGACTTTGTTGAAACGCACATTGCAGATTCTTTTCGCCGGATTATTTTCCCCCACTTAGGATATTGAAAAGATGGTGTGTACAACTCCCTCCCGAAGGCTGCCTCCTCAAACTTTTTCTATTGCTAAACTTGGGACAAAGGGAAGGAGGACATCTTCACCACCTCAGGGGACACTTGCCCACTCTTATCCCCAAACACTAATGTCTTTATTTCGTCCCACGGGAGGTCTTCCCAACAGCAGCTCAAGATATTGGTAATATATAAGCGGGAATCGCCCTCATTTGGCACGTTTTGTGGAACACTTAGCAAACCACTCCGCTTAATATGAATATCGGCTAAGTCCGCCGCTTAATGCGATAAGTGATATAGCTTGATTAAATGAAGCGATTCGACCAAAGCAACTTAAGCGGATTAACAAAGTTGCTTTGTAAAGATATAAATGCAATCCACTTAATAACATTTTCATTGCCATTCTACTCTATCAATCTTCATCACATCATCTAATTTACTTCCGGCGGAGAGTTGAGATGCTGGACGAGTTCATTCCCTATTTTTAGCGACTTTTCAGATACCTGATTTCTTAGAAATATCTTTAAAATAGCTGTTCTCTTTATCATTGATAAAGTGGTATATAACTGAATGGTTTTGACCAATTTGAATAGGTATTTTTCTTGAAAGGGTCTCTATGAAGACATTTGGATCTTTCTTTTCTCTCTCTTTTCAACCGAAAGGTTCTGCTTAAACGGTCGCTAGGCGTAATGAATCGAAAATCAAATACTTGAAATTCTTGGAATTGCCTTTTGACTTTTTTCATTGTATGGGTCTTATCGTGTCCTCGAGCTTCTTCAGCCCCTATGTGGGCCTCCTTGGTCTATCAATAAATCACCGAATTCCTCGCAGAGAGAGGACAGAAAAGTGTCCCTTATCTTTGATATTAACCATACCAACACACGTTCCTATTTCCCCCCTCCAAAAAAAAAAGTTTTTACGTGTGAACGACATACAATGAAGTCGCCAAACCTAAAGCTATAAATATTCAAACTTTCCTTATCAAATTTTTTTCTGATTGTTAGGTACTTTTCTCTAACCCATTTTAATGTACCGTAACCCAGCCTTCATTCAACGAAATCCAGTTCAAATTAGCCTAAGCCAACGCTATCCTTACCTTCTCAATGTTGATTTATCTTATTGGAATGTTTCAAATTCTTTTTAGCACTTTTTTTGCGCCTAGCTCATGTATTTGGACCTTATTCCAAGACTGGACATTGGCCATTATTGGAAAAGTCCTTGCATACTTCAAAATAATTTCTTCTCTGGAGAATCTTTCAACAATGCATATTTAGTTGTAAACTTCATGTATGAAAGTTTCAACAGGAAAGTTTTCACCTTTGAAAAAATGTCTTTTTTAACTTGGTAGAATGTGATGAAAAGACGTGTGCTAGTAGCTCAATCGTAGATTACTTCTCTAAGAAAGGGCAAGTGTCCTGAGAGGCTCGTCAAAAAGGACTTACCAGGATATTAGTTGGGAAGCGAGTGTAAGTGACGATTCTCCCGGAGGTCGAACAAGACACCTCGTTTCGGTCTCCTTTCGGTGGAAGTGTTTCAATGTTAGGGGGTTGGCAGCGGTTAGACCACACGAACTTTCTTAGGGCCATAAGTCGCTGCCAACCTTACGGCGATAAAACAGTCTCGAAGAAAGGAAAGGTGCGAGGCGCAAAGGCCCACCACCGCAGCAACTGACTCTAAAACGGTCAACCACTAAATCTGGCTGAGAAGAAAAAACCGTTTATTTACTGAACATCCATCTTAAGAGTATTGGATGCAACGAATATTAAACAGGAATTCTTACGATCGCCATTGATGAGAGGTTATACCTGTAAGAGACTTAAAACTGAGAAGGAGTCTCATCGATTTTGAACAAAAAGAAGGAGGCGTATGATAATATCTTTCGTAAAATACTGCGCCGTATGTATTAGTCGACTGTCTAGGGCCTTCATCCGTTCTGTGGTTACCCCAAGCCCTAAGGTTCACCGCCTCTATTTTCCCTAGGGTCCAGTCAATTTCAGTTGCCCGTGAATTGCTGCTTCTCCCGAAAAGAAATATCAAAGACTGTTACCTATATTTTGCCAGAAGACTTAAGTACACTTCGGTAAAATCTTTCGTTCATACTTTACTGTAATATGACATCATATTAGAGTTGAACTTTCGCATTCCCCTCCGATGATTTTCAGTCTAGATCATATATAATACTACTGATGATTCCATTCCTATCGGCATACAGTATATAGGCTCTCTAGTATAGACATGTAACAGTTGTTTGAGGTTCTCCGCAAGTACTTTGGTTTACTTGGTGACGAAGAAAATGGTGGAACAAGCAGTCTTGGAAATTTTGAGGCGACCTTGACTTTTGTATCCCTAAGGACGATCCCTTTTCAAACAACACCCAACAAGTGCATCGATACAATCGTGAAGTCTCTTTGGGGTTGTTAAGGGCAACAGACCCGTTACCTCGCCATCAAAGTCGGGGAAGCATATCGCTACAGGAAAGCGCTTTCTGCGGGAAATCCGCTGATCCACTCGATTGGAGATATGCATGGATTCAGAAAACTGTTTTTCCAGGAAGATGCATTGTCGAACGCTTTCACAATCGTTGTCACATGGATCAAAAGAATTCTCTTGCTGTTAGACATGCTGTTTCATGTATCACGAGACGTCAGTTTCTTTCGCTAATTCTCTCATACTGTATCTTATAAACCCGAGCTGACATGTGAGCAATTCATAGTTTTCAATTCCTTGACTTGCTGGAAATATTCGGTCACCGTAAAAATAAAAATGTTAAATTAAAAAATAAAGAAAGAATTAGCTCGATTGTGACTGTCCCAAAATATGACTTGTTCAAAATTATTTTTCCAAACTGCATTTTTTACGATATTTCACTAAACTTGGGGAACATTTTTACTTGCCGCCAAGTTTCATAACTTTTAATTTTGTTTTTTATTTTATTTTTTCATTTGTGTATTTTACGTAAAAATTCACCTTAAATAAAAAGGTATTAGTTACAAAACACTTTCTTAAAATCCTTTTCTCGATTCTCTGCAAAATATGCTTACTCATCGACAGAAGTCTTCTGCAATATGTGCTTTTTACCTAAAATAGCTCTGTTTTTTTGTTTGTTTTTTAAGTCTTTTTTCTCCCCTTCTCTTGCTTACTGCAAGATATTTTTTGAATTTCAGTTATGTGTTTTATATTTAAAACCAAATCAACCCAGATTTTTATTGTTATGTATAGATAACTTTTGAGTCCTTCTGCGACAGTGTGTAGGTAATCAGAGTAATGAGTTGCATAGGAGGAAGATTGTTACATGGTCTCGAGGAGGTTTTACTCCAATTTTTCAATTTTCCCGGAAAGAAGTGACTTTGTTGACCTCTTTCAGTGCAGCCAGCTTGGTCGTGCAATTTGCATCAATTTCAAGAGTTAATCAAATCGGGCATGTTCGGCGGAGAAGGACTCGGGAGCACGATGCAAATGAGCTGAAAACTGCTTGCTGGACGGACGAGTGGAGCACACTCCCACTGACTATACTGTCCCAACTATACTTGGGACAGTATTACTGTCCCAATGACTTGGTCCCAGTTAGCATGCAAAGATTTTCTGCAACTTCAGACAGACTACTATTCCACTGCGGACTACTAGTAGACCTTATGATTTATTAGTCGGGCCAACATTCCCTATAAACCCACTTAACCACAAATTTGCCACTTACTGCCAAGTTTGTGGCAAGGGTGGGCGCCGGAGGTTAATATTCTATTTTCAATTTCGGACCGATCGACCTCTATCATGATAATAATGCTTCCCCAATATGATGTATAATTACGGATTCCACCGTATAAAAACCACCATCATTTTCTATTTTAAGAAAAACACGATCCTAACTCGAATCTATAAAAAAAATTACAATTTTAAGCTCGTATATTTTTATAGTCGCTTTTCGCGCATTGTTAATATTTTACTTTCAAAAAAATCTTCTTGAATTCGTGTAGCCTATTTAATAGTGTGAGCGCATGTTTAAGATCTAATATGGGTGTTATCTATTTAATTTTAAAGATATTCCAGCGCAGTGGACTAAAATTAGACAGAGACCTGATATTTTCAGGATTAGTTCAAAATGTGGATGTCTATCGAATGACGAAGTCTAAGAAACTTTGACCGTTTCGTTTTTACGCAATTAAATTCTAAAGTTGCGAAAAAATGCACAGGCTCCTATGGCAGCTCCGAAAAATGGCGCTAAAACTGTTGCATTATGATTGATAGGGTCTGATTGAGATTAGATGAGTTTCAGAGAAAAAAACTGTTTCCAGTGGAGATTGGAGTTTCAGAAACAATTCAGAAAATTTTGACGACAATCCACAGTTTCTGTATTTTTAAGAACTTTAAAAACAGACGCATTTTGTAGAAAAGTGAGTCAAATCAGCAACTTCATTATTTTTCAACGTAAGAAATAAATTTTCACTGAGGTAAAAATAAGTAGCGAAGAAAAGCTCGAGTAAATACTTGTAGAAAGCGATAATTTTCTCAATTTTCAGATTTTTAACATGCGTTTTAAATTTTCCGATGAACTTGACCAGTCGGAAGGGCTGGAATATCCTTAAGGGAAATTGGAAGGACCTTTTCCATTAAAATACGCAATGCTAAGCTTCGGGAAATGCCTAAAATTAAATTTCAGGTTTCCAGAGGGGTGATTTTTTAAAAATATTGTGACAACATGCTGAACTGAAAAGATCTTCTAAAATAAATGTTTCTGTTTCTGAAAGGCAACGCCGGGCGGTAGTGGGTTAAGGAAAACACGAACCTTACTCGAGTCTAAAGAGAAAAAAATCTATGATTTTAAGCTCGTATATTTTTATAGCCGCTTTTCGCGCAGTGTCAATATTTTAGTTTAAAAAAATCTTATTCATTTTCAACCCGAATTTTTTTACAAGTTTAGAAGCATTTGATATGAGCATGTATCTTTTCGTTTGAGATCTTCAACTCTTGTGTTACATGTAACGGTCTTCTCTATCAAAATAATGATATTTATAAATAAAGCTGAAGTATGTCTCATGATTGCGGTCGATTTTATGAGTTAATAAAACTGTTATAACTTTCCAATATGGTTTACTCGCTTTCCTTAATAACGGGGTTTATTTAACTTGATATAAGAAAGTTTTTACGAGTTATTTCAAGAGTTTGTAAGCTAAGGAGGGTAAACACCACACCTGCTGTGTTTTATGACGGACTCTGCGTGTGGAGCATCAGTCTACTAAATTGGAAGTCCACCTTTTTAACTTTTATCGTCTCTCCCCCGACCGCCTCGGCCTTATTGGCTCTTTATCAACTCTATGTTAACTCACATCTTGACTTTTATCTAAGTTTTCCACGAAATCATTTCCTGATCCGTAGAGGCGACTTTGTTCCGGATGAGATTTTTTTGTGGAAACACTTTGCTTCACTTTAAATTTGAACCAGTGAAAGTCTCTGACAGTGAAAATTCACTGAATTTCAGTCAATATAACACCATTAAAAATAAGTGGTGCTGTATTGACCGATAGTGAATTTTAACTGAATTTCAGATACTTTCAATAATTCAAATTTAGAGTGTTTGAAGGAAGCGATAACATTAGCAAAAATGTTTGAATCCTCAATTTTAACCAATTGTTTCATTTCCAAGAAAAAAAAATAAAAATGAAACGTCTTGTACCTTGTTTTATTCATGCGACGTCAACTCTCTCTGAAACAAATGGCTGAATTTCGAAATTTTGTGTACGGAAAAACCTATATTTTCAAGAATTTTGAAAGAAAAAAAGGTTTATTGTTGCGTTCTAAAAGCCTTTTTTGGTGTTGAAGTGCTTAAAATCATTCGTATTTACTTTGTCTTCCGTGATTGTCTCTATTACGGCATTTATGGCGTTACGTCGTCGGCAGAGAATTGAGACGTTTCGGGTCAACGATTGAAGATGATTTCGGTGGGTCCGTCCACCTTGAAACGACCGTCGTGATAAATTTTTGTGGTCATATATGACAGTGCAAGATTCGAGACGGTCAAGAAATCTCAGACATATTGCTGACGGGGATGGATAGCAAAGATAATTTCGTTTTAACGGCTGCTTCTCCGGACTCCAATTTGATTTATGAGTCAGGGCCGTATTTCAGAGATTATGCCGCATTCGGTTTTTTTTCCGTAAAGTAGCGGTAAGGATGCTAAATCGTCCGTGAAACTATTGACAGTAAGTCTCTTCTGATATTATTTGGTTTTGATGCTGTAACAAAAAGCCGTAAATTTTTAAAGAACACAGTAAAAACGAAACGCTGTTTAAGGTAGTCCCAAACCTGTTTTGGGTCGGGAGGCGAAGCCAAACTACCCTGAAGAGGGTAGTTTGGTTTCAGGGTTTATTCAAGTTTCAGTCAACTATAGTCAGTGGATGCTAGGGATTTTCACGAACGCCTGACAGTTCAGCTCACTATTTTAAACTCACTACCGCCCAGCGATGCCGTTTTGAAACTGAAAAAAAGTATATTTTAGAGAATGTTTTCACTTTAGTTTTTTCCAGTTTAAAGAAAGATCACTCCTCTGGAAACCTGAAATTTAATAATTTAGGCATTTCCAAAGCTTAAAATTGCGTATTTTAATGTAAAAAATCCTTCCAATTTCTCTTAAGCTAAATTTCACTCGAAATACTTTGGACTGTTACGGGTTATAAGGTATTCATGAAAGTGTATCCTGACAAGTGGCACCTGCATCCGTTTGCTAATTTTTGTTATATTTTCATACTAAAACATGTGTGGGACTAACTAAAACAGGTATGGGGCCTATTTGTTATAATAAAATCATTAAAATTGTGATGATAGTTGCTAGCCAAATCTTGAAGATGTGGCAGTTGTTGGTGGTTACGATGAGGCTCCAGTAAACTTGAAGGTGTATTTTGCCGCGAGTTAAGGTAGGGGCTTATCAGCAGCCGATATGTGCAGTGAAGGTAGGCCCAAGGGACTGAAGCCCTCGATCGCTCTGATCAACAAATTTTCGAGCTGAGGAGAGGGGAGAGTCGGGCACCGCCGGACGGAGAGAGATTTATCACGATTACCTCCTTTCCAAAGTGAGTTTAAGAGCCGCCGGCATTTATTGCTGTGTTGGTTAAAAGATTTTATGTCCTTTGCTGCACTATACAGTATCCAGGAAGCCTATTGACAAGCTCAAAGCCTACTTTCAGTAAAATAATTCATGCTGATATTTTTAACCGACCGATGTGTTCGTAATGTTTCCTTTAAAATTTCCCTCCTCATTACGAAGCATCTGCCTTCCTTCCTGTGTTTTAACCCGCAACCGCCCAGCGACGCCGTTCGGAAACAGAAAAAAAATATATTTTAGAGGATATTTTCAGTTCAGTATTAGCACTATTAAAAAAATATCACCTCTCTGGAAACCTGGAATTTAATAATTTATGCAATTTTAAAGCTTAAAATTTCGTATTTTAATGGAAACAAATCCTTCCGATTTCTCTAAAGCTAAATTTCACTCCAGTAACTTTGGGCTGTTATGGGTTAACTGGGCTTCTTGGCTCGTTTTCGGAGAGAAATATCCGCGAGGCGCGAGACGTTTTGACTAGTTTATTGCAGGCCGCTGTGCTGGTCCCAATTGAGGGAGTTGCAACTGTGGGACCGCCGGTGGAGCGGCAGGAAGTGCGAAATATGAGGGACTTAGTTGGGTGGTGAGGCGCCCCACTTTCGCGGGTGAATCTACCGGGCCGTGCTCGGACTCGCTGCCCCTCGTAAACTTCCGGCGCTCTTTTGATGAGAATGCATACCAGGCAATAGGAATTTATATTCTTCTTCCCCAGTGCACCTAACCCACTTTCACGTCCAGATATCGATTTCAGAAATCATTTCCCCTTCAATCATAAATTCGATCCATGACTCACCAATCATCCTAACCTAAGTTGACGTTGTCAATGTTATGTTAGTATACGGTTTAGAAACACAATTGTTCTCAAAAGGAAAGAAAAATTGCTTCGCCAAAGAACTTTTATCGGAGAGGATGGAGTTTGTTATTTTAAAAAATGCCAGTTTAAAAACGCTGTAACCATTTTTTTTTTTTGTTACCTTAGATGTAGGAAGAAAGTGTTTCGTTTTGGAGAATGGGTTTCGCAACTTCAGTGTCATAATTTCCAACTTAACTAAATAATTTTGAAATTATTCTAGATACACCGTCTGCTCGATAATTCTTTCTAACCATCGCCATGTTTTGTTCATTTGACGGGTATTTATTGTGTGTGTACCAATAATTTATCTGTTCTGTTGTTTCAGGTAGAGCAACGATCCATTATCGGAAGTAGGCGTCCATGCGGCTCTTTTGCTTTCATTCAAACAACAGGTAACGTCAAATGAATGGATCCGAATTTCCAAATAACGGATTTAGGTCGCTTTCAACTCCAATATTTCGGTTTTCTGCCACCCCGCCACCCCCTGAAAGACGTTGTTTTCGAAGTTCCAAAATCGTTAAAGTATCAAATAGTGTGAAAATCGTTAAATCATTAATAATACAAGTCTCTTTTAACTTGTTTTGAAAACGAAGATAGAAATACAACTCGTTTTACGGGTGGTTTTCGATAGAAACCACTTGACATCCACATCGTATGAAGCATCCTTGTGGAAACATGTCCATTAAACAATTAGAGCTTGTCTATCAAAATAGGTTTATGTTTCGGTATCAATCTTGAAATTTGAAAGTCAAAACCTAACGTGGTTTATTTTCAGGCATTTTTAGAATGAATTATTTGGCAATCCTTGAAAATATTTTTTAGCTGTAGCCTCTAACGCGGAGCCTGCGAATTCAATTACACCAGTTTAAAATGCGGAAATCAATTAGGAAAAATGATATCGGAGCTGTGAAACATGCCCTAAATTAACGGCATATCAAACATCAGGCGCCAATTAAATCTGAGTAGAAGTGGTGAACAGATCTCGGCAGTTCCACTTCAAGATGCCCTTCAGGGATATTTTCTCCCCCTGTACATGAGGCATCTTGCGTCAAGCAGAGATATGAATAACAATGGTTTGCATAGATTTATGGTTTAGATGATAACTTGAGTAGCGGTATTTGAAGTTTACTCTGAGATTCAGCAGGTTGAAAACACAACTACATCTCGGCGTTTTAAACTTACGGCTTGTAAGCGGGATTTGAATTTGGCGCTCTGATCCGGAGTGTCTTCTTTCATCTATTGAGCGATTTCGGGCTTTCAGACGTGATGCACTCAAAGAATAATAAAAACGACTTAAATTCTTTGTTGCGTCGTATGTGCTTAACCCACTACCGCCCAGCAATACCGTTCGGCAGCAGAAAAAAATATTTTAGAAGATCTTTTCAGTTTAGTATTGTCACAATTTAAAACATATCACACCGCTGGAAACCTGAAATTTAATTATATAGGCATTTCCCAATGCTGAAAATTGCATATTTTATTGGAAAAAATCCTTCAAATTTCTCTTAAGCTAAATTTCATCCCAAATACTTTGGGCTGTCATGGGTAAAAGTTTGTTGGTAAATGGAATCAAAAACGCACCGTTAACCCACAAATCGAGGTTCAAATTTCAGCACCTATCAGGTCTTTTCATTTCACGGGTGCGGCATGATCGCAGCCGGTTCCCAGTATACGCGGCGGAAGGGTATGAAAGCGTCGAAGAACTCGGAATAACGCAGAATTTCCGCTAGATGGCGTGGTCAGTTGAGGAGGAGGGGGGAAAGCACCAACACACCACGTGTGTCACTTCACTTCAGCTTGAGGTTCTCGTTCGACACTGGCCCTGTCCTCTAAAGTGGCGACTCGCGGATGCACCAAGACAACTGTTGTTGAGTTCAATTTGAAATCACTCCAGAAATATGTTGTTCAACGAGTTCGACTAGCAAAGGACCTGAAGTGGATGTGGGTGTTACTGACGTGTGGAGGTTGAACGTGCAGTCGAATGGGTCGAGTTCCTCAGTGGGTGTGTTGTGATGTGATTGGAAGTGACTTGAACCTAGGAAAGCTTTCTAACAAGTACCAATATCTCGCGTGAGGTTGTGTTCTTTCATCAATGTTTGAAGAGAACTTGATCGGAAGTCTTGACAGTCAAGCCTTGTGACTGTTTTTGCCATAAATCTATAGCATCCAGAGGAGAGCAGTAACATGTTCAACAAGCATTTTTGACTGTCAGATTGATGTTCCTCATCAAAGCTGCACAATGATAAAAGCACCTAAAGGAACTTGTTTACGTCACGAACTTGATTTTGTAGGTTTTCTTCCGAATGGCACAAATATTTTTGTCTGAATTTGCCGTAAAGTCCCTCGTAGAAGTCTTTTTTTATCGTATGCGAATGAATTGATCATACGCTATTGAGAAAAGCAATTCGATTGTGATGGGAAAAGATGTGTTTACAAAGTCTATACTTGATTGCTACGGAAGACCATGCAGAATTTTTTACGTTTGTTTACTTAAATGAGGTATTGGCTTTAGAAACTGGCACAAAATTTTGAGTCGTTGTTGTTTTGATTAGCTCGGTTGTGTACTGTGGGGATTTACCCAGACTTGTAAACTTTGGACTATTTACTTTTCTCTTGCTTGCGGGTATTTCGTACTCCAGCCACATTTAATTATGAAGAAACAATAGATACACAGATGCTAATTGTTTACTTGAACATGAATCGTATCTTGTTTGCAATACTTATTACTTCTACGCCTCGATGGTCATCTCTCGAGTACCGAGGGCAAGGCCGTCCGTAAGACCTTACATCAGGAAAATGGGATGGTCTGATTTGTGGACTGTCTCGAATTGATACCTCACTGAGTTAACGGTGCGTTTTTGAACTAATTTTCATATCACATTTTCATCTTAGGGT
>Ga0058701_10004781_pt1 | contig 11073 bp, 3 predicted proteins | sample AgamicOrMae_FD_97039 | JGI IMG/M metagenome (GOLD analysis project Ga0058701, IMG submission 97039) | Agave microbial communities from Guanajuato, Mexico - Or.Ma.e | ecosystem: Host-associated > Plants > Phyllosphere > Phylloplane/Leaf | place: Guanajuato, Mexico | collected 2012-06-04 | reverse complement strand
GGATTCTTAAGAGTGCTTTTGAGTAGCGTAGGCCATTGCGCCTCGCTGTAATGCCACGTTCGCTTGTGGGCTGAGATTTGTGACCCATTTGACAGCGTCAGCAGACGTCTGGCGAAAGACGTGCTCAGAGTGACGCACTCTACAAGATTTACTTGGAGCTTCAAATGGGCCCATAACCTGCAGAATGGGAAGCCCGAGCGATTTGCCAATAGGACAGGCTTAAGGAAAAACGATTTTTTGTTGTGACAAGAACAATTTTCGTTGATAAAGGAGCATCGAAAAGTTCTCGTTGTTGTAGCAAAAATATGTTTTGTTGCAGCACCGGTGTTTGGACAAGAGAGCGGCTTTTATGTCGAAATTGTTACTCGAATATTTTGACATTAATGGGATATTTTCGTTTTTCCCCTTTTTTGTTTCTTCCATTGCTTTTCTATTGGTAGTTGGTTTTGTTACATTGGGTAAAAAAAATAATATTTCATGAATTGAATAAACAGTAGTGTTTGAGTAATGCATTTTTGACAGGAGCTCGATTTGGCTCGTACAACCAAAAGATTCAACTTAATATACGTATTCTTATCAAAAGGAATTGTACCTTAAAGGACCTCCAAGATCGTGCCCAGGCTAGACTACGTAGGGCCTGGTTTGCTGAGCTTAGGTTGGTTCAAATGATTAGGAAAAAGTGTAAGTTAGTTTTTTTTTTCTTGTGATGCAGCGAAGCAGTGAATATTTAAAGTTAGTGTTGGACTCACGTTTACTTTGGAGGCTGTAATCTAAACACACTTTGCGGAGCCTCAGCATGTTCCTGCTTAACTCTGAACCTAGCAATCTCAACTCATTTTGCAAAAGTAGACCTACAGCGTTAATTCGATCTAGGTGAGACTTAGAGTTAGTCTTACGAGGATAAACGCAGCAGGGATATTTCTGTCTGACGAAGAAACCGGAAACTCTCACCGAAAAAGAAAGCAAAACTTTTCGCAACAATGACATATCGAATTCCACGCGTCTTCCGTGAAAAGTGCTGTAACAACTACGTAGTGAAACGTTTCCAGTTTTTCACCGCACTGAATCATTGTAGGAATATCATCGATAAAAACTACTCAATGGCAATTTGGTCCATAAAGCGGTGGGTCTCTAAACGCTGCCTATCCTGAGTTCGTGGTCCAGCATCCCAAAGTATGTATCGAGCGGCCGTGACCGGCAAGGCGCGCTGTGGCAAACTGCGACGTCGGCTCTTGAACTATTTTGCCAGACAGAAGCCAACAGGTAACGCCGTAAGTTAGTGCTCGCGCACAATGCGGCAGAGCCTGACAAGTTGTCACAACTACCCCCAACTTCCTCAACCCATCTGGTCTAGCTTTCGATACGTAATTATTCTCCAGATTTGGTGATGGAGACAGAGTTTCAATTCTCTGATTTTGTCAAGCGGAAGGATCTCTATCGTTAGGCGATGTTGTTGTAAAGGAAACAAACAATGTACTGTTGTGAGCGGAAGTTTTGGAGCGGGAGTGTCTGTCTAAGTGGCATCGCTTTGCTTCTGGAGGGGAGCACTGATTCATCGCACATTGTTGGGTATGGAGGAGTTGGCGATCTATTCTCCCTCTCGAATCACAGCTGAGCGATCGAGGTGACCAGCTCTCCCCTCCACAACCCGAGCGCTGTCAGCTTGACAGCTACTCCCGCGATGTTTCGAAGCTTAGGTTCACAAAGTAAATCAGGAACTTTTATGTTTTTAGAGCTTTGCAAACACCTGCATTTCAAAATTAAAGAGATGCAGCTTTCAAGTCTGTTCATTGAAACTTTTCGTACTGTGATCATGTCAGGTTGAGTGCCTTGTGCATGACTCCACTCGGCGACGAAAAGTGGGGCACAAGAGGCGCTTACTTCCACCTTTCAAAATTTACGGTGATAACACGAAAATTATTAATCAATTGGATGCAACACAGCGTTGTGATTCCAGGAAGAGAAAAGCACTCTCTCCCCTTATAACAACTCTAGTGATTTCCTCCGGAATTTTCGTTCGAAAGTAGTTCCGGAAGCCTAAGACGCTGGATTGAGCGAAAAGCAGAAAACAGAGAAGGAGACTAATCACAACAATGTCGTCTTTCGTTACCTGCGGGTTCCATTTTGTCTCCCCATCCTTGTCCCTCCCGTCCATGCGTCGTACCCCTCTCCTCATCCCCTCCTTGTCTTTTCCCCCACTTCAGGGGAAAGGGATGATGATCCAGGGTTCGGGATGATCTCTGCGATGTTTTTCCTGCCGTTTAACCCTGTTCTCCTCTCGGTCCACTGCAGAGCAAATGTCTGTGAAAAGGCCAAATAGGATCGTTTGAAGGCCTCAAGATGTTTTTCTACGAAATTCGAGATTTGTTTGAGAATTGAGGTTGCTGAGCGTTTCAGTTGATTCGGTGAGGTTAAATTATTTCGTCTATTTTTGGGGGGGGGGCATTGTTATTTGGGAGCTATAGGTTAGAATATAGGTTCGCTTAGGTTTACTCGGGTCCTCTTTTGTGAGATTGTAAGAGATTGAGCTATTTTAGGTTAACTAGGGAATGATCGCTTACGGTTGTTTGGGTTCTTTTCGATTATACCAAAAGAAGATATGCAAGGTGGAGCAAGTTCTCTTCATTTTTGGTTGAATTCGGACTAGTGCTATTCGGTCAAATTGGCTAAGGTTTGTGTAGGATACATTAGGTTAGATTAGCACAAGGTATCCCTCGGGTCATGCAACTTTGCCATAAATCATCGCTATCACAAAACAAGTCAGTCTCGTAGTTAGCGAGCTAACGTCAACGACCTACATTCCAAAAAAACTCAATTTTTAGTGCTATTACAGTAGAATACATTCATTGACATGATGTATAATATGCTTTTACAAATTGTGTCAATTTTTTTTCCTGAAACGAATTCTCTGGAGACTTCTCTAAAGAAGAAACTCTTCTCATTATTATTCGGTTGTTATTCGATACTATTCATATTCATTGCATCGAATCTTCTCGTTGTTTAGCAAACATCTCTAAAAACTCATTTGTTTCGAGGTGATTTTTTTTAAAGCATTGCAAATCAATACAAAACCACTCCTTAACTCAGTAGAGTACAGATTCCCACTTATGTAAATTTCCATCGGATTTCAAAAGATGACGGTATAAAAGGTTTTGTTATACCAACAAAATCATTTGTTAAAATAGGGATAACAAAAATATTTTGTTACAACAACAAAATGTTTAGTTCTATCTACAAAACGTTTGGTTGCTGCAGCAAAATTTTTGGTTGCAGCAACAAAAAAATTATTTGTTGTCCCTAAATTTTTCTTCCGTGAGATGTTCATAATGTTGCTATTTCTAAAAAAAAATAATGAAAAAATGAAAAAAAATGAAAGATACTTTGTTTTGACATTTGAAATGCTGTATTTTTATTTGCAACAAAAGGAGAGGCCCTTGTGAGTCAATGTCGATCCACTTCTATATTTTATTCATCCAACCAAAGTTTTTTTTTGAGAGCATTTATATGCTTTTCGCAGTTTTAAGTCATCTATCAGTTGGCTATTCGCTACTTTATGTCAGATTCGGTTTACTTCGATACGGCAAGACTCGCCGAAATTTCGGTTCGATGTGGCGAGGCTGTAAAGAAAGCTAGACTTGAATAGGTCAAGTTTTGCTGTTGTAATCACACAAACACAGAGTTTTTCCTTTTTTTTTTGAATAAGGTCATCAGGTAAAGTCAATGCAGGTTCGACTTCACCCGGCTAAGATACGCTAGATTACGTCAGGAAATATTAAGCAACGTTAAATTAGGTCAGATTATGTTCAATCAGGCCAGTTTTGAGTTTCCTTTCATATGTAGAACAAGGTTTGGTAATATGGAATGCTAAAAATCAGGTGACCACTTTGAACTCCTGCCACGCCAACACGCCAATGGTAGCTCCCAATTTCAACCATAGACTATCAAGAACAGCTTTTCGTCTTTTTTTTCTCCTTTGGCGGGAGGGGGTTGCTTTGACAGCAATATTTTATGTGCAAAAATAATTTCATTGCCTCAGCAAGTTTGGATATTCTGGTCCCATTTTTCTGGCATTGAAACGCATTATTTTGTGGGCCACCTCGAACAGCCGCTTATCACAAATTAAAAAAAAATATGCGACGTCACAGCGATAGGAGTTTTGCTGTAAAGTAAAACTTCCAAAACTTGATTAAATCGTCTCCTAAGGCGGGACATTAGATCAGGGCCGCAGGCGCAAAGTGTCTGAGGTGGGACAAACAGACAGGCAGAGGAAATATTGATTTAGCATGTTCCCCACGATAAAAGTCCCCTCACGTCCCACTGTCTTGGTTTGAGTTGCAAACATAGCTACAACAAACCGCAACCGCAAAAACAAGCAGTACAAAGAATTCGCCCGCCTCTCTTTTGGCTGAGATTCCCCCTTTGGAGCGACGTCTGTAATTATCTTTTCAAAGGGTTCACTTTTACTGCGTTCATTCGTTTTCGCATGGGCCAATTAACACCACTCCTATTTGAAACTGCTCGTTGGAGATGGTTGCCACGGTTTAAAGCTCAACTTTCTCACAAAGAACAGCTTATATCAAGGGCTCGATTCTTTGGTTAATAAAATTATCCCTTTTTTTAAGAACAAACGCAAAACAAGCCACTCAAACGTAAAGAACGCGATCATTGAATCCAGAAAGTCATCCCTCTATCTAGGAAAATCGGCATTGTGAAATGTTGAGCAGTTATAGTCTCTCTATTAGGTTTTGTTTTAGATTGAGTTCGGGGAGAGGTGGCGTATCTATGCAGCGGGTTGGAAAATAACCTTGCAAACTTCACGAGCCTCCAGGAAAACTACTTAAATCAAACGACTTGTAAGCGAAGGTTTTAGCTTGAATACTTCTTCATATTTTCAAAAGTTTTGGTAATAATTGAAGAACCGCGTAAATTTTTTAAGACCATTTATGTAAATTTTGGGGTGGGCCTACCAGGTGTTTCCAAAGTCAATCGCTAGTTAAGTGCAATAAAGAAACGTAACACTTGATGACTTATTTTGTTTTAATCAGCGAAAGTTGCCCCACAGATTTCTGTCTCTGTTTCAGCGAAAATATGAGGTGATCAGATTGCAAATTACGTAACGGTACATGTTAACATCACGGTGGCGAGGTCACTAACTCCACGGGATCAATGACGAAAAGCAATCGACGCCAAGTTCCGCGACAGCTGAGCAGAGTAGCACAAACCACCTAAATAAGTGACATAAGGCTTGCTGATAATAAATAGGTTTTGTGTCCTTTGCCTCGCTCGGCTTGGTGACAAAAGCTGGACTAAAAGAGGTAATATTCCAACGCGTGACGGGCGTCGTAGCATACATATAAGAAACCTTGAGCGCTTGAGTTCAATAGAAAAGCTGTAACGTGTCCTTGAAAACCACAGAAGCTCCCTCTTATCTTTTTCTTTTGGCATCGCTTCACCGCAAAAAGCCCCCATCCTCACCATTAAACCGATACTTGTAATGTCGTTAAATGCTGTTCCGTCATCGTTTTATGGTAAAGGTTAAGAGGACTTTGTTAGGCATAAGTAAAGTTTTGTTTTTGGGCAAAGTTTGGAAGAAGGCATTATCGGTCTGTTGTGTTCTATGATTCGACGCTACAAAGCCCGCGATGAGCGGTGCTTAACTTAAAGTTCCTGCCTTTCAAAGGACCCTATAACGTGAGGGTTGTAATTTTCAATAAAGTTTCCTTGAAGCAAGCATATTTTACGATATGCAGAGGGATGCTAGAAGAGCTGTCGGAAATGAAATTAAAGTGTATCCTATAAAGGACTGTGACTCCATCTTGAAATGTGCCCCTTTTCCTCAATATTACGGCAAAACTATCGATATTTTTTAGACGATTCTCTTTAGATATAATATTCGAGAAGAATAAGTCTGAGTTTTAAGGCCAAATCTTACTCTTCGGAAACCGGGTAGTCTTATACTTTGCGGGGGGCAATACGCTCACGGATTTTTTTTTTAAACTATCCTAGATTCATTATTTTCCTTCTGACAATCAGAAATACTACTTCAATCTTTTCGAGGGATCAGCAACATTCCGAATCAGGGAGTTGAATCATGAAAACTCCGTTTTCGACGGGAAGTCTTAACTTTGATTTAATGTAAAACCTTATTTGAGCAAAATCAATAATTCTATTCAAATGGTTAAACTACAAGAAAAATGCCTGAAGAAATAAACTGAACTGGTTTTGACGTAAAAGCAAAGAATAGATCCGATTTCATAATACGAACGTCGATATTCCCAACACGACAAAAGTTGGGAATAAGATTCAGTCCAGATAGCACCTTAAACATACCCTTATCACTCTTGAAATAAGTTGCACAATGGCTCGTGGGAAGTCATAATTCTTACGTGTTGTGAATCTTTGCAGGTTACAATGGGGAAACTGTTGCATCATCGAAAGGACAATTGACTCAGTCTTTTCAGCCTCTAGCACCTATAATAGTCCATCCGCGATTAAATGGTGCCTTGAACTTTACCGCGGTGATATGTGATCTTTGATGTTTTCGCAGATTCAACGCTTGTGACACTGTATTCTTAAAGGTCACGTGTTCTACTAGGTGTCTTTCACCGCCGAGCAAAGCAAGTGATACCTGAAGAACTGGACCTAACGCAACTGAAGTTAACCTAACCGAACAGTAGCCTTGCCTACAACGATGCTTACTTTACGGCCGTAGGCTGTCACCGGCAATAAGTAGGTGCGATAACGTAATAGATTTCTGTTTGGTGACAGCATGAGACTATAGCTAGTTATAGTCTCATGGTGACAGCCGAGAGGAGCGATAGAGAAGCAACGCAATATAACATAACCTGCGTGATTATGCCATTAGTTCTTAATGTTGTAAAAGGAAGGTTTGAATAGGGTGGAACGCAAGAAGTGGAAACTGCAACCCGTAAAACAGAGAGTATTAGCGACTAAATTGTATATTATCTATCACAAGGAAAATAAGCGTGAAACTTAAAAGTTACTCGCACGAATTGTTAATGTAAACGTTACGGTATTCCTTTTAGTTTGAAATTAGGCTTTAGGTCAATTAGACCGAGCATCGGAATAGTACCATTGAGAGCAAACGATCCAGATTTGCAGTGAAGGAGTATTCGTTAGGTTGGCAGCGCTTGGCGTTGTGGAGGCAATGTTGGACGTCATTGGTCGTTTCGAGTTCAGTTGTTCGTCTGGGAGAGGGGACTTAAAGTGCTGCCAACGTAACGGCTATTTCAGCCTCTTAAGATGTTTGTTAACTCTTAGTCACGATTGTAGAAGTGAGCCATCGAATTGCGAACTTTTTTGTTACCAGAACGGGTAGATGTACAGAAAATGGTACCTGCAAGAGTAAGAATTGATAACAAGAAAGTAAAACTGAAGGAATAAAGCAGACTGGTTGTTAGTGCTTGCGGTGTCTGTTGTTGTCTTTTCGGATCACTAATCGAGTTGCTGCCTTTCAACTTCCGGAGGAACAGCTGCAAAATACTCGACTTATGAAGCTAATAGCGTCATGAAGCAAGTAACCACTGAGACTACCAGCTACACTGTTGAGACAAGGCGTCCAAAGAAAGGCCTGTTTCGTAGTAATACATCAAAGCAAGATACCACCCGCATTCACAGCCGTACTCTGACAATGCGCTATCTTAGCTGCTCAGACAAACTTTAATCACTTATTTCCACGAGTGCTCATTCACACGCAGTAATCGGGCCAACCAATCTTTCACAGCTTTTGTGGCGCGATCGGCCCACAAGAGCATCTTTACAAAATGTCAGTTTTTACGTGTCGCACATTTTTTGTCAATTTTTAGAAAAGCCATCACAATTTTAATCAATAAAATATCATTTAGAAGACTTCTGTAAATAGATTAGATCTCAAGATTAGGGAGACAAAACAAAAAAAAAGGAAAGCAATCCAGCATTTTTTTCGACAAGCCCGTAGATAATTATTATGAATGCTTTTAAAAAAATCTCAACATATTGCTACTAAACCAAGTGATTTTAACAAAGGCTGAAAATAATGGCAAACAATTCCTCAAAAGATATGAACGCCTTTTCAAGATTTTTGAAATTAGAACTTTCCCCCCCAAAAAATAAACAGAACCATAATAACAATATTACAACTCAAAATTCAAGGTGCAGAGTGATAAAATCGGAAGAGATAAAATAATTACCATCCGATACATTTTAGTTAGTTTCTACGGTATGAATTGGAGTAGCAAACCTTAATCAGGTATCATCAATGCGTGCCCAAAACAGGCATCTTTCAGTAGTAGGAAGGTTTGGTTTCAGCTACCAACCGCAAGGTTAAATTTAGCTGCCCGCTACATTTGATATGACCTTACGATTTCAGGGTAGAAAGGAAAAGGACGGGCTAGCAATAATATCTGTTGTTTGTAAACAGGAGAAGTAAAGTAGGAGAATATTTCCTGCAGTGTGTAGAGATACGATTTGTGGTCCGCTCGCGAACTCATAAAAATACAGTTCAAAAATGAAAATCATTAAAAGTTTAATGAGATAAACGTGAGCGCGTCTGCGAATAGACTAAGTGCATCCCTAATGCGCAACAATATTACAAGCTTTGAAGGAGTATGTTAAAAAGGGAACTTTTAACAAGACTCCAGCTCTGACGAAACCACTATGTATTCAAAGTTTTATTATAAAGTCTTAAGATGAAAGCTTTTGTATCCTCAACTCGGTAAGGAAAAGACGTCTCAGCTTCAATTTGCTCGCGAGAGAGTGATCTTACATTATCTTCTCATACTAGAGAGCATTGTGACTATCTTAACTACCCAAGTGACAACTCTCTAATCCAACCAAACTAAGTTACAAAGATTCCAGTTTCTGCTCCGTGTGCTGTTATCTAGTTCATCCTTATAATACTATGTGAAAACGATATGCGACTGCGTAGATTAGGTTAAGCTAAGCCAAGTTGGTTTCGGTTAGGCAAGGTTAGGGTTAGGCTATGTGTCTCGCTTCGCTAAACCGCCACTAAGACAAATGCCGCTTACTTATTCTCAGCGGCAGTTACAATTAGGTTAATAAGGTTAAGTTACGTGTCTAGAGCTTCACCAAATTCTGCTTTTGCTTTGGCGACGAAAGAACCGTGCCGATTTCAAATGTACAGTAAACCTGTGCGCTAATCTGTTACTATTTCAGTGGCATGTTATACGGAGCTTAGCTTTTATCCAATTTTTCGTCTGGGACAATGTTACTTCAGTCTCAGCGCGTTAATTATTTCTTTGTGAACTCCAAGTTTGGCTAGCGGCTTATCTATGTGATTCCATCGAAAAACACACAACTGCTGAGGATTCTTAGATGAGCCCCGAAAAAAGACAGCTGTCTTTTTTCGGGGATCATCGTCCCCTAGGGGACGCAAACTGCGCTCTGCCGGAAAAATCAGCTTGCTTTGCGTTGCTGCACAGCTTGCGGACAGGTCAGGACACTGAAGTCCTCTGGCAAACATTACAAGCTGACTTTGCTCAAACCATAACGACCTAATTTAAATTGACTTTACCGAAATTGTGAGTAACGTAAGTAAACGTAACATAACACAACCTACCTTAAATTAACTTTTTTTAAATCCCGATTTAAGGTATCTTAACTTGTCTTTTTTTCCGTGAAGTAGACCTATTCCAAATTTACGTTACGTAGGTTAACTAAACATAAGTAAACCTTACCTAAGTAAATCTAAATTAGCTAATCTTACCTATTTTACCCTGTCACAATTTAACCGAATCAAAACAAACCTAAGTTAACCTAACCTAAGTTAACCTGAGTTAGACTAACATAAAATGAGATAAGTTAAGTTAACCTATGTAACCAAACCTAAGTTAATATAATCTAAGTTTGACCTAGCAAGTTTGATCATGCGAATCTTACCTAACCTAAGTTTACCTTATCCAGATCAAACCTACGTTTATCTACCCGTATCTTTACCTAACCACAGTTAGTTTATCTAATCCTAAGTTAACCCAAACCAAATCCTAACCAAACCTAGCATTACCTGACGTACTCCGCATCGGATTGAAGTATTTTCGCCAGAATAATCCTCTCGGAGCCCCTATAGATAGGCAACCGCGTCACAGCCATGCAGTGCAGGTTGCCGACCCCGCGCACTGCAGGGGCTTCGAGGTGTCGCCCAAAATATGAAAGCGAACCAATCGACTTGATACGGCCTCAGCAATGCAGTCCACGTTCCTGACACATCGGCCAATTGCTGTGTATGTAGCAACTAGCTTTGAGGCAACTTGCTGGAGGCTCGATTGGTTAAGCGATTAAACAAGGAAGCCTGAGTCTCACTCTAACGGATTAGGGAGGAATCACTGCCTTAGGGAATCGGATTCCCGGAATCCTATTACTTCAAACGTCAATTTCAAGGAGCGAATACTCTGCGTCATCAAGTCGTTCTTTCGTCGTGAAGCCGAAGGAAGCTTTGAACAAAACCCAACCTTCAAACGGTTGCCAAGCCTAACACAGCTTCTTTCCAATGGCAGTCAGTACCCTCGATCACAGTTATAAAAAACACTCTTTATAGGGAATGCTTTGCGTGTTCTGAGTGTTAAACTAAACCAAGTGACTATTCGCACGCTGTCCCATTTTAAAATGTATTAGGTTGGTTTCCATGCGTACGTCTCCCTTGTATGAACATAGGTGTGCGAATAGAACTGACCTAAACCAAGACGGGATATTTAGGTAATTTTTCATGATAGACCTATGTTCAGCCACATCAATGGAAAGATCAAGCCGAGACTGTTTTAATCATATGGCTGAACATAGATCTATCTTGAAATATAACCAGAACGCGTTCGAACCCCATTTTAAATGGACGACTTGCGCGAGTTTTTTCCGCCGGTTGGAACATGGCGTCCAACCGGAAATATAGCCCTCTCATCCCCCTCGCCAGTCTCTCTGTCGGCTCCTGGTCGGCTCCACTCGGCTCCACTCGGCTCCATTCGGCCCCACTCGATTCCTTTCGGCTCCGCTCGGCCTAGCTCGACCGGGCTCGGATTCCAACCGGAAATGGCGTCCGACCGTTTGAGTTCCGCATCCAGGAGC
>Ga0058701_10004780_pt1 | contig 11074 bp, 10 predicted proteins | sample AgamicOrMae_FD_97039 | JGI IMG/M metagenome (GOLD analysis project Ga0058701, IMG submission 97039) | Agave microbial communities from Guanajuato, Mexico - Or.Ma.e | ecosystem: Host-associated > Plants > Phyllosphere > Phylloplane/Leaf | place: Guanajuato, Mexico | collected 2012-06-04 | reverse complement strand
CATAAAAATTACCCCTAACTACATGCAAAATAAAATCAATAAAATTGCCATAGCTCAAATACCATTAAAGATATCACAAAATCATTGAAAGTTTTCGTTCCGAAGGAGCTTTACTTTCTCTTTTTCCATAAGATAAGCCTATTTTCTGGGGTCTACCTCAAAAAAAGTTTTTTTTTGTTCAATTTTCAACTCTGTTTTTAACATAGTAAAAATAAACTTCAGCAGCAAATTCTTACATGGGACACCTTACAGTAACGCCAACTTCAGCCCCCGGGAGTTTCAAGCAAATCGGAGTGTGACAGTCAAGGTACTCTTCTTGTAAGCTCCTCCCCGAACTTAGGTAGAATTTTATCAGGTAGAGGTTCTCCTTGGTAGAGATTTTATCACAATACGATTAGCGATATACTACTGGGTAGGTCAGAACAGATTAGTCTTCATTAGGTCATATGTCTTGTAGCATGCTTCCATACCGGTCTGCACAGCTGTCACCAAGTCTAATGCGGCTTAAGTAAGCTTCATCAGGTCTAGCAAAGCGTTAGTTGCGAGTGACGTGGGCCCCATCGCGAAACAAGCAATCATGAAACTCGGATTTTGTTTCAGCGCAATTGTCCGACCCGAAACAGCTGCGCGGAGGGATCTTCTTTGTGGATGCGATACCTCGAACACCAACAGGCAAAACCATGCGGAAGGAGCTGAGGGCGTCGTTGGACCAATACCCCATTCCAGAGGAAAACGAGCCGTAATATTTTCATGTGTAACTGCAATTCTCAATATCCTTAATGGTGTATTTAGGCAAATAACTTAAAAGGCTCTATTAGATTAGCTCAACTAAAATGCATCAAGTAAGGTCTTAGCCTGCAAGAGATAAATTTAAAGCTTTGTCTTCAAGACCAATATGAAATTTGGAAAAGCTTATTTTTTGCTGACGTGAGAGCCTCGCATCAGACCTCTTTTTCTTTTTTTCTTTTTTGTCTTTGCTCAAGGGTAAAGCAACCAAATGGTTGAGGAATCAAAAACGTGTTACCTTAGTTGATGTTGACTTCGCGGCGAAGCAATTTTGAAATCTTGCTACAAAACTTTTTTTAACAACTTTCATAAGTATATACCGGTATTAGAATAAATAGAAGCAATCTATCTTAACATACTAGCACAATACACAAGACCAATTGTTACAATGTTGCAAACTATTTTAACATAAGCACGGGAGAAATCGTAGTGACCTAGCGGTAAAATAAATCAGGGTTTGGCAGAACCCAACTTCCTCACTGTGAAACAAAAGAGGACACAGTAAGAAAAAAAGGTATTTTCCTTTTTTTTTGTCTAAGCTTGCCTTATGCGAACGCGTGAAGTCGGTTAAGTGCATCCTCTTTTTTTCCTTCGATTTTCTTCTCTTGTATCACGGGTGCTCGCGGTTCTAAAATGTGAAACACCTCAAGCATCGTATGATATGGAGGAAATTCGCAGAATTAATAACAAACTCAAATTAACATCTTTCAACAATTGTGCCGGAGATATTCTGTTTCGTTTACCGGTACCTTAGTAAACAAAGACACTGCGAGTGTCCTCGTATAAACAATGCCTTTATAAATTGTTTGAGATTAGCTTGAACAAACGACAAACTATATAAAGTCCAAAAAATGTTTTGAGTTTTTTTTTTCTTTTTTTTTTGATTGGGATATATTTTGATACTTTTATTTTTCTATATAATATCGTAAATCACGAGAGAGTTAGTTCTTATGTACTGAAGCGGTCCTCGTGGAGTAAGCAGAACTTGGAAGCGGAACTGAGCGGCTTTGTCTTCACAGGAAGCATAGTACGTCAAACGTTCACCTAAATTGCAACGCACGACACCCACTTAGAATGTTACATGCACTCAATCTTAACAGAGTCAAGGACGCAGAGACTAATAACAGCAAAACGATCGCATGTTGCTAATTTAGGCGGTTGGGAGTCCATGCGGTCACAGGTCAAATGAAGAGCTGCTCGTTATTTCCCGGAAACTAACAAGATGATTAAGAAACGAATCTCCAAGACTAGATTCTGGCCAACAATTCACGAAGTTCATTTTGGTACTGACGAAGCAAAGAATAGTATAAGAAGTTTACGTTTTTCATATTTGTCAATAATGTCATTTTATTTATTATTTTCAATCTTAGAAATTCAAGACCGTATCAAGTTGTTAAAGTTGATTTCGCAGAATATAAAGCAAACTTGCTATCATCTTTTTAAATAACAATTTCGTTTGGCATATATGAAACAAATTTTCTTTCATCTTTTTGTAAAAACAATATCATGATTCTTGATATTGTGGCACAACTCCAGTTTTGAAATGGACTTTTGCTTTGCGCAATTCCTTTCTTTATTAATTAATAATTCCGGCGGGAAATCAATTTTGCCTTCAGAGTAGATTGTTCCGCTAGAGATAGCCGTTAGTTGGTTCCAACGGTATAATTATTCTTTTTAAGGATAAATTTCGCGCAGGAATACTAGGGATAGCGATTGCTAGAACACCCACCGGACGGACAGGTCGTAAAGCATATTTAACCATGAAAGCTACCGTGCCGTAACTGTTTTGAGCTCCCATACCCTGCTTATTCTGTCCTCCTCCTCCAATTTCTCCCCTCCATTTTTCTTGTCATACCTGTATAGTTTTTTTAACAATCCTTACGTCTTAACACCCTTGAAAACCTGTTGAAAATAGAAAAATAATGCATAGAATTTAAAAAAAGGAAAAAAAATCGGCATTATTTGGCATAATCGGGGAATTCCGTTGTTCTCGGTAATTCGACTCTTCATGTGTTTTGGACATTACGTGGATGTGCTCAGTGAATTGCGAGCCCTGAGTATTTTTGAAATGATGACGCAACCTGCTCGACGCGAGCGCAATGCGTGTTGCCTACTACTTCGGCTACTGGTGAATTCCTAGCTTTTTAGCCTGTAGTAGGCAACACGCATGGCACTCATGTCGGACGGGTTACATGGTCATTTCAGGAAGTTTTTAGTGGCTCGTTAGTCGCTCGTTACACAGGAATTCACGAAAATTACCTTGGAATCACAACGGACTTCATGACGATTTTAAAAGAGATCTTTTGAAAGAACTGGGTACGGATTGGGTCGTTTCATTATATGGGGGATCTAGCAACGCCATCTTGAAAATTCAGTTTTTGGCGCATTACTCACTTAAGGCTGCGATATCAAGAATCAGCCGACGTCGATTGATAAACATAATCATTATCTATCTGAATATAAAAAATGTCCTACATAACTATCACCTCACGACCAGAAAACTTAAAACGGATCGGAATATGAACAAACGATCGTTTGGAAGAAAATTCCAAATACATCCGAGTAGAAGACCGACCTTCTCTGTCTCCCCATTTTCCTTCATTTCGGAGATGACCTCTTCCCTATGGAGATCTCTCGGAAAATCGTCTATCAGATGCCTGAGAGATTCTGAATAACCTGATTCCGACGCATCATCAATGTCTTTGCTACCCTGCCCCCGCGTTTGGCCTTGATACTATGACGTCATGTAATTACCTTCCACCTCTAACCAGATCGGAGCATGTACTCGCTCCAGAGTGCCGCGCCGCCGCGCCAGAAGTAAGACTCGCGACGACCCGCGAACGTCGCGTCCGTTTCGCATCTCGAGCCACTTATGACGGATTCGCGCGCGCGCGAAAGTGCACTAGATCGAAACTTGATTCACAAAACTTCATTGGAATTCGCATTGCACTAAGTGTGGGTTACCGGAATCATACGGCTTCTTCGGTTCGAAAGACTGCAACAAAATCTTTGCTTGCGTTTAAGTCTCTAAATGCACAGTGCCGTATATTTTAAAAGCTGTGTTTTCTACCATCGGTGTTCTACTTTACGTTGCCGCACCGAGTGGTGCAAGGCGCAATGAACTTAACCTAATATACCCTAACCTAATCCAACGGTCGCTAAACCTGATGCCAGTTACCTCGCGGTAGCAGGAGCCTGTTGGCGAAAAATAATTGGCTATGTAGGCTTCGCGACAGCCGAGCGGAGCAACAGAAAAGCGAGGCTTAAAGCTACCTAACCTGGGTTGATTTAACCTACCTTAATCTGAACTACGCAGTAACATGTTGTTAACATGTTACTGCGTTGGTCATGTTCATTATGTAACAAAAGGTTGACCTACCGTAGAGCACATGGGATAGAAAAACACAACGCTTTTGTTCTTGTCCATGAACGTCTCTAGTCATAGAAAAGAAGAATTTCGATGACAGGAATTTCGACGTCCGGTGGGCGCTAGGGCGAATTTTGTAATCGGCTTTTAGGTGGGAGTGGTGGGGGACCAAAACATTGCGTTCCGAGAGACTGTTAATTCAGACTGTTTTGTGATTTTGTTTGACAGTGCACGGGCAATTACGTGGAGCGAAATAAAGCCCTTGGTATAACCGGTTCGCTCCTCTGTGTGTGGCAGTCTTCCACTTGTAAAGTCAAAGATACTGTACTAGTAGACGGATGGGTTCATTACGACGAACTCTTGGCCCTTTGATTTCTATGTGAAATTCACAGCTGTGTAGCGAATCTCTTGTAGACTTTAAACCTGTTACAGTGGCTGAATTTTACATCTTAACATCGTCCTTTGAGATGCATTTTTAGAGTACAAACACACATTATTGGGTGCTACCTACATTTTAACAAGCCAGAAAATAACCGATCTTGATGGAGTCAGCCTATGGAATCTTGATGGAGGTTTCATAGGGCCTAAGTCCAAAACAGCATATGCAAGTCAATTAGAGTTATAGCTTTTTTTAGCCTTTTTGAAATGGTCCAGATCAAAAACTTGAAAATCTTGGCTGTTCATATGAATCCGCTAATTATTCTACACGTTCCGGTATACTTAATCTTTGCGAGGCAATAAGATTTAGACGTCGATTTCAGAGTGCGCGTGACGCGCTCAGGACTTTTAGGCCTACTTTATTTTTCGTTAGGTCCAATGCAGCGTGACGTGACACCTATGGGCACCCTCAATACACTTGTTACTAAAAAAAATGAAGCTATTTTTTAAGAGAAATCAGCAAAAAAACTTTTTTGACGTAATTTATCTAGCTTTGGAGCTACTTTTGGTGGCTGAAGGGGCTTTTCTTGTGAAGTTTCTCGAGTGTGCGCAGGAAAATTCCTCCTTATATACACACTATTTTATTGTATTTTGGTTGAACGTACCGTACGTGTGAGTTGTTGTGAATCCTAGAAACGTTTGGCGTTACACAGCGTACATAATCTTAGTCTTCCTCCCTTGTAGTTACTAGATGAAAAATGTATAGGGCCCATCGTTAAATTATGTTTACGCATGAAGACAATACCATGTATGGCAAGGCGCACATTTAGAGAGTTAATTGTCGCAAGTATGGACAAAGTGAGCGAGATTGGACATCCTGAGTATCAATTGGATTTTTGACAGCTATATAAACTTTGAAGTTCGGTACCGGTACCGGAAATTGCTGTTTTAAGGATGATATCTACCGTAATGCTTTAGACTTTACTATTTTTGGAAGGGTTAGCTATTTTGCAGAGATAGAATACCAAAGAAGGCTGCCAGTCGTTTTCAAGTTGGGTTCAACTTTATTATCACACAGCCCGCTAATCGTGCCTATGAGGGTTTTAAAAGAAATATACAAATTTCCGCAACGGCTCGTTGTGGTAGATGTTGTGTATTTGTTGTAGTGAATCGCATGCACTTAGTTAAGTGGCTTAAGATATCTAAAAGCTTTCAGGTACAATGTTTAATTATTTGTGTTTTTGTGGTTTTGGTGCACGTCAAAGATGTATTCATTCTGTTTAAAAGAAGTCTAGGATATGAATTATTATCGTTAGGACATTGTTTTTTATATTACACATACTAAAGACTCAAATATCTTTTTATGGTATTGTTTGCTTTTTCGTTGTTTTTATTTTCCTCTTACTCTTTGGTTTTTCAACTTACACAAACTTTGATTCATAGTCTAAGGTCGAAATCTCTTCCAGAGACATTTTATTGTTCACGTGATATGTCAGATGGCTGAGGATCTTGCTGAGGATGGTTTTTAGGCGAAAAGCTGGTGGGGCCGGTTGTAGCCCTTGTCAAACTTTCCGTGCAGATATCCGACTGGATATCCGTTGAATATTACGGATATCCAGAGTAAACCGCGCTCCTATATCCGTAGCCCCGGTATCCGCACGGATATCCGCTTGGAAATCGGTGTTACGAATATAAGAGCGCAAAATTTACTGTGGATATCCGTGGCTGTACGAATATTTTGACACGGACATCCGTAATTTTACGGATATCCAAGCGAATATCCTCACGGACAGTTCGACCAGAGAGATGGGTCTCGAAGCGCATGGCTCTTTTCTCTTGACTTTGTGAGCCTTGCAAGCTTGACTTACGCATCGACGTTCGGTCACCTCTGAATAAAACCACCCCAAAGCGTTTCCCAGCAGTCAAGATATCGATTAACGAATAGAATGAAATTCTTACTCTTTTGAAACGCATTCCGAAAAGGAAGGGAAAAACTTTTACACCTCTGCGTTACGTACGTTAGCATAAACCATTTTTCTTCTTTTACAAAGAAATTTAAGTTCTCTTTTACTTAGGAAGAGACACGTTTTGTTTTCAAAAATACCGTGTTCTCAAAACGACTTATGGCAGGGTAAATTCCCGCTCGAATATCAGCTGCGCGTGTGTTGGTGGACGTTTTCGTAGAGATAATAATAACAAAGTGGTTATAATAAGTTTTGTTTTCTTCAGGAGGACAATGGTTCATGCAGAAGATTACGCAGAGTTCGATACAGGTTTATCTTTAGCAGATTGGACTCTGAAGTATATGCGCCGACATGCAAAAACAGCGAAGATCGCTCAAGTAAGTGAATTGGAGGAACTCCACTACATACGTTGGAAATCAGTCCCCGGAGTGTTTTCATCTCTGTCGAACACATTGAGCTCTGCGAGAGAGAAGGAGACGGAGTGCAAAGGGGAGTGTCTTCGAACGCGACCCTGATGGATGGCGCGAGACAGACATGGCGTGTACTCAGCATTCTCATAAAAGGGTCACGGATCGGTCACGGCTGTTTCATGTAATCATTTTAGGTTAAGGTTTGGTTTGGTTTGATTGCGTTGGGTACAGTGGCGTTGCTACGTAGGTGATAAGATTCCCCCCCCCCAACTTTGGCCCTTGCTTGGAATCGCCCAGAACCGATGGGAGAAATTGGGGGACTCGTCGTTGTCTTATCGAACTTTTTAGAGATCAAACGTTTCATCCCAGTATTTTACAGCGTGACTAGTTAATCTCTCTTACAAGATAGGATAAAGCAATGCTCCAAACGAAAAAAAAAATGTGAATGTCTCACATGTATTCACATCAAGCCCATAAAGTTATTAGAAAATTTATCATCTCTATACAGGCAACCCGCACAACAACCGCCTCTACTAAAGGGTTGAACTACACTACTCGATGGGTAGGTTATTTTGGGCTGGGTTTAAGCTATGTTCAGTCTTGGTAAGGGTCACCTGAGGTCACGTCAACCCAGAGTAGGTCAGGTTGGTCATGATGCATTTGATAGGTTGGAATGGGCTTGGTGAGTGTATCCCGGGTAGGGCAGGGCATGTTTTAAAGTCGCTTTATCTAGGTTATGTGGCATTTTCGTCCAGAGCTTTCTCGATCGGAAAACTATCCGCATTCTTGTTATTTAACGCGCAAAATTGCCGTGTTGTGGTTGCTGCCTAACCACGTGTTAAGCGCGTGCTATTGGTGATAAAAATTTTTAAACGTAAAAAAACGTTTTGTGGAATGATTGGTTTTCGTTTGTGAATGTTTAGACTTGTGGCCACACTGGCGAATCCATGTCGTATGCTGACCTTCTGAGGGACGCGGTGCACTTCGCCAAAGGAATTCAGGCGCTGGGCGTCAAAATTGGGGAAACAGTTGCCCTCTTCGCCCGAAATTACCACGAGGTCTTCATCGCCGCCTTAGGATGTGTATTTTCCGGCGTAACAGTGGCGCCCTCGGTACCAACCAGCTCTCCCGGTATGACTTTTTGCTAGCTCAGTCGAGTTCGACCAGTCCACAGTGCAATTTACCTCTAATCAGCTAACATTTCTGAAGACATACTGCTTCTGGACTGCAATTTTCATTTTAATAAAGAAACACGCTTTTTTTCAGCGGAGTTCGCCCATCACTTAACGCTGGTCATCCCAAGATACGTTTTAGCTGAAGAGGAGCTACTGGACGTGGTCGAGGAAGGTGTAAGACTCGCCGAAGACGCTCTTCCCCAACGGCCGATCGTTCTTACCCTGAAGAGTAACGAGTTTGCAGCGATCATAGAGCGGGGAAGAGACGCTGATCCGGACACATTCAAGCCAGTGCCGATCAGAGATCGCGCTGACCACGTTGCCTTTATTCTCTACTCAAGCGGCACCACGGGACTCTCCAAAGGAGTCATGTTGTCCAATTTGGGACTGGTAGCACAGATAGAAAGTACGAGGTATGTACCACGAAACGATGGGGCCTTAAATCCTCTCGTTCGTACTAAGCTGGCGGCTGGGCTGGCGCATCTAGACCTGAGTATGCATACTATATCCTACACTGCAGTGTCCTTCAGACAGAAGCGACACTGATGCATTCCAAATGATAACACAGAATTGTTAAATATGGTCATACAGTAGAAAACTCACAATTAGCGTCATATTTCCTGTTGAAGAAATCCCTTTTCTTTTTGTTTCCAGAGACACAGTTTTAGCGCTTGAGGACACGTTGTTATGCTCTTCTCCAATGTCGTGGATCACTGCTCTGTTAATGCTGTTTGATGGATCTAAAAAAGGGGTGAACAGGATATTTGTTCGAAAAAGTGAGCCCGACGTTCTTTTGGATATCATCCAAAAATTCCAGGTACAGACGTTTTACCGTTCTATTTGAGGGACTGCATGAGTGACCAAGTGATCGAGTGACCCAAAACGATTCCTTGCGGCCAAATGAATGTACCGGTATTGTTTTATTTTTCATAGATTAATTTGCCTCCAAAAACTTATCTTTGGAGCTACTTTGAAGAGTGGACCACTTTTATCGTTAGGAGTGAAAGGGGGTGTGCTCTTTCATACGGGAGAACTCCTCTGCAATTTTAGGCATTGTACTATTTTTCCCTCATCAGGTTTACCAACATTAACGGACGAGTTGAGCTTGCGGATTCTAGACGAAGAAGAAAAAACTTCCCTAGACATGGTGTCCATGAAAAATTCAAAAAGTTACCCCCACCAAATATATCTGTGAATGATTTCAGTGACAGATCGTTCCTTGTCTGGAAAAGTGCTCTCATCCTGAATGATCCCGGTCCAAGAATCCATATCATATCCATACATGGATTTCCAAAAATTCACGGATATCAACATGAATATCCATGATTTTTGAATGTTAGTCTCCAATTATCCATGCTAATGTGGATACCCGCATTGATATCCAAGCAGGGATATCCATGCAAGGACATCACGCAATGGATATCCGTAAACAATAAATATTCATGAATTCCATGTTTTTATGGATATCAGTCTTCAATTATCCATGCTTTTATGGATATCCATTTGGATATCCTTGAATTTATATGGATATCCATGCATTGACTTGCTAAGGATTCTCGATCCAGGGGAGTGACGGATGATGAAACTCACTAAAATTGCTTGCACGTCAGGCAACCAACGATTTGCTAACTCTATTTCGGAACACCTGATTAGAGAAATAATGAATTTGCCGATCCCCTTTTCGGCAGCCATGTTTTTGAGAACTTCTCTTCCTCTTCAATCTCTATAAGCTCAACACGTTCATCTCTGGACGAGAGGTTCCTTATCACGGTGCTCCCTGAATCGTCAGTGAGGACAAGCATGCGCTTAGTGTCCTTAGACATTAACACCCTTCATTGAATATATGATTTTGCAAAGTGAAAGACTTACCTGTAGCTTGTTCTTAGTTTTCTATTTTCCATGTGACAGGCCCAAAGCTGGGTCGCTGCTCCTGCGATCCTGCTTGGAATGACTGATCTTATTGAGGCAAATCCTGGCCGCTGGGATATTTCTTGTCTTCACAACATTGTTGTTGGCGGTTCCACCATGACCGCGGACATCCAACGGAGGATGATTCGCGTGATTGGCGCAAAGATTCAGCAGGTCTACGGATGCACGGAGACCGGGCTCATAACCTCCGGCGATGAGCCCGACGTCAAGCTCGGTTCGGCCGGACGGGTGGTGCCATTCGTAAACGTCACGGTACGGTAAATAATCGAAGCTGTTAGAAACAAATTAGTTTCCGTTTTAGCCTCTGAAAACTTTGAAGATTGCATCATTTACTACATCGTATGTTGTCCTATTCGTCACCAAGTCGAGCAGAGTAATAGCGGAGCGAGGCACAAGACACCCAACGTAATACGCGTATAGTTGCACGCCGCTAATCCTCATAAGAAACCATTGCGTGACACGAATGCAGCCTTTTTTGGTGGGAAGGATAGCACTTGAAGGTCTTCAGTTGTCATAGGTGAAATAGCTGCGATTCGGGAGAAGAGGGTGGAGACAAAGTGGACTCTTGAATGGTGGAGTCATTTTATTCACAGAGAGACCGGGAGACGTTTTCTGACGCCGCTTGTTTGTGTGGATTGCCTACTTACAGGATGAAGGGCAACTTGCTCCGGTAAGTCCGGAGGAGTTCTGCATCGTTCGGCCCGAGCAAAGGCTGCCTTTCACCCTGTAAGTAGGCAACCCGCGAAAACAGGTGGCATCAGAAAACGTCTCCCATTTTCGACGGGAGTGATTACACCGTTATAGAGTCACCTTGGGTGGAGAGTTCAAAAAGCGGCCTAAAATGGCCTATAATGTAAAGGGTAGGGGACGGGGGGGTCCATTGAGCCGATTTTTTTCTTTTGAGTCGTACATGAAAACCTTTTATCGGATTTTCTCGAGACATGGGGGATGTAGATTAAAGGACGCACTTTAACATGGCTTACTTGAATTTTTTGTTAATGAAACCGGAAACCAGAAATCCCCCCTGGCTCAATGGTACCCTAAAAGCTCAATGGTCCCACCCTG
>Ga0058701_10004779_pt1 | contig 11076 bp, 9 predicted proteins | sample AgamicOrMae_FD_97039 | JGI IMG/M metagenome (GOLD analysis project Ga0058701, IMG submission 97039) | Agave microbial communities from Guanajuato, Mexico - Or.Ma.e | ecosystem: Host-associated > Plants > Phyllosphere > Phylloplane/Leaf | place: Guanajuato, Mexico | collected 2012-06-04 | reverse complement strand
ACCTAACTTGACCTAACCTAACCTATACGAACTTTGGCGTTTGAGACTTTTCTCGTTTGGCGGTTACGGACTGGCGCTTGCGGCGTTGGCGCTTGTGGTTTTTGGCGCTATCGAATGCCCCCCCCCATTCCGCCAACCAGTGCGGGCTGTTGCATCCGCCCACCAATCAGCGCACACCGCGGGAATAACGCCTCTCTCCCCGCGAGGCTCTCCACCGAGGAGGGATTCAAAACTGTGTACCAAGGGACCTCTCTCGAGTAAAGATTCCACAAAGGTTGCTATTCGCACGCCTGCCCCATATAAAATATGTTAGGTTGCGTTCCTATGTTCAAGTCACCTCCCATTCAAAATGCATTAGGTTGGTTTACGTGCGTTCAAGTCTCCGTATATTTGCAATGGCTTGTGAATAGCCACAACCTTGCTTCTATTGATTTGAAAACTCACCTGAGTATCGAAGTACGCCTGCGGCGTAGTATTTAGGACTTGCACCGCAGCTATTTCTAAGTGGAGAAGAATGTGTTTAAAGGACGGCCTGTTCCTTGGCTTGGCCGACCAACATTGGCGCACAAGAAGGCGGAAACCCTCGGGGCACGATTTCGGGATGGGTAGGTGAAGCGCGTTCGTGCCCACTCCCCAAATAACCGCCGAATAGTCCACGTCTCGGTAAGGCGTTTCGCAAGTCAGCAGCTCCCACAAAACCACGCCGTAAGACCTGAAAAATATTTAAAAAAATAATTTGAATTAGGGCCGGGAAAGCGCACAGCGAGCGCGAGGAAACACCATAAATTTGAACGGTGGAATTTTGAACCCCGAGTGTTCTACCTCTCGTTGTCGGAGCGGCAGCGCGGTGAGGTGCAAGGCAACCAGTCGCAAGCCTGATGAGGCTTGTTTCTCAGCGGAAGTTGATATAGCCCGAGAAGTGAGCGGCCTTAGGCTTCACAAAAAAAACGTTTTGGGGAATGCTTTACCTGTTTTGGGTGACTAAAACGGGGGTGGTACGTATTTCGGTAATTTTTCAACTTAGGCCTATGTTCAGCCACATCAATGGAAAGCTCTTGCAGAGACCTTTTGATTGATATGGCTGAACATAGGCCTATCTTGAAAAATAACCGAAATACGCATTACTCCCTTATTTTTCAACATAGACCTATGTTGGGCCACATTAATGGAAAGCTCTTGCAAAGACCTTTTGGATGATATGGCTGAACATAGGCTCCTCTTGAAAAATAACCAAAATACGCACTACCTCCGTTTTGGTTTCACGTCCAGAACAGGTATGGCATTCCCCAAAACGGGTGTTTTGTTTTTACTGTGTTGGCGTTTGCCGAGAGGGACGAAACGACGCTCAAGGGACGTACCCTAATCTTGGTACACGGGATAACTTAGCGGCGATAGGTTAGGTTAAGTTGGGTTGGATGACTTGTACTCCGCTGTCGCTTCCCCTCGCTTTGGCAGAGGTTGAACGCAACAGGTATAAAATTCTGCCTTCCAAGTTTACAGTGCAAGACCTGCTTTCTTTTACTCACCATATGTCGACTTTTTCTGAGCAAGGCTCGTTCCTAATAATCTCTGGAGCCATCCACGCGACTGTCCCAGCAAACGTCATTTTTGTACTTTTATCATTGAGTTCTCTGCAGGTGCCGAAGTCGCTGATTTTCACGACGTCGTTGTGTCCGATCAAAACGCTGTAAAAGAAACAAGTTTTAGAACTGATCTTCGAGAGCCTGAAGCATTGCATTATAATCTTTTTTTCCTAATAACGATTCTTTTATTTCTAATAAAGTTCCCAGTAGGTCACGGGGATTTAGGTTAGGTTTGGCTTGTTCAGGTTACGCTATTTTTTGTTGTTTGATTAATAGCCAAAATCATTGAAAGACGGGCGTCGTCAACAGAGCAGATTAGGCCAGGTTGAGGTAGGTTACATCAGTATTGCTGTGCTGGTCTCACCTAGACAGAGACAGAGGAATATTTCCCGTGCAACCGCCAACACAACGAGCGTGTCGGGGTTGGCAACCGTCCCTCCAAGTTAGGCCGGGGATTGGCTGATTCCGAGCAAAGGTAGGCAAACGCAACATACCTGTGTATAGGCGGTTGCAGGGGATGAATTTAAATTACCGCAAGAGTAAAACGAGGACCACAACCCGGAAGGGTGCTTGTCGTTTGGATATTCGCACGCTAAAAGGCCTCACACGCAGGCGAATCGATTGAATACTTACTTCGGGCTTTTTAGATCTCTGTGGATTATTTTGTGGCTATGTAAATAATGCATCCCCGACGCAATCTGTTTTGACCAGTTGACCAGACGAACAGGCGGTATTTGGCCACCGCTTTTCAGCAGATCGTAAAGTGGCCCCTTCGGGCAGTACTCCATGATGATGCAGTAGCACGGAGCTTGAGTACATACCCCTCTGAAAACAAAACAAGCCGGTAATTAGGAGTCGAATCGAATTTCAAGTTTCCCTGGAGAAAATGTCTCCAAGGCTGTCGCATATAGGCCAAAAGGGAATTCCCTGATCCTGAATAATGAGAAGATTTTTTTTGCATGTTTACTTCCAGGTTCAAGGGACGATTAAAGGTATTGGAATACTACAAAAAAATTCGAAGTTCGGTTTTTACAAGGTACAAAACCACAGTCGGCAAGCTTTTGCATCCTTCGAACGGGTGTTAATAAAACTACTTTACATCATATTGGCTGGCCTTTGAAAGACAAATAGCGCAAGTTAACCTTGGTGTACGTTGTGCGTTGAAGTGGAGCCTCGAAAACCTAGTTTAAGTTGACGTACGTTTGGGATAAATAAAGTATCTCCGTATAACTAGGCCTAATCCTCACTGAAATCTGTGTAAACTTTCTCGTAAATCCTCCGGATCGCAAAAATATAATCTTTGCATATTCACACGATCTTGTACGATAAATCTTGCAGATTTTTGCTCTAAGGTCTGCTAATAATCACGAATCCATGCGAAAATCTTGGAATGGAGATCTTGAAAAAGCCCGGGTTGAAGTGTCAATGAAAGGTCCATGCAGGAAAATCCATACATTGAAATTCGACGAATGGATATCTACGAGCCCATATCCATGCACGATGGATGTCCATTCGGGTATTTTTAAATGGATGGATCTTTCGGCATGGATATTAATATGGATATTGCATGGATACTTCAACCCGGGATGTGCGTACACTCGGCCACAAGTCATGAACCCCGCTTTAGTGTATTTCTAATGGAAGCAGGGCTCATGAATTTTGTGAATCACTGTACACGAGAAGGGGGGGGCTCGGAATTCCCTGGTGTATTCCAGGTTCCCAGTGACGCAACAACCCTGACGATAAGGACACTTACCTAAATTGTACTATGTTAGGGTGATTCAATTTGCGAAGGTGTCTAATATCAGCCTCTTTCTTTTCTCTCACTTTCTTCACCGCAACAGTCTCATTGTTCAGTCTCCCGCTGAAAACAGCGCCCTGGGCTCCCGAGCCGAGCCAAACCAAGTCGCTGATGCACTCGAAGGGAATCTCCCAGTCGTCGGCTGAAAAACAAAAGCAGATCAGCGCCCGCCTTCAGCAGCCAGACACCTTTCTCTTTTCTAACTTCCGAGCTGCCACGCCATCCCGTCCATTCGAATCAAACCAAAATAAAACTGTTCTTTCGGTCGAGATTCCGCTATCTCTAGGCGTTCGTACACGTGTTTTCTTCAAAACGGTGCGGTGTATACAATTGGGAGTACAGTGGGGCGATTACGTCAACCCGGGAGACGGACGCGCCGCGCGGTCTCTGCGTCGAGACTGGGGCCACTCGGAACCACCAACTTAACAAACCAAAAGTGGAAACTCCCCAAAAGTGGCGAGACCACGTTTATTTACACTATAGAAATATGGGAAAAGAATGCCAACTTAACAAACCAAAGTGGAAACTCCCCGAAACTGGCGAGACTACGTTTATTTACACTCAAGAAAAACGGGAAAAGAATGCCAACTTAACAAACTAAAAGTGGAAACTCCCTAAAAGTGTCGAATCCACGTTTATTTACACTCTAGAAATACGGGGAAAAAATACCGCTTGGAGTCAAGAAATTGACCCTTTTTCTTATCACTCAAATTCCCGGAAATATCAGCCGCATACTTTCCGTGCAGAGAAAAGCCAAAAGCGGGAAAATCACGGATTTTCTTCATCCATATGTTGGCAACTATTAATAGAAATCTTTTATCATAACGGATTTCAATAGAAATACCTGATTTTTTTCGACGAGTTAAATGTCTAGATTGGGCTTGGCTTTACATTTTGGGATAAACATAATAAAGGTGCCATTTGACTATTCCCGGCGACAAGCGGCTATTGAGTCAAAGAACCCTCACGCTATCTCACAAATAAGACAGAGACAACTTTATCGTATCGCCATGCGCTAGAGAGAGAGGGATTTATCTATTGAGGGCAGTATCGAAGTTTGCTCACCTTGGTTAGCTTTAATTTCGTTAACGGTAGCTTTGCCGATGATGGTTCCGATGATGGGCCTGAGGCAGCCAAAGAGGCCGGCGACCCAGCCGTCCCGGGGCTGGCCCGGCACCCCGAAGCCGCCCAGCCCCAGCCCCAGGCCCGGGGCGCAGTGGGGGCCGTCGTCGGGGCTGCTGTTGTCGCCGTCCTGGCCGAAGCACAGGCCTCCGTCCGGCGACGCCGGGCTGGGCACTTTCCCCGGGAGGTGGTCCGCGCAGTCGACCGCCCCCGCGCTCTTCCCGTTAATCCCCAGCTGCCCCAATTCTTCTTGAATACACAGCATACTGAAACAAACAATAACACAGGATTGTAGCGAGTTTGTACATCCGGATTTCTTTGCGGCTTCAAGCCATTTCCACCACACTGCAATTACGCAACGATTCCACCACATTTAACCCCCCCAAAATACTATTCAAAGAAATAAGTCCAACTTTCTTGCGTTGAAGTTACGTAATATAGCTCATTACAAAACTTAAGCCGATGTTTTAAGACTTTTTTGGTTTCACGACGTATTGTTCTTGAGAAATCCACGTTTGGGTGTTAAAAACAACCTGTTGGGTACAAAACTGCGCGAGGTTCATGTCTTGATTTCTTGCTTATGCAACCCCCAACACAAGCGAGTACAGCATATAGCCTATCGTGATTCGCGCCTTATTTCTCCATGAGAGAAGTCTTTACCATTTTACGGGCTTTCGTTTGGATTTCCACGGTGCCCTGGAGCAGCAAGCACCCATGAAACAAGTCTGCCTGATTGGTCGAACACATACAGTCGGCAGACGCACGACCAGTCGCATCACCGATTTACTGTCACGTCAACTCTGCGCTTCCTCGATGAAAAATCGAACAACAGCCGACAAATCTGCATGTCCACGGAAATAGCCACCCCTCGCTCGTCACCCTCACACTGTTCCATGCAAACGCCTGAGATAAACGTAACGTTCAAATTGAATATTTAGCGGCTGATTGGAGTCCGTGTATCGACATTGTCCTGTACACCTTCGGCTAGCTGTCACCAAACTGAGCAGTTAGCACAACAGTTGCTTTAAGCTACTTTGACGTCAGCCCGAGCAGACGAGACGAACGCTATTTGTTATCAATAGGAGTGGGGGGAGGTTGATCGGCGCGGAGTTGCAACAAGTGGGGGACGGGGGAGGGGGGGAGGAGGGGAGGGGGGAGGTCACGCGGGGAGTGGTGTCGCGCCACACCGACTACCGCCTCGACATCCAATCGCAGATGCTACGATGATAAAGGAGAGCCGACGACGAGATTTGGCGCATCGACTTAATCAACTGGAATAAGCGGTTAGCTTAAGCGACAGTTAGCGAACGCTTAGCGACCGGGAAATGCCGAAAAGGTTATGCTGAAAGGAATTAATCAGCTCATGTTATTGAATTGAAATTTTGTGCAAACGAATAAACTGGTGAAACGCTTGGTGGAGTTACAGTTACGGTTGCGATTTTATGCCCAAAAAATATTGGGATTCAAATAATAAAAACTACATCGAGTCTGTCGCCGCCGGGTAAGTAATTTTTGAGGGCAGCTCCTTGGGATGAATCGGCGCAACGAACCATCCGAAATTAACAAGATTTAAAAAATTTCTTACGCTTGATATTTATGACACGCGGGTAAGTTATGAAATATTCATCAATCGGGGGAGGGGGGGATACTTAACGACAGCTGTGCCTCCTTCAAAGACGGGGAACACTTTCACAGTAAAAACGAAATCCCGTTTTAGAGAATACTGTACCTGTTTTTTGGTGAGAAACCAAAACGAGGTGATACGTATTTTGGTTATTTTTCAAGATAGGCCTATGTTAAGCCATATCATTCAAAACGTCTCGGCGAGAGCTTTCAATTGATGTGGCTGAACATAGGTCTATGTTAAAAATTACCAAAATACGCTATCCTCGTTTTAGTTTCATACCCGAAACAGGTAAAGCATTCCCCGAAATGGGGTTTTGTTTTTACTGAGTTCGGAACAGATTGTACTGTACAGTGAGCCACAAAAGTCATGACCCCTGATTCAATGTATTTCTTATGAAACGAAGGGTCATGACTTTTGTGGTCCACTGTACATTGGAAAACTACAATTTTTATGGTAAAAGCAAGTCTTTGTAAGCTGTTATACTCGATCGCAGCCATGCCTACAAACAATCACTAAACACGAAATATAATTCTTAAGTTGAACATTTTAACAAGCAGAATGGGTTTAAGGTAAGGTGAGTTACGGGAGAGATATTAGTAGTCGAGTATGCAATGGAAACTTTCCCGGCCTTGTACGCGAAAAATAACCTTCGGAAAACGTACGCGCCAATTGGGACATCCAATTTACCGTTGCCAAACAAATAACTCCTAGTAGGATGCGCTACAACACAACTGCAATTCAATATACCCACAAAATAACGTATATTTAAAAAGAGATCACTGCTCAGACTTTATTTGCTCCACACGTGGATTAATAAGAAAATATCACCTGAAGTGCAAGTTCGCAAGTGTAATTAATATTCCAGCAAAAAAAACAAAACTGAAGGAAATAAACACCATCGGAAGTTTGAGAAATTTCCCGATCAAATATCCGACAGCCGGTACAGGTTTCAATAAACAAATTTTCTCTTTGATAACGTTCCGATTTAGACTATCCACGCGTCTACATTTTTCATTCCCGATGGAAGGATTAGACGAAAATTTTCCTTCCGGGATCAATTAAGAAAACTACAAGGTGCCACTCTTCACAATCTCTGACTTGTGCAGGTTTTCTAAAACGATTTTCTCGTTTGTCAAGACCTATTAAACCTGTACGCTACCCTGTATGCTGGCTTGTATGCTACCCTATATGCTGGCTTGTATGCTACCCTATGTACACTGGCTTGTATGCTACCCTGTAAGCTAACTTTCGAGCTGGCTTCGCCTGGTTTGCAACGCTGGCTGCCCTTCGCGAGTTCGGATGTCCTTTGACGGAATATGGGGACGAGGTGGTCCGCGTAACCACCGTCGGCTAGTCAGCTGTTCGATGGGATAAGCAGTCGAGCGAAACTGTTGTTCTGATCATATAATCGTCTAAAATCGGGTCATCAACACTTTGTTTTGCCCGTTATGAAACGCGGGCGGCCGGCAGCCCTGCCTCGAGCGCGCCGCCGGCAGCCCTGCCTCGAGCGCGCCGCCGACAGGGCAGGCTGATGAAGCCCTCAACGCAGATCGGAAGGATGCACCATGTGACGTCGACGCCGGCGTGCAAGGTCGAGGGACTCGAGTGCGACGCCGCGCCAGCAGCTGCCACTCCCTAAAGGGTCTTTGACTGAGACAAGGTGAACATCCTGGCATCCCAACCCAACCCGCAACGTCGAGGCATCGCACTTTTTCACTGGACCCATTTTCCCAGGAAAACAGGAAGTTGATTTCCGGATGATTTTTCTGCCAAAATCAGATCCCTGGCAGCGAGGTCAGCATCACTTAAAAGGCCTTAACCCGTTTTATTTTTTTTTGTTTTTTTTTTGTTCTTTTTGGTTTTGTTTTTTCCTCTCTCGCTGCCCCCAAAGTAATATCAAAGTAAAATTTACCATCAAAGTGACGACAAGAATGTTGCTCCATCACAATGCGTGAGTCCGAATTAAAGAGATCAGTTAATATTGAAATGAAAGATTTTGCACGCAAAAAAAAATTACTTTTTCAAAATTACAATTTTCAGGCGAATATTTATATTTGGTTACAGATACTTTAAAAAATTGAATTTGTGACAAGACAATAGTAAAGGCGACAAAAATGATTGTTATTTCAACAGATACGGTTAGTCTGTGTGGGAACAATGAGCGATTGTCAGTGTCACAAATATTTGTTACTGTGACAAAGTCACTTTTTTTGCATTTGTGTCATTCTTTAACAATCATTATGTAAAACTCGTGTGATAACTTTTTAATGGTAAATTTTTATTCTCATTTCGGAATTTCGCCGTGTATTTCTCTACTTTCGAAACCACTGCCTGAATCCAGTGTTTCGGCGTGAAATGCAACCCGTTATTGGTAACACTGGATAAGACGACTTAAACGCAAGTCAGTAAAAAGAGTTTGCAAGTTCCACAGGTTACATTTTTCTACGTCTAAAAATCTACTCGTGGACCAGCCTTTGATTAATTCACGAGCATTAACAACAAACACAGGTTAGGTGCCTTATGCCTCTCGTAAAGGTCGCTCCGGTCGTCACAAGGTGGAACACAGTCGGCAGATCATATGAGTCCCTTCCCATCTTAAATGAAGTGAGTAGGTCAACAATACTACAGTCTAAGCCCTGTCCTCTTGCCCTCACATTTCCCGCGTTTTCTTCTTCTTTTTCTTTTTTGATAAACGGAATCAGCGAGATGTAAAACAGAGCTGAAGCTTCCAGAAAACAAGTTTAAATAGCGCGGGCTCAAAAGTCTATCATCCTAAATGGATCCCAGCGACTATAAAGTGCGCTGCGCAGCGGGCGTTGCGCAATTCAAATTATTCGACGATAAGCGGCGGCGGCGGCAGCGGCGGCGGCGTGCATCGAACCCGCAGCGCAACAACCAATCACAAAAGACCACACCGCCCGAGGTGCCTCTCAAATTCAAAGAGACCTATAACACGCACATGTCACAGGCTCATTTCTCCGCCTTTTAAACAAGTAGTTATTTGCCTCCACAAGCAAATACATAGTTCCAAAATCGTATTTTTAAAAAATATCGACAATGGATAAATATTTAGTTTGGTAGTATCAAAGAAGCCGACGGGGCAGTTTAAAATGACTTTAAGTGACTGTACCAGAGCGTAGGCTTAGGAAACCTAGGTTAGGTTAAACTAGGTTAGGTAAACCTAGGCTAGGTTAACCTAAGGTCATGGAGGAATAAGACTACAGTCTATGTTCCTTCATGATTAGGTCAACCTCGAAAGCTTTGGTCACATGCCTTGTTCCCCAGGCATGTGACCTAGTCAACCAAACGCATGTGCATAACTCCGCTATCGCTCGCCAATCATGTTAGATTAACCTAAGTTAACCTAGACTAGGTTAAATGCCTTCTTCGTCGCCGCGCTTGCGACTGGCAACGAAAGGTAGAAGACAGGTTGAAAACTCCACCTTACGTTCGGTTGGAATCACGGCGATCAAGCCGTTTGTTCAACGTGTACCTCCGTTCCCTACGTTATCAGTAAGTATTGTTTACGTTTGCAATCCGTGCGCACGACTTGCGGCTGCGGCGGCTGCGGCAGCGGCGACGGCGGCCTCGCCACTCGCCCGCTATGGGACAACTCCGTACCTACGGACGCCCGAAATAACAGCAGTACGTGCCATCACTTTGAGTGTTGACCTTAACTTTCTTCTTAATGGTGTATATGCACTAGGACTGATTTTGTTATTTCTAAATATTTTTGGTCAGGTCTATTTGTACGTCTATGTTAATACAAGGGAGATTTGAACGGGAACCAATCTAATGAATTTTAAATGGGAGCCGACTTGAACGCACGGAAAACAACTTAGTCCGTTTTAAATGGCGAAGCGTAAGAATACTCACTTCGTTAACTTGTTCGTGCCAGTATTTCTAAAGCATAATTTTAACAGTCCACTTTGTTAGTGACAACGCATTAGACTGGGATGCAAGAACGATGGATTTCGAAAAATGAATTAGGCGATATGTTGGCTAGATAAGGAAAATGTTGGGCTAGGAAAGGTTAGGTTGGGATAGAATCGAGGATGGAGGAAAGGAGATCAACTTAGATTACTCAGCTTGCATTCTAAAATTCACGGGATATATTTTCTAAAACTCACGTCGTACCCTGATTGGGTTCACTTACGTTAGCTTGCGTCAACCTTGGTTGAGCTAGGTTTGGTCAACCTCGCTACCGTACGGTACGGTTGAGCTACGTTAAGTTAGGTAAGAAGTTAGGTTAAGTTAGGTTAGGTTAAGTCAGGTTGAGTTAAATTAGGTTGAGGTAGGTTGGGTGGCGAGTCTTGTGCCTCGCTCTGTGCGGCTTTTCGATAAGGTTGAATCACAAAGAAGATGGCAATTTTCAGATTTACCGCGAAAGACTTCGTTCGTGAGGTCCGACCCCCCACCCCTTTCCACCTCCCCCCTCCAAAAAAAAGGAAGAAAAAACAAGTTACGTTCTTTGCAAGAAGCGGCGCGCCGGAGGGCGTTCATCAACCCAGCTTGAACCCAAAGCGTAATTTGCAAAGCCGATTCGCGAAAGGCAACGTCGCAGTTCCCTGAACTAGGAGCTGAGGCTGGGCTGCGAGCTGCGAGTGGGCGAATTGGGACTCGTGACGTCACCCACACACCGCGTGCTCATTGGCCCGCCGACCCACGTGACTCTTTTCACAGTTTCGACGCCATTTTGGAGGCCTTGAGTACCTGGAGAAGGATTCTTTGCTCGGCGGCGCAAAGCTGTGAAGCGTTGCAGCAGCTGCAGCTGCCAACAGCTGCCAGCAGCTGCCACTGCCGGGTTCGCTTCCATGTCCCCCCCCCAAAAAAAAAAAAGGCAAAAAAAAATTTTTTATTTCAAGAAGAAGATTTAAGTAAAGTGTTTTAATTTAAGTTAAGGTTTTTAACTTTTTGTTTTTAAACTATTTATTTTTGTTTTT
>Ga0058701_10004778_pt1 | contig 11076 bp, 7 predicted proteins | sample AgamicOrMae_FD_97039 | JGI IMG/M metagenome (GOLD analysis project Ga0058701, IMG submission 97039) | Agave microbial communities from Guanajuato, Mexico - Or.Ma.e | ecosystem: Host-associated > Plants > Phyllosphere > Phylloplane/Leaf | place: Guanajuato, Mexico | collected 2012-06-04 | reverse complement strand
GGGGACCCACCCACCCTTTTGGGGTGTTGCAAGCGCATCTCGTGATACATTAGCTTGACGCCACTGATGCCGCCTACTGCCTAGCAGACCGCTACCACTCAGTCTTATCCATTTGTTGGGTAGGGTAGAGGCCTGGATATATTAGAGAGTAGGCACTGAGCAGCCATGTTGTTTCTTACGGGACCATCAAATGCATTGTAGCTTACAGAGAAACTTCAGAAACAAGATGGCGGCGCAGCACCCTCAATGCCGCCTCTCTAATACATCCAGACCTCTAGGTTAAGGTAGGTTGCGAGCGTCTGTACCTTATTTTGTACGGCAAAGGGCAAGGTAACAAAAAAGTAAACTCAAGAGGTCAAAAAAGATATTTTTAATTCTTTTTTAAATTGAAGAAAGATGCGTCGATTAAACGCGTAATTGATTTTTACGTGTCCCCCTTTTCCGTGCGGTGTGCCGCTACAAGAGACGCAGTTTGTTCACCTAAATAAGTTTGCTCCCATGACAAGGATGGCCCTCCTCCTGGATGAAATTTCGTCATTGGTGGGAGTCAACTAAGCTAAATGTCTGTTATGATTAAGTATACACCCAGCAGCCCATCGTGAACGAAGCTTCAATTTCGCCGAACCTATTATTAATTTGATTGTACCGTTTCACCGGGAGTCGCAGTTATCAAAATACCCGTGTCTTCAAATCCAAATCGTTAAGGACGACCCCTAATGTATATCGTTACTTTCAAGTATCTTCTAGTCGGTAGATTACATTTTAAATATTGATTTTAAAAGTCATTGTGAGAAATTTCTGAGCGACTCGTAATTGATATTTGATTATATTCTTGAAATATTATTGTCAGTGTTTAAGCTTAGGATTTTGAAAAACACCGCGCAGCACCTACAGCTGTACTTCTTAGAAAGCTCATAATATTTTTGATCTATAAAAGTCGATTTCTCGAATGTTTTGGGTGGTTTATTGTTATCATGGGAAGCTTTTCAGGAATGAGTATCTCTTGAAAGAACAGATCTACACCATGTAAATCCTTTTATTATCTGTCGTTAAAGGGTAACCTAGAATATTATTTTGGAGGTGAGCTACCAATAAACAGCTTATGGCAGCAGTTTTCTTATCGGAGACAAGTGTTCACGAAAACTTCTAAATGATGGTACCATTAGTGGCCGAAGTATTTTTCCCCTCTCATTTTTCAAACCTTCATAATTTGGGAACGAAAATAGATGCGACAAATGAGCACGAAATGCTGTAATCTAACTCAACTAAAGGCTTTGTTGTATCTCTTCCCATTTCCAAGTCACACACTAAATTTGAATCAGTGCTGACATTCAGTGAAAATCCGCCGAATCTCAGAGACTCTCAATGATTCAAATTTAGAGTTTAGAGAGGTTTGAAATATATGAAATGAGCCATTCCGTTACCGTTGATAGTACAACCGATGGCCTCTGATTCCCACCTAATTTCACCGGTACAGGTATTCCAGAGGGAAGAATAAATGCCCGCTGAAACGAAATCTCGTCGTGCGTTGCCTAACAACCTCTGACCTTGTGGTAACTTTAGCAAGTCACTAATCTTGCCCATACTTAAAATGGATCCCACAAGCTCTCTTTCAACCTTTGCGCCCTGTGAAAAGTTAATGATTTGCGCTCAGCTTAAATCCACTGCCTGATGCAGCCTTGAAAATACGCCTCTGGCTTATCCGGGTTGTCAGTCAGGACTACTGCCAAATTAATTTGTACAATTCGACGAGGTACGTCAAATTTTCTTCTCTACGTGGGTTAAAGAAAGGAAGGATTTTCCACGTGTGTTCCACCTTTTGTCGCCAAGCCAAGCTGCGCCACACCGGAGGGAGGGAAAAGGTACTTTAACCCATAACAGCCCAAAACATTTGGAGTGAAATTCAGCTTAAGAGAAATTCAAAGCATTTTCCCCTTTAAATTAAGCAATTTTAAGCTCTGGAAAATACCCAAATTATTAAGTTTCAGGTTTCTAGAGGGGTGAAATTTTTCAAATTTTGACAATACTCAACTAAAAAGATCCTCTAAAATAAATTTTTCTGTTTCCGAACGGCATCGTTGGGAGGTAAAGGGTTAAGCTTACTTAACCTAGGTTACCCTCTTCATCAAGCCTGGTGCCGCTTACTTCTCAGCGGATCTTACTTCCGCCGAATATAGTTTCCGGTGGTTTGCATATGCTAACAAGTAAGCGAAGCGAGACACCATGCACTCTACCGAACCTATAAGTAAACCTACGCGGTAGTATCCTTAATCTTCGTGATTCAATCAACGCTGGATCACGAAGGTATACAACCTCTAAAACTGACAGTACCTTTATATAAGTCAGTTCTTGAAATTAGGTTACGTGCCGTGAAATACCATTCTCATCGTAGACCATAACCTTTCCTTATTCGCCAAAGAGCTCACATTGTTTGCGAACGTGGCTACCATAGATAAAATGGTATTGGAGGAATGACAGCTACTGGCTGAATTGACAGCTGCTCGTAAGAAGACAGTAAGCGTTTTTCCTGTGAGCGAAAATGAAATTTAGTTTACGATGGGTGTATAGTTTTGATGACAGCAAACGTATAGGTGAGACCGTTCAAAACGATATTTTCGGGTTTCTCTTTGGTTTGGTCTCGTGGTTTGGGTTGCAGGAAGGTATCTGTAATGGAAACGGCGATATTGAAAATACCCCGAGTCCAATAAAGGCCAGGTAACTTGGTCGAATCAGTCAGAAACGTCTGTCTCGCTACCTTCGAACAAAAACAGTACTGCTATTTGTCGTTCTTGCTCTGCTCGCAAAGGGTAGTCTATCGTAGAGAGCCTCATGGGGAGAGAGGCGTCAACTGCCATGTCAACTTTGCATCCCACCAGAGTTGGTTTTATGCATCCTACGAATCAGCGTACAGCGCGGGAATAAAGTCGTCTCTCTCCCTATGAGGCTCTCAGTATCATCAACCATAGAAAAGGGGGCTAGATGGAGAGCAAATACTCACGGTCGTTGCTACCAACCGGCTCTCTTGACGTTTGAATAAGAATCTGGTCATATATTAGACTTTCTGCGCTATCCTAATACATTCATTGACATGGAAATAAAAATACCATCATAGAAAACTATCTCAGATGTACCCAAAACTGTTGAAATGGGCATAGATGTCTCTAGAAAAAGAACATTTAGTAGGTTTATCTTTACTTTTATCCTGATCGTTGCTGAGCTGATAACCGGCGTGTTTTACCCGTCTTTTATGAAACCTAAGAAAAAATCCACAATCGTGGAAACGACGTTTCAAAGAGGACCTGCCTTTGCTCGTGGTATTGAGTTAGTCATTCTCTTCTCCGCTTTCTTAGGAACGAAATAGCCCTAAATGGATTTTCCATTTGTTATGAACCTTTTACCTTTATCCTCAGAAGAATGTGGTTTAAAAGCATTCCTAAAGGATCTGTTCTTCTTCAAGGTGGCCTTTGAGAACGCTTGCGGTTTTTGAAAATTTAAGTAGATTGGGGCCGCTTCGTTAAACATTACTTTCTGTACGTTTGTCATATAGGCCTAGCACAGACTTTCTCTCGGAGAACGCTAGCCTAGGTTAGGTGTTGGGTCATTATAATCATAGGTTAAATTACATTAGGCTACATCAACTTAAGTCTGATTTGCGAAGGTTACATTTAATTAGGTGAGGGGAAGTTAGGTTAGGTTTTGACGTACTAATACTATAGGTTAACTTAGGTCATATTTAGTTTACTTTAGTTCAGGTTAATGTAGGGATAAACTTGGTTTTACGTTACAAAGTAGTCCACAAAACCATGGTTTTATGAGGTACAGTAAGTTTTCGATTCCCCTCGCGGATGACAATTTTCTTAACAGTGAAAGCGTTATCACGTCATCCGGACGGGGGGCATTCGATAGCGCCAAAAACCACAAGCGCCAACGCCACAAGCGCCAGTCCGTAACCACCAAACGAGAAAAGTCGCAAACGCCAAAGTTCGTGTATGTTAGGTTAGGTCAATTTAGGTTAAGTTAGGTTAGGGTAAGCTAGGTTAAGTTAGGTTAGGTTAGGTAAGGTTAGTATTGCGGTTAAGACCTTTGGCGTTTGCGACTTTTCTCGTTTGGCGGTTACGGATTGGCGCTTGCGGCGTTGGCGCTTGTGGTTCTTGGCGCTATCGAATACCCCCCTAACAGTGAAAGCGTTATGACGTCATCCGGACAGGGGGTCGTGGACAGATATCATTGAGGTTAACCTGAAATAGGAGTTGAGCTTCTCCGGCGGATGTCATAGCGGCTAATTTCCGGTGGCTTTTGCTTGTTCTGTTGGCAGCTGTGGTTGGCGCTGGCAGACAAACACCTGCAGCAGCGCGGCGTGGACTGGCCGGAAGCCGAGAAGCTCTGTTTCAGCGAGTGGAGCACCCCGGACGACGAGGATCTCGGCGTCCAGATCGTCAAGGTAGGCAACCCCACCGGCATGACCTTGTAGCTTCTCACATGAGACACTTCCATGGGCGCTTTCCGATAATTCAAACAGCTTTTGCCTATATTTCCCGGCTTCTGAAGAAAAAAAAATGAGTTGTCCGAAAAGCTTCTAAAATAAAATTTCATATTAGCCTTTGGATTTTAAAGGACCGCACATTAACCAGATTTGGTTAAATTACAATGCAGCGGTTTCAACCCCCAAGGTATTATTAACCCATAACATCCCAAAGTATTTGGAGTGTAGCTTAAGAGAAATTGGATGCATATTTCCCACTAAAATACGCAATTTTAAGCTTCGGAAAATGCCTAAATTATTAAATTTTAGGTTTCCAGAGGGGTGATATTTTTTTTAAATTAAGACAATACTCAAAAGATTCTCTAAAATACGTTTTTCTGTTTCCGAACGGCATTGCTGGGTGGTAGTGGGTTAATTTACAAGCAGGGTGGCGGCTGAATAGTAAAGTTAACCCCACTCATAGGCTTTACTACCTTCAAACTAGGGTTATTTTACAAAACTGTGCAGTATTACCCCTGAAGAGATTTTATTTACGCAGGTATGAGGTTATGTTACATCTAAGGAGTGTTAAGTTACTATTTAGGTTAAAACCGCTGAACTGAAACCATTCTGTTTATAGTGCAAGGATGAACTTCGCATCATCCACGAACTCATATTATTCAAGCTTGAACCATCCAAGCGGCAGTATGCATAAATCTGATACTGTATGGTTGTCTATTTTAAGCCCAAAATCAGCGGACTTATAAACTGAGGTTTTTCTGTGTTCGTCGAGCCGAATCGACGAGGCCAATTTACCGCCTTTCGGTGATTTAATTTGATTGTATCACCGAGCACAGCAGCTCTTCTCAGATAAAAATCGATGCTTGTGCCTTTCTTGCTCAACGTTGCGCGCTATCAACGTTAATTTAATCCACCTATTGATCAACGCCTGGAAACGCAATCACATTTTCTAGGGCGTATTACGTGTTCTTTCGAGCTCTCTTGCGCTTACTCGGAAAAACCAACCGAAAAATGTTCTTGTTTTAAGGATTTTTAGTTCCCTGCTCATCCGTGGCAGTCGATTTCCCGAAGACGGCCACTCCCAACACGGTTAACTTCTCTCACGGAAGTGCTTCTCATAGGATGCCCTGTCGGTGAAACTTATAAAAATAAACTCACCTTCCATCTCAAATTGTAACCTACCGAATCTTTGTAAGTTCAAACTTCATTTCAGGATACAGAACATCCTGTTATCGTGCTCCCTCGAACCGAAAAGTATACGACTAGGTGTAGAAAATTCGACAAAAACGATAATCCTTTTTTCCAAATGCAAATAAATTTAGCTTAACCTAACACGACTGAAACTTACCTAGCTTAACCGTGCCCCATTTAACCCTCGTAAGCCTTCCTTCCTTAATCTCTGGGGAACCTATAATCCTGAATTCAGGAGCACCGGTGCTCAGTCGAGTGAAGGAAATTTCCCGCCGGCAAACGTCCCTATCTCTGATATTCTGTTGACCGATTCCATGTCTCGTTTGCCGCAATCGGCGTTAGTTTGATGGATGTCGCCATTCGCTGCGATTCGTAGAGATATGGCATATCGATTTTACTATTATTATGAACATCTTGTGTTTGCCGACGCCTACGCCAGGGTAGAACTGATTGAGACCTCTTCACAAGTCGCCCGAGTTGAGCCCTCTCCTAATTCGCTTTCTTATCTGGAAAAAGAAGGAGAAAAAGAAAAACGACTTCTTTCTCAGAACAGAAAAGCTGCCATATCCCAAAACTATCCCGACCTCGCAAAGACAGAAATGTCAAAGATGCATTCGTTAAACTGGAATTCTTATATGAAAAAAAAAATAATTTAGCAAAGTGCCGGGAGACAGAATCGAACCCGAGTGTCCTAAACAGAAGGCAAGCTGCTTAACCACTAGACTACCGGTGACAAAGCTTATGTATTGTATTCCAGGACTTGCACCGGACCGGTTGCAGCATGTTTTGTGGCCAAAGCAACCAGGCCGTTCTAAAACGCGTTCTCCTGGCTTACGCACGGTGGAACAAGGCGGTGGGTTATTGTCAAGGATTTAACATGCTAGCAGCCCTCATCCTACAAGTGGTTGATCGGTGTGAACGTGACGCAGTCAAGGTAAGACCATCCTTATCTCTCTTTTCCCAGGATTCGTCGGAAATTGATATCCGCCTGCAAAAACCGATTAGCTAATCGCTCCTGTTTTCATTAAAACCTGCGCTTACATGAATTACTAACCAAGTTGTACGCTGTCTCCGGTTATGTGATTTAAGCCCGGTACATTTTCAGCGGGCGGGAATCGTGTGGGAGTTGTTACCGCCTACTTTATCGGCGTAATTGGCTTATTTAATTGGCTGAAATTGGATGAACCGCCGGTGAAGATATTCGTTAAAAATATTCTTGCTAAATTAGCTAAGTAGAGACTTAAGCTTCTTTTTTTTTTTTTAAATGGTTTTGTCAGCTGATGAGATTGATCGATAGGTGCGACAAGGAAAAGGTAAGGGTTAGGGTTAGCTGCTCGAGCTTTCGTTCAGTAGTTTGGGCCTGACTAAAAAAAAGATGACCTTCTCTAAGTTTTTGTGGTTAGGTTAGGTAAGGCGAAGTTCGGGCTAGATAGGTTGCGTATGATATATGGTATATTGGTTGGGTTGAAGTTAAGGTTTAATCAGGATTGGCTCAGCTTGAGACTGTTTGCCGCTAAGGTGAATCAGTTGGGGGGGGGGGTTATTAGGGGGAATAAAGTAGTCAGTAAAGCCTAAGAAAATAGATGAAAAACTATTTAAAGTATTAGAAATTCAATGAAATCTGAAGCGCAGGGAATAAAGAAACAATATCGCCCTGTATTTAAATACATTCCTGTCTCATTGTCAGTCAAAAAATGAGGTCTGGTTGAAATGGAAATTCGAGATGTTTTATTTACGAGAAACTTCCTGCATCCCAATGTTGCTTTCTTGACCCAGGTGATGATCTTCCTAATTGAAGGGGTGCTCCCCGAGAGCTACTTCGCCAACAACCTCCGCGGCCTGTCCGTGGACATGGCTGTCTTCAGGGACCTGCTGCGGTTGCGACTTACGAGCCTGTCGAAGCACCTGGAGCAGCTGCAGGCCGACGCCAGAGACTCGTCCACCGGTAAGGACAGCCTGCCAGCTCCGCGTCCTTTCACGTCACCTCGCCAATCACATCGCGCGGAAATCCAGATAAAAATACTACCCTACCGCGCCCTACTAAGCCTGATCAATACCGAGTTCGGCTCCATTTGTCACAAGGAAAAGATGCTCTTTTTCATGGCCTACTTATGGAGTGCTTTTTGTCGGGTTTAAGATATGGCGAGGAGTCCCTTTTACTTGGCTTCAACCAGCGGAGATTTACTTGAGAAGATTATTTTTAGCGTAGCTTTGATGAGACTGGTCATACTTTGGGAAGCTTCACCTAGCCTAGATCTTCATAAGATGGTCTGAATAACGTTAGCGAAGCGAAGGTTTATTTGAATTTCTTCGTCATCTTGACGTGGGTTGGTTTTACTGAGGTTGACTTTACAGGGATTAACTTTACATCATCTGCCTTTACATAGGGTGTAGCTTTAGTATTGTACTTAGGCCTAGCTTTATACCAAGCCAAGCTTTATATTAAGCGTAGCTTAATACCAAGCCTAGCTTTACTAAGCCTAGCTTAACTATGACGAGCTTCACTCAGCCCAGCTTTACAAAGCCTAGCTGTACTATAGGTAGCTCTTCTGGCGCAAACTGTACGAAGGTTAGCCTTTACTTCATAAATCATTTAACTTGCGCAGCTTTCAGGCTAGCCAGCTTTGGTAATTAAAAAAAATGGAAAGGTACCTCAATCTCAGTTGGGAAAACTCCAGCAATGTCAGGGAAATTTTCTTTATCAGGAAAGTCTATCATTGATTTCAGTGTCCGATGAAGAAACCGCTGTGAAATGTCTGTAACACTTCATATGTCTGACTTTCTCAGGTCTTGTATCTTCTTTTAAGGTAGTTTACATCCACCTGATTACGTCGACAGAGGCCGCGTCGTAAAACGTTCAGTAAATTTAAAAAAGTCCTCCGCCGCTTCTGAGACTGGAAAATTGTGGAAGCGTTGCGACAGTGGCTATGTGCGTCAGTCCATCCCTCAGGGGTGTTGGGTGCACCAACATCGTCACCTCACGAGAAAGTTTTACTCCCCTCTCCCTCTTCCCCATTCCCTTCCCCGCCTCTCCCCCCTCCCCTATCGTACCCTCTCCGCCTCTCCCCTTCCCCTGTCTTACCCTTCCCGCCTCTCCCCCCTCCCCCACCTTTCCCCCCTCCCCTGTCTCCCCCTTCCCCGCTACACTGTCCCCTATATTCCCCCTTCCCCTTTTTCCTCTGTTGCCTCTCCCCCCCTCGCCTTTCAGGTATACCTCCCCCCTCGTTATCCCTCCTCCCCCTGCATCACCCCTTCCCACCCTCCCACGCGAGATGTCAAGACGCGCCAAGAAGGAATCGTATGGCAGTGAGCGGCGGACCTGGATCGTATGGCAACTCGGCCAATTAATTCTGTTGAGGTGCCAAAAGAACAAGACTCTGGCCTCTCTCCTTTCAAACCAGAATTTTGCGTCAAAGGGTTGGCGAATCCAATTTAGTTGAGGCACCTCAAGAATGCTCTAAGCATCCAATGTCAGCTGCACTTGTTTTAGAACGTTTTTAAAGCACAATCGTGGAATTCAAGTTGCTCTGGAGAGGTAGTCTTCAACTTGTGAAATGCAGTCGCAAAGGTGTTGTGAATTAAGTGAAACTTTTTTTCTTATTTTCAATGTAATGTCAAAAGTATCTCAAAGAAAATGCTAAAGGTGATAATAACACTTTTTTTATTGGTCTAATCAAAGATATACATGTGAGTCGGTATCTTCAGCTAGTCAGCGAACAACTAACGTCGACGATTGGATCGTCTCAGACTGCTTGTAGAACGCCTGCCAAAGTATAGGTAGGCAACCCCAAGTACACTCGCGTAATGAGGGGTGCCTATCTCTTAAAGCTGATTTCCCTTCAGACGCGTCTTCATCGAAAAGCGTCGCTCGTTCTTCTACGTGTATTCATTCTCGCGTGAAATCTTGATTGCGTCTATAGAGTGAAATCCTCGTAACACATTCTTGAATCGTTGTTTACCTTAAGAGCCGTTTTGGAATGGCTACAAGCTCTACCTCTGTGTTGGCCTTTTTTTTAGCCTTAATAACGTTTTCTAATAATCCTAGCAGGCAGACTAAATTACTTGTGTCACAAAAAAAGATGGAGATTTCTTTAGCCCTTCCCTTCACGTCCTCGATAAGATGCTTAGTCGTTTTTTTATGTATCAGGACCACTATTTTTATTAATTTTAAGGTTTCATCGACATTTTACGCGTAGAAGTAGAGTTCTATGGTCAACAACGCGCCAACTTTCGTTACTCGTACTTTTCTCGCTGGGCCCTCTGGGGAACAAACTTTTATTCACGACACACGGAAAAATTTGGCCTCCGTATAAATTTGGACCTTTGGAACGGCTTGGGTTATTTAGAGGGTAACTACGTGTAATCCTAAATAATCCGGCTGCGTTGCCTTTGCGGATTATGATGATTAAGTTTTGGTAATCACACTGAGGTAATTGGGAAAACGTCCTCTTTGTGACTAGCTTTCATTCAAAAATACAAAAACAAATAATTGAAAAAAGTCTTGCTCGATCTCATTTCGAAAGATAGCATTTTGTACCGCATATATTCCATCCTAATTCAACCTTTTGATAGACAACGCGAATTTACTTCATCCTTGTAGATATAAGATTGTACGATTAACCTTTGTTACATTGGATTCCTTGCACCTCGCTTTGCGGTCGCTCGGCTTCGTGACCGTTAGGTTAAGTTAGGTTGAGTTAGGTTAAGTTAGCTTAGGTTAGGTTAAGTTAGGTTAAGTTAGCTTAGGTTAGGTTAAGTTAGGTTAAGTTAGGTTAAGTTAGGTTAAGTTAGGTTAAGTTAGGTTAAGTTAGGTTAAGTTAGGTTAAGTTAGGTTAAGTTAGGTTAGGCTAAGTTAGGTTAAGTTAAGTTAGGCTAAGTTAGGTTAAGTTAAGTTAAGTTAGATTAAGTTAGATTGAGTTAGGTTACGTTAGGTTTAGTTAGGTTAAGTTAGGTTTTGTTCGGATCCGCTCGGCTTACCGGCGAAAGGCTGAAAACAAAGGCCGGAGAATGCCTCCGCTGAAATGTATCTGAACTAAAACGTTTGATGTGCAACTGTTTCAGGTACAATCTACGAGCCGCCCTTGACAAACGTCTTCACAATGCAATGGTTTCTCACGCTGTTTTGCAACTGTCTTCCCCAGCCAACTGTCCTGCGGGTTTGGGACCTCATTTTCCTGGAGGGCAACGAGATTCTGCTTCGGACGGCGCTCGCCATCTGGGACACTCTGGCTGAGTCAGTATCACAATCAAAATAATGGAAACGACCTTATTGCGTACTTCGAAAATTAGACAATGCCTTTTGTCTGAAAAAAGGGGGGGGATCTCGCTAAGAATAATGAAGAAACTTGGATGAAAACGTCGGATTACTCAACCAAGACATGCTGTGAAGGGCGGTCACAGTG
>Ga0058701_10004777_pt1 | contig 11076 bp, 4 predicted proteins | sample AgamicOrMae_FD_97039 | JGI IMG/M metagenome (GOLD analysis project Ga0058701, IMG submission 97039) | Agave microbial communities from Guanajuato, Mexico - Or.Ma.e | ecosystem: Host-associated > Plants > Phyllosphere > Phylloplane/Leaf | place: Guanajuato, Mexico | collected 2012-06-04 | reverse complement strand
TCTGCACCAAGAAATAGAGACATGTGGGGAGAGAGAGAGAGAGAGAGAGAGAGAGAGAGAGAGAGAGAGAGAGAGAGAGAGAGAGAAGGCGTGCGACCGGATAGAATGCTAATTACCCCCCGTCGTAGATTTTTCAGGAAAAGCATGTACTTGGCCCGTTTGTTTAGCGAACCATATTCCTTGTGACATAGTTTTTCTGTCTGCCAGGCCAGTGAATCCGATGTGGACGATGTCATCGAGACCTCCGCAGTGGCGCCGTTTGAATGGCGCGCTCCGACAGGTCACGCCTTTGAGTCACGACGTAAGCCGCTCGCTTCTCTTTTGTTTTTGGCACTCTGCGGGTCACCGTTCATTGCTTCTTTTGGTTCCAGGTCGTCGGAGGCCGGACAAAGGATGGGGAGCGCTCACACCTGCTCTTTTGGCTGCGAGTACCATCCTACCCATGCTGCTCAGTGGGCTAGCCGCCTTGGCGGGAAAAGCTCTCATGTCTTCAGTGCTTGCCTTGGCAGTTGCTGGCTTTAACCTCTTCCGGTCAGGACAAGGAGCCCCAGCCAACTAGATATTTCTAATTCAACCCATTTTAGTCCCATTTGGAAGTGGTGATTCATCTGTTTAGGCTCATGGGTTGAGAAAAGGCGCCATACATTATGTTTTTCTGAATGAATTTGCGGTCATTAGCACCGCTACCTAACGCTGGAGTTTGGTCGACATGGCTGGGTCGAACTGCCTGCTGCGTCGATCGGCTGTTCGAAAGCACTAGCAGCGCCACTCGGTGGCGCTGCTAGTGCACTGGAGTAGAGAACTTCATGATAGAGAGCCGCAACTGGGTCAAACGACGACCAAGGCTTTTTAAGGTTATGTAAAACATGACCTTAAGGCTTTCGGGTCGAGAGAATGAGCTTTCGGATGCAACACTCACTGTTGCTGATACGAAAGAATCACATCGAGAATTCGGATTAGTCGAGCCTTGTCACGTGGTCAATTTGTGGACTCTCAATGAGGAAGATCTCTAGATAGCTACATATCTTGATCAGGAGACCCTTCTAAGATTGTATAAAAGACTTATATTCAAGCATAGTCCCTCCCCGACTTATAAACCTTTGACTTGAGATTATTTTGCACTTCCGTTGATTCTTTCTACCTCTTTTGTGTATGAAATAACGCAAAGCAAGTTTGTTCGGCATTATTTATTTAAAAATACATGCAGTTACAATAATAATGTAGCCTTTTCTTATTTTGATTTCCTTGCGATTCATCGTATTCTTCGTTCTCTTTCTCTCGACTCATCTCTCTCGGATGCCTCAAGAAAAAGACAGATTTCTTTTCCGGCGTGGAAAGGGAATTTTTTCCGCAAGACTATGTTATTTTTATATTTCTGTACTATTTATCATTTTGATAATTTACCTCAATTGATAGTTTGATTCGCCCAACTTTTACTAAATTTTATAAAATGTAGTGAGGTGATGAACGTACGGTATATCGTAAGTCGTATCGCATTCAAATGTGGGTACTTTTTTTTCGAGAAATTTATGTTGGCAATACCCTTGACCGAGAGCGAGGTCCTATGTATTTAAATACATCCGTATTACCAACACGCATTTTTTTTAAAAAGTTGCCTGCTCCGGAAGCCACACGACCTATGATCTCAACTGTACTGTATGCACATACATAGAAGGTTCCCTCGAAACATGCACTTCCGGGTCAAAATTCGTGGAAACCTATTATTTTGGAATCACTCCTCTTGGTTAGATTTAAGTTTTTGCTCGAAATATTAGTGTATATCATGATACGAAGTCATTGCACAAAGTCAGTGCTATTTCCAACCTACAAAAGATTTTTTTTTTATTTATTTTATTTTTTATGCACCATTCCATAAGCCATAATGTATTTGATTAGAATTTTTTTTAAACTGTTCATAATGCCTGATTGTTTATGTTAATCCGTAATTGTAATAAATTATCTGTTATAAATTTTGTGAGCGCATTTTTTTATGTATCAAACCGTTACAAGGTTTCGAAATACATTAATTACCGGTACGTAATTTTCTTTTTTAAATGTTTGTGAGCACATTTCTTTATGTATCAAAACGTTTAGAAGGTTTCCCCACGCGTTTTTTTTTTCAACTTTGAAGTTGTCGAAATTTTAAAATGGATCCTGTTTTTCAAGTTCAAGGAACGCCAACGGTTTCATACCGCCTTTGTTAGGTCTTGACGAAGCGGTTGGGTCAAATCAATTCATCTCTCGATTTTTTTTTGCTATTTCTTTACCAATAGGATATAAACCAGCGACTTCCAATATGCTGCACTGTAAATTTCAAATGTTGCATTTTCTTCGTCATTTGTTCCACATTTGGTCGCCACGTGAAGCATAGCGATAGTAAGCCATAGTGAATTTAACCTTACTTTAGTTGGCCTCACTTAGATAGCCAGCCTATAATGGCCTGCCACCGCGAAGTGGCTGCATAGAAGTTAACGACCGAACGGAGAATACGGAAGGGAGGCACAATGCACCAAACTAAATCTACAACCTGAGCTATTTTAACACAACCTGTTTAAACCTAGCTTACGCTTCTAGGTTGGTATAACCTTTCGTACACACTCATCTCAAGTCAGGGAAATCAAAGAAATCAAGGGAAGTCCTTGAAAGTGTGTCTATCTAAATAGAACCAAACGTCAGCAAAAATGTCAACGTCGGGAATTTTCCCTTAGTAGGATAATAGCAGAAAATAGCAGGGATTTTCCCACAATATATCATGGAAAGGGACCGTCAATTCTTAAAGCCCCTTAAGCCTATTTTATGCACATGAAAGTATTCGCCTACGTGAGGCCTGTTCTTTTTAACCCTAACGCATCTCGAAAATCTGCGTTGAAGTAGTGGGAGAGAGACACATGCCGTGCAACGATAGGCTATTCAAATGCGGTAAAATGAAAGTTGAATGCTCGGAAAACATGAATTACAGTTAATTTTGAAAAGTAGTATCTCAACGGGTAAATTTTACCTGTGTCTCTCTTTGAAGGAAGAGTTTTTCATAAGGTATGAGAGAAAAACAGCAGGAGACTATAACAGACCTGATAACAGCAACATCGGAGCTGTTCGGGAATGAAATCGTCGTTGGGACCCCGCCGTGGTTAGATCGCTAAAATCGTGTTGGACATCTACGATTTTTTTTTTAAATCGATAGAATTAACGATTCCTTTCTTGTCCCTCTTAAAGACTTTGAGAGAAATTTAATCGTTTAAAACAAAAACTCACCCACTCGAATAAGCTTCAGCAAGGTCAGTTTTTTGTTTCAAAGGAGCGAATCTTACTCGAATCTCAAGGTTTTTAGAGTATTGATAACGCTTAAAAAGTTTACTTTGTTGACTTAAGTGGGGGGCATTCGATAGCGCCAAAAACCACAAGCGCCAACGCCGCAAGCGCCAGTCCGTAACCGCCAAACGAGCAATGTCGCAAACGCCAAAGTTCGTATATGTTAGGTTAGGTCAAGTTAGGTTAGGCTAAGTTAGGTTAGGTTAAGTTAGGTTAGGTAAGGTTAGTATTGCGGTTAAGAACTTCGGCGTTTGCAACTTTTCTCGTTTGGCGGTTACGGATTGGCGCTTGCAGCGTTGGCGCTTGTGGTTTTTGGCGCTTATGACAGCTACTCACTTAATTTTTTTGAAAATATTAAAAGTGACGACGAAGCTGACCGAACATGACCCCCGCGGGAGTCTCAAAGAACTGCTATTTTTGTAATGACCTCAAGTGGTGTATCTCCCCCCCTTCCAAAAAAAAGTTTTTGAAATAAAACTTATAAATCAAAACGTCCGCTGATAAGTTCAAAAATCATATATAAAATTCCATTTATTTGGTGTCAATACATCTCTGCCAAAAATTGCGTAACAATTACACGAATCCAACTGTAGCATGTCTGGGGGATCATCGTTAAATGACGTCATTGATAGGAGGGATAATAAATAAGGGAGTGAATGACGTCATTTGTGGGTGGTCCCTGTTGAGGAGACTTGGTCACTTTGAGTCCATCTGTTGATCTAGTCACTCGTGCGCTGTTTTTATCGTGGAGTAGCTTCCGCTGTAGGTCAATTCTCTTGGTTGGTTCGACGAGTACCCATTGGCCGCGTCTGGAGTGCCCGAAGCCGGCCCCGACGCTGGGGGCCCAGGGCCCCACGAGCCCAGCCCCGTCGTCATGTTCATAGTGCGCGCAGGGCTTCTCATCCCCACAACAGTAGGCGTCCATGCCGCGTTGTCAGCCACGTTATCGGGTGCCCCTGAAATATGAGAAATTCGTCCTTCTAGTATGAAAAGTTTGTACTGCAAACTAAACTACAGAAATGCGCGGCACTGCGGTTAGCGCTATAGGAAAGATTTTGTGGGCGTTTCGCCTTAGGGTGAAGTGGGGTTCTTATATCGCACGGGATGTATTTTTATTTAAGGAGTGTCTATTGACCCGACTACCCCGTTTAAAATGTTTTAGGTTTGGTTCTGTGCGTTCAAGCCACCTCCCCTTTAAAATGCATCAGATTGGTTTACCTGCGTTCAAGTTTCCCTGTATTAATGCATGTCGGGTCAATAGCAACATCCCTTAATTCTAGTTTTAAGGGTGTTGCTATTGACCCGATATGCATTAATTGCACCCCTTAATTTAAATTTGAAGGGTCTTGCTATTGACCCGACATGCATTAATACAGGCAGACTTGAACGCATTTAACCAATCTAATGCATTTTAAAATGGGAGGCGACTTGAACGCACGCAACCCAACGTAGTATGTTTTAAATGGCGCAGTCGGATCAATAGACACTCCCTAATTTCAAATACAGTATGATTGGGTCCTGCTTATGGGTGCGTTATCCTCAAACTGCGTGGGTTTTCTTTTACAAAAATATTCTAAAACGAAAATACCATGCATTTTTTTAAATCGACTTTTTTTAAAATACTTTTTCATTTTTAAATAGCTTCCGCGAAATCATCGCCTTTAAATCTATGTAGACGATTTTCGCCCTTGAAGTTTGCAAACCGAACTGATTTATCTGTTTTAGGTACGCAACTTGATTCGCGTAAAGTTTTGCCAAGCCTGATAGAGCTTATATTTGCGGTCAAATGTTAGTTTAGTCTCACCGCAACCGCGTCACTTAAGCCGTGTTCTGGCTTGTTTGAACAAAAGTCCTTTTGACTAATGGCCGTTTGAACGAAAATGTTTCGGCTGTTGAACTTACTGTAGTTGATCCACGTGGCGGCCGGGTCGGTGGTTGGCACTCCTGCGGGGATGGTGGCTGCGCCAGCGCTGTCTAGCGGCACGTCCAGGAAGCTCCTCACATAGCCCGGATACGGCTGCTCCAGCTGCAGAGCGGCAGAGTGCGCGTGAGTGTGTGTTACAACCGGCCGTGCAATCTGTAGAGCAGCCAACGGTCATACCAACATTGAAGAAATAAAGTGCTCTCCCCTCAAGCCTCGTTTTTGCCGCTCCGATTAACGATTTTCTTTTCTTTACGCAAAAATCAGTCGGGCAACATAACCTCTTAAGTTCCCTCTTTCAACGTTTTACATTGAGCTTGTACTGTAGTTAAGAACGAAGTCTGTAGTGGCGTTTGCTCGATGATGGAATTCGATTTTCGGATCAGTTTCGTGTTAAAACGCGAGAAAGCTGTTTTAGTTTTTAACTTACTCTTAAGCATTTGGCTGATTATAGAATCGTTCCCAGCTCATGTATCAGCACATTTCTTTGGATTCGACTGTCGCATTGCCTCAGTCATCAAACCAAAAATGCTCTACTCGGAACATTGCCACACTGACTCTGTAGATCTAAAATTTCAGAATTTCAAAATAATTTTTGGAAAACTTTGACCTTTAAATCTAAATTTATCTATTTGAAACTTTGTCTAGAGCATCTCCAAAAAGAATATTATTTTCAATTATTTTTTATTAAACACAATAATTTGCATGTGAAATATTTGAATTAACTGCAAACTAGAGGAAATACGTCCGCATAAAACGGTTATTGTATAGGTCATGTACTATCGCGTGCAAAAGAAACAGTACCCTTTTTTAGCGCGGCAGAATTTCGGTTGGTAGAACTCAACTCATTGTTGAGGAGCGGAAGCCCGAAAAGCTGTGATTGGGCAGCTCAAGGTCAGCGATACCAAGAAGCGGCCTCCCCTCCACGAAATCTTCAGAGCTGCCAACCGAATATCCTGCTACTTTTCACGCGATAATGCAAACTGAAACCGAGGCAGGTCATAAGTATAACACGAATCAGAATGAAATTTGAACATGGGTCCTCCATCTAAACGTTTCCGATAGGGCCTACGAATTGATTTGACTTAAAGTACACTCGTTTTGTGGCTTTAACCCTAATCAGCTCAAAGTATTTTGAGTTAAATTAAGCCTAAGATAAATTGGAAGGATTTTCCCCACTAAAATACGCAATTTTAAGCTTTGGAAAATGCCTAAATTATTAAATTTTAGGTTTCTGTAGGGGAGATATTTTTTTAAATTGTGATAATTCTGAACTAGAAAGATCCTCTAAAATGAATTGTTCTATTTCCAAACGGCATCTCTTGGCGGTAATGGCTTAATGTACACTCCGTTGATGTAGAGAACAGTTGGCATTGGAATAGTTGATGTTTATGATAGCGAGTTAATCACAGTCGAGTCTCAATATAAAACCAATCTCGATAGTACGTAATTATTGACTTCGTCCGATCCCGACAGTGTCCCATGGCACTTTGTATATGTATCCTCGATACTGCGTCATTCTTGATAGTGCGTAATTTTCGCGTGGTTTAGATCAGACATTCCGTGCTTAAAGAAGCTGCCCCATTTGACGCACCAGTTCGTAGTTGGCGGAGCCTCCGTTGCAATCGTTGCCCCTTCCGGTTCCGGCGGAACGTCGACAGCGTCGGGCCGGCGCCCGCAGCGCGGACATGAGCGACATCCCCAGCGCCAGCATGGACGACATGAGCGCTTTGCCCGACATGGCTGCCAACGCCGCCATGCCCGCCGTCAGCAGAGTGCCGCCCACAGTGAACATCCCGATCAGGACCGGCCAGTTATCGTTCTTCCGCCGTCGGGCTGGTCAACAAAACAAAGGCATCATCTTTACAGAAAATCTGTTGTCTTTGATTTAGCCCAATCTCCTAAACCATTCATGAACTTAACCTCACTTTCTTACCTAACCTCATTTACTCAACCTGTTGTCTTTGAACTAGACCAAAAAGCAACCCAATATCTTCTAAACCATTCTTGAACTTAACCTCACTTTCCTATCTAACCTCATGAACTTAACCTGTCGTCTTTGAACCAGACCAAAAAGCAACCCAATATCTCCCAAACTATTCATGGACTTAACCTCACGTTCTGCCTAACGTCATTTACTCAACCTAACCTCACCTATCTTAAACTAACCTCATCTATTCAAACCTCTTCAAGTCAACCTTTCTGAATTACGAACGGCCAAAAAAATTAGTAAATCTGAATTTCAATTATTCGGTGTCGGCCTAATTTCGATTATTCGATTCGGCGACGAGGACATAATGTTCTGCTTTACTGAGTTACGATATGTTTGATTTGGTAATTTCTGTACAGCCTGTTGAGGTTTAAGAATATATTTTCTTATTGCGTGGAAGTGTTTTCGAGGATAATGACCGCATCCTACCTCCGAAAGTGAACTGGTTTACCCACGGAAATACTGTACAGCTCACGTGTCCGTAAACTCACTCGATGGGAAAAAAAGAGTTTTAATTTTGATGTCAAGGTCGAAAGGAACGTGATGTCTTCGTAAATTATGATGAAAAAAGAAGAAGAAAAAAGAAAATTTGTGGAGTGGTTCTAAACAATTGTATTTTACTGTCCCATGGCGATAGGCCTATAACTGACGATTTTTCGTTTCTCATGAATAACCCACGATACTGCGCACACTGTAAATGAAAGGTGTCATTTACTTTTCTGTGCTTTAGAACTGGTTTGATTTTTCAGGAAATGTTGAGGATTAACGACGTTTAATCGCGAAAACCCCTTAACACTTTCATCTGGTAAAAACTCTCTCACTTTTGGTGTACTGATTGGGCATATTTTGTAAGATCTTACAGGAGGAATGAATATAAATGAAAGTTTACTGTTTGAAAGTTTAATGTTTCGAACAAAGAGCGAGTAATAACAATGGGATGGCAGTGATTTTTGCTTTCTCAGGCTAATTGTAAGAGACACTTTAAACCTAGGTTAAGTTATAGGATACGTTAAGTGACGTCTCTTATGCTAAGCTTGGATTTTCGACGAAATCAGAAATATAAGAAAAAGGTGAAAAGTTCCATTTTAAAAAAAATTACATTGCAGTGCAAATCTGAACAACCAAGTCTGAGAATCCCTAGAAGACGGCGGAAGTCGAACTCTTGAGCTAATGACATATCACGGCGGTGTGGAATCCGGTGCGGTAATTTCTGTAATAGTTTGCATTACCTCCTATTGTTCTCGGATTGAAAATAGTTTTGCGGTCAAATTACTTTGGTCGCCGTTATTCTGTACCTTCCTGGTTTTTATAATCATTTGGGACTCTTAGAACAAAACGACTTTGTGCGTGCGCTGTACAGTCTACACTTGCTGTGTCAGGAACGCCTTTCAAAATACCGTACTTGTTTTGTTTAGGTTACCAACGCTTAAAATCAACTACTTCCGACCTTGTCAACGTTTTAAAGATGACATTAGCATACGGTACTACCCTTTTTTGTTGTCATTACGCTGAAAAATAATTTCTGTTTGCAAGTTGAGTTCATCTTTCTTGTCCTTTTCTTTGTCCGAGTTTTTGTCGTTGTTTTCTTCTCTATTTTAAGCTTTGTAAAATATAGTACCACGTTTTATTAAACTAACCGTAAGAGAAGCCCTGTGGTCATACACTTAAAGGGTCGTGAAATGACAGACACCAAAAATTTAAAAGGTTTGGATTTCCTATACCTCTTGTGTCGCAGTTTTTGTCGCCAAGCGGTGCAGATTACATAGCAACTAACCTACTTTAAGTTAACCTAAATCAACGCCAAGCGTATCTCCGATTACTTCTTTCGAGCGACTGTCTGCCTTCAAGTAAGCTGCATCGGGCTTTGCGAAAGCCAAGCGGAGGCTCACAACCCTCAACCCAAGTAGGCGGTAAGAGACTTGGCGCCGAAAGCTGTGAGTTCGGTTAGGTTATGGGCCTACTCTTGCTTAGCGCAGCTTGGCGACTTGGCGCCGAGAGACAGAACTCAAGAGGGAGAGAGTGCTACGATGTTCTCATGGCCGATTTGACAGGGCTACTAACCGACACTCTCAATTTGGCTCAGTATATCCGATCGCGATATAATCCTGTAGAGGAAGAGCATAACGCGCCCGGCAAGCGAGCGTTGCGCCAATTCGACAAGGCTCTGAGGTTCAGACGTAGACTTAGCTGAACTCCAGCTTTCCTCCAAGGCTGTTGCTGAACTGTTGGTCTCCGACGGAGTTGCTGGCATCTGAATCCATGTCTCCGAAGTTGTTGGAGTGTGTTCAGAGGGCGCTGAAGTGGGTTCAGGGCTCGGCAGGTCGCCGCGACATTCAGGAGCACTCGGGTTCAGCTCACACTGTCGGCAGATACCACTCCAGATGAGTTCACTTCTCAGAATAAGATTTACGCGCATTAAATGTCATCGTGACGTATGATTCATCATTTTCGAGTCGACAATGATTGATTATCGGAGAAACAATTAATCGCTGTGATGGAAACCCTAATGCAGAAATAAGTCTGACCATAACCTAACCTTAGCCCAAGTATTTGAATCAGTGTAGGAACGTGACTTAAACATGGAATTCTATAACGAGAGTTATCCACTGAAATCTAGAGGTTGCCTTTACTTAGGTCATCCTGCTGGCTTTCCTTGAGCGTGTCGATAGGTGCGCGCGTTCTTACGTTGCTACTGCGAGATGATTCGTAACGATGATCAACGGCGCGCATACGCATTGTACGGTTACATTGTTATGGATCGCCTCGCTGCAGCTACGACGTTATGAATAGGGCCCGTTGAGATGCAACTTCTTGACGGGAGCAATCGGGCAGTCCCCCACGTAAATAGAAGTATTTTAAGAACAAACATTTCCCTTCGCCAGTTAGGGAACTCCATTCTTACAAAGCTTACATCTAATACCTTCATCGGAGAAGAATTTACTTTTTCTTTAAATGTAAACTATCCCTACAAAAAACTGGACCTGTGCGCTTGACCATAAAAACTATTTTCGTGAGTTTAGTAGCTTTACGTAACCTAGACACCTTAACCAATCGGCAACCTAACCTTATCTAAGACATAAATGAGGGACCAGCCATAAATGACGTCTCGCTGTATTCTCATGAAAGAACGATATGGAAGCCAACTTTCCATATTAATTCAAACGAAGTGACTATTCACACGCTGCCCCATTTAAAATGTATTAGCTTGGTTTCCGTGCGTTCAAGTCTCCCTTGTTTAACATAGGCGTGCGATTACAACCTAATTCGAATTCGTCTTGCTAATCGATAAAGATTTAGAGTCTTCGACGCAAGGTTTCGGTAATTCGAGACGTGCTTATACAACGCGATTGCCAACCTTATGAGAGAATCTTTTTTTTTCGTCCAGAACGATGAAATTGGTAGTCTCCTAGTCACCCAGCGGAGGTTGTCCAGCCGAGTTCGCTTTCCGTGTCTGCTATCTAGTGCATTTATCTGGTTGGCCGACACTCACTTGCGTCATTATCTACTTGAAAGGATTGGGAGCTCTGAGAAAAATGCTTCGAAGATCACGTGATCGCGAGATGGGCTTCAGTTCAATGTCTTATCGCTCGCTACTCGATTCAAGAGTCTGAAAACAAAGATTGTTCTTTCCAACTCATTGTTTACATTAACATTAATGAGGTACATTATGAAAGACAAGTTACATTTTCTTCTGTGTTGTACTATCGCCTGCAAAAGTTCGCGAACACTATTATGTGCGAGAGTAGCCGTCAGGTTGGCAGCACAAGCCGTCGCCCACTAGGTGATGCCGTCGCCGGAGGTTGACCTTGAACCGACCAATCGCGGACGAAAACGCCGAGTGCTGCCAACCTAAAAG
>Ga0058701_10004776_pt1 | contig 11078 bp, 12 predicted proteins | sample AgamicOrMae_FD_97039 | JGI IMG/M metagenome (GOLD analysis project Ga0058701, IMG submission 97039) | Agave microbial communities from Guanajuato, Mexico - Or.Ma.e | ecosystem: Host-associated > Plants > Phyllosphere > Phylloplane/Leaf | place: Guanajuato, Mexico | collected 2012-06-04 | reverse complement strand
CTGTCCTTAATTGCCTGACTTATTCTCCCCCACATGTTCAAGGCAGAGCAATGTGAGCGTATAATCTAGGTTTTATTTGCGTGGATGATTAGGTTACACTTTTCTGATGTTTATCCTTGTATTTTTTATTATCTATTTATCATTTATGTTAATGCCAGTTGTACAGTTGTTTGGAAAGTCAATACAGTCAATCCGGTGTGCCTATTTCTTATACGTTTCATAGGTCATTATCTTGAAAGCTTTCCAATGAGATTTTTGGTCAAGAGATTTCATATCTTTGTGCAGACTTCAATTTTTCATCTAATTTTTCCCCTATTTGTTCTTTTATGAATTTGTTTTCACAACAGTTTTCTTGCTCTGGTCAACCATAGCAACCGTCTGAGAGATTCATGTCATTTTTTGACTGAAGATTTATTTCTGGAGAAAAAGAGGTTGAATATGTCGGTGGCTGAGTGCAGGACTGTTGCTATCGAGATGGCACCACTGTGTACAGTTGTTGTCCCTATGCTTGTACACAGGTAACCACTCTACACAGAGGCACGATTCCAATAGCGACTGTCCTGCACTCAGCCACCGACGTGTAGTTTTCAAACATTAATTACAATATGACCTTGTCAGTATTTGCTTTAGTCTCTTTTAGAGTGCATGTATGTATTAATATAGCTGAACATTTCAGTTCAATATTTCACTTCATGATGCAACTCATTTTATCAGAAGGCTAGTATAACTCATAATTTCCTTCTTTGTCAACAGTGATGATGATGTTGAAGTGCCGCAAACTGAAGTTCCTGTTCCTGAAGAAAAGGGGAAGGGCAAAAATAAAAAGTGAGTAGTATTTCATTATGGAAACAGTGGTATTGTTGTATAACAGATTTGTCTCAAAGGATCACCTTTGAACTTTTTTTTCAGGGGTAAGGATGAGGTGAAAGAAGAGCAAGTTGAGGAGGAGCAGCCTAAGTCAAAGGGAAAGAAGAAGAAAGGGAAGGTAAGACGCAAAGCATTCCTCTAGCATGGCATCATATTTAGGGGATGGGCGAGACTGTAATCATTCTTTCCTCTTTTTATAGAAAGGTGCAGCCTTAAGTGATGATGAGGATGTAGCTGCTGCTGTTGTAGAGGAAGCGCCTAAACCAGTTGTTACAAGTAAGAATACCATTTACTGTTGACATTTTGAATACCAACATGCTACTTAACCAACAAATTTCTTTTTTAGGTAGTGGAGGTTTCTTTGAGTTTGAGGAATTACCTGATGAGGATGACGAAGAAGACTATGCCCCTAAGAAGAGAAAAGGAAAGAAGAAAGGCGCTGAGAAACCTGTCGTTGAGGAAAAGATTGAAGATGTCGGCGATGCGGAAGACGGAGGCACTGTGAAAACAGCGGCTCAAAAGAAAAAGGAGAAGAAAGAACGGGAGAAACAACGGAAGATGGCGCAGAGAGAGGTATAACAATTATACTCTCATTACAGCGCGTTTTCTCGGAAAAGGAGATTTTTTAATTAGATTGGCTACTCTTATTGCTCATTGTGCCCAGACCGGTTTTGGGCGGGCATTGTTTCTGTAGATGTTTTGTATAATCGATCCACACCATTTTGATGCACATTATATTCAACTGTCTTAAGGATAATGTGAGGAAAATTGAAGATAAGTCGGGAGTTTGGGGAGTGAAGTGAAAGCTTTTAAATAATTTTATCGTTGTTCAAACAGGGACCAGCCAAGTCGGAACCAAAGGAAGTTGAGGAGGAAGAACAGGAGAAAGTGAAGGAACCCAAGGAGAAGAAGGAGGCAAAGGGACCGAAAGGAAAGCAGAACAAGAAAGCGGTCGAATCAGAAGAGAGCGCTGACGAGAATGAACGTAAGTTTTTATCAGAGGAATGGGACATGAATACTGGAGCTTTAATTATCGTTTACTTCCCAGGTGACAGCAAAAAGAAGAAGAATAAAAAAGATGGTGCAGCAGACAAGCCTTCGAAACCTGAGAAGAAAGGTCCGGGAAAGAAAACGTTATCTGCCATGCAGGAGGCTCTTCGGATTTTGAAAGAGAAGAAGGAACAAGAGGAACGAGAGGAAGCAGAGAGAATCAGAAGGGAGGAGGAGGCGGAGGCCGCCCGCTTGGAAGCCGTAAGTTCATTCCGAATTCAGTATCAGGAAGTTCCATAAATATCTCCTTTGCCAAACAGCCCCTGATTCCAGGTTAAGGAAAAAAAATGGGGGGATTTGCTTTGTTTACCAGTCATATGGACAGTCCAAGCCATAAGTCCGGTCCCTTTTTAAGGTTATAGCGCTGTAGGAAATGCTTTTCCTCGCTCCTGTGCGTGGTGTTTGAGTGATTGAATTTTAAATGTTTGCAGTTGCGGATAGAGGCAGAGAAGAAGGCTCTGAAGAAGCAGCGAGAAAAAGAGAGGAAAGAGAGATTGCGAGCCGAGGGTAAACTTCTGACCCCGAAGCAGCGCATGCAGCAAGCGAGAGCGCAGGCCATGCTGGAAGCCTTGAAGGCTCAGGGAGTGGACGTACCAGAAGTAGGGGAGAAGAAAGCCCCAAGGCCCGGCACCCGGATAAGGCCCAGCAAGCTTAAGAAGCAAGCTAGCAGCGAGACCAGTAAGTTGGGGGATATTATATACTGCGTGAATGTGCAGTGCCTAAGTAAGAGCGCAGTTTCTGCTAGCTGCGATAACCTGCTGCTTAACCTAAGCTTTCCTTTCGCTTATCCCAACCTAACCTGACGTAACTTAAACCTCAAACGATCCCAACTTTATTTTTGAGCAAACCTAACTTTCACTGTAAACAGAATAAATAGGTTCAACATAGGTAAATCATCAGAATCATTTTGACATCAGAAAAAAATATAGGTTAAAACCTCTCAGTTGTAACTTAACCCGTAACAGCCCAAAGTATTTGGAGTGAAATTGAACTCGGGAGAAATTGAAAGGATTTCTCCATTGAAATACGCAATTTTTAAGCTTTGGAAAATGCCTAAATAATTAAAATTCAGGTTTCCAGGGGGGTGAAATTTTTTTAACTTGGACAATAGTTAACTGAAAAGGTCCTCGAAAATATTTTTTTCTGTTTCCGAGCGGCATCACTGGGCGGTAACCCATCTTAGATATGGTATTACCTCATACCTGCGTAATTAAAACCTCTTCAGGGGTAATATTACACTTTCTTGTACAAAAACCCCAGTTTGAAGGTAAAACCTTTGTATGGGGTTAAATTTACCTAAAGACATGTTCTATTCACCCGCCACCCTGATTGTAAAATAATAGCAACTGGAGGTTTAAAACCGCTGCGTTGCAATTTAACTCATTCTGTTGACTGTGTTAACCAAGCGTATCGAACAGGTTGTTGAAAGTGCTTTAATTGTGGCTTCTGTTATTGAAATCCATGAAAAAGCCGGAATAGTTAGTTGGCAGGTTAAAAGTGACGTAAAGCGGATGGGAGTAAAATTGGACTGTTTATTTTGCTTCAGCGGAGGAAGAGCCGAAAAAAGAGTCCGAGTCGGAAACGGTCCACGTGGAAATCGTTGACCAGAAGAAGGCGGAGGAAGTGGCGCCGGAAGACAACGTCAAGGATTCGTGGGACGCCGACTCTTCGGATGACGAGGAAGGTTGGTCTTCATCTGTGTTATCGTCACACTGAAAACGGGTAGACTTCCCATGATAATACTCATAGGCTTGGATTGTTTGTGAAGGGTCACTTTTGGGTCGCGATTAGAAAATTTGGTGTCCCTTTCGTCTAGCGGAAATGTCTCTTTAAGTCACTTTCTGGAAAAGGAACAGCCCTGCTGAAGGTATTACTTGAGAGGTTGAAAATCTAACCTCTCAAATTTACCGTCTCCGAAATTTTAGTACTTATGAAAGTACCTCACATTTGAACTAAACTTAGGAATAATCTTAAGTAAGAAATAAGCTTTTTGCGGTGGAATTGGTTGAGACCGACTTTCGAAAATGAGCGTATTATTTACATCATCTCCAGATGTCTTAGACTTTCTAAAAGTAGCAACCCAAATTTAAAGTAGTCTCAACGAAGAAAACGGTTAAGATAAAACCAAATGACAGAAAAACGGCATCAGGAAAATTCTATAGTCGTTTCAAGTAACCCTGTTAAAATAGGCTAGAGAGCTTGAGATTGACAAAAATTTGTGGAAAAGTCGTGTTTGTTTAGCACACGACGGATCTTTAAACTCGGGTCTTCTCCGAACTCATATCGTGAAGTCTCACATGTGACGTGTTATTTTCAGACAAATCGGAAGAGGCGAAGAAAGGAGAAAAGAAGGAGGTTGAGGAAGAAGTAGCGAAGGAATCGTCGGAGGAAGAAAGCTCGGAAGAGGAGGAAGAGGAAAGCGAAGACTCTGAAAGTAGTGAGGAAGAGGAAGATCACGATGGCAAGACAGAAGCCGAGCTAAAACGCGAGAAGGCGCTCGCTAGAATACAGGTATTGGACACTTTTTTTTTTCTTTTTTTTTTATTTATTTATTATTATTTTCGTGTACAAAAACTTGAGATTAAATTCTCTCAACAGAAAAGACGAGAGGAAGCAGTAAAGAAGAAGTCTATTGACGATCTTAGAGCAGCGGTTATCTGCGTTTTGGGACACGTCGATACAGGTAACGATTTCCTGGATCATTTCCGGTTTCTATGCTTAATTTTATGCTTCCCTTAGTCTGCTTAATAATGCTGCTGTTGAAGATGGACAAGCGTTTATTCGACTGTTGATTACAGTATCGTTATTTTCTTAGGTAAAACTAAAATTCTGGACAAACTCCGTAAAACCAACGTCCAAGACGGAGAAGCAGGGGGTATTACTCAACAAATTGGTGCCACGAATGTACCTATTGAAGCGATCCGAGAAGAAACGAAGTATGTTAAAGGGGTAAGTTTTTACACTTTTGACGTTATGCCTTTGCGTGTTGGGATACGTTAAGAGCACTTGTGATCCAATCGAGATCATCATATATCTTCAGATTTAAAAAAAAAAAAAAAGATGGTGGCAACACCATTGCAAGAGCCACTGCAACGGTAGCAAGATTGTTAAAATGGATAATCCTATAAAACCGACTGCAACCTTGACTGTTATGGAGACCATAACATTATTATCCCAACCAAAAACGTGCTCCCCATCCCCATGAGGTATTCCATGAAAATCGTTTGAATGAGTAAGTAAACAATATCGGTTTGTTTCAGTTTGCGGATAAGGAGCTGAAATTGCCCGGACTCCTAATCATCGACACACCTGGGCACGAGTCCTTCTCGAACCTTCGTAGTCGTGGCTCGTCATTGTGCGACATGGCTATTTTGGTAGTGGACATCATGCACGCCTTGGAACCTCAAACAATCGAATCAATAAATCTACTTAAAACCAGAAAAACGCCTTTCGTTGTAGCTCTAAACAAAATTGATAGGTGAGCTATTCTTATATCTGCCTCAAGTATTTAAACGTCCGACTAGAATCAACCCTTTCTGCCCCGAAATATGAAAGTTTTGCAAAAAGCGGTCCGTGCATCCTTACTGATGTAATTTCGTATTTTTTCTTAGGTTATACGACTGGGAAAAGATGAGCAAGACAGATGTGCGAGACATCATCAAGGCTCAGGCTCCCAATACTCAACTGGAATTCGAACAGAGGACTAAAGAAGTCATATTGCAGTTCGCCGAACAGGTACGTAAGGACCGATAGTTATATCTCTTTTAAGGATGTTTTAGTAATCGTCAAAATAAGACAGACACCGAAAATCCTTTGGCCAGGTTTAGAATACGTACCCTCATCATACTGCCAAGTTGGAAGAATTTTGACCGTTTAGTTTTTCAGACTCGTAAAGGCTAACGAATGCTAGTTACCGATATATTTCTAAGGTTGAAAAACTTGGGTTTACAAAATACAAGGTTGATTCTCCACTCTATTCAAGTTAGGTATGTTGCAAACCCAGGTTACCGTATTCTGGGTACCTTTCAAAATTAGACCAACTTGATGTGAATAAACTTAATCGAACTCACTTTTCGAAGGAAGTCAGTAAACTGTTATTTTGTTTGGAAAAAAAAACGGAAACCTTTTTTTTCTCCTTTCTGTCTTCTTGATGAGGGGAAATGAGCGCAATTTCACCAATGTCCTACAAGTGTAAAAAGGGGCTCAACAACCTTCCTGTTTGCAGGGTTTGAACGCTGCTCTGTTCTACGAGAATCCAGACCCGCGAACCTACGTGTCATTGGTGCCCACTAGTGCCATTACCGGCGAGGGTATGGGTAACCTTCTCGCGTTGATAGTCGAAAACTGTCAAACTTTGCTGGCGAAGAGGCTCATGTATTCTGAAGAATTGCAGGTTTGTGTCTCTTTTTTTATGGAAGGGCTGTTCGCCCGCCAGCGGAATGCGTCCTAGTCGGTGCAAACCTTATTCCCTTTGATGGATCTCCCGCCTCTATGCCGTCGCTTTGGCGTAAATGCTATCGTGCGACGCTATAGATTGAATGGTTGAAGGTTCAAGTCTTGCGTGCGGAACACAAATTTTCCCTTGTTAAGCGGGCGAATAGCCGCGGGTCGCTAAGTCGCCCGCCACTTGGTGGGCGAATAGCCACGACCTATTTATTATGTGCATATCTCCTTCAAACCGCCATTTTCGCCTTTTTTTTGTCTGGAGCCTGATCATATTTATGTGACGGCGGTAGAGAGTGTGTTTTTCTCTTCTTTTTTATCCAATTTATTATTAAAACTACGTTTAGCCCTCACCGCTAAATGCCGAAAAAATGTTTTTTTTATATTCATTGTGATTTTTGGTATGCTTAAATTTCGAAAAAACTGAAGATATTTTTCGTTTGAGATGAGTAAATCGGAACAGTTTAGCAAAAAGTATTTGGCGGGTTCATGAGATTGGGGCAAGTTTGAAGGGCGTGGCGTTGTGTGTTTTCAGGCGACCGTGCTGGAAGTGAAGGCTATTCCCGGGTTCGGAACAACTATTGACGCTATAGTTGTGAACGGACGTCTTCGGGAAGGCGACACGATGATCCTCGCTGGAACCGACGGTCCCATAGTTACCCAAATTCGTTCCCTAGTGATGCCTCAGCCGATGAAGGAACTTCGTGTCAAGGTAACCTATCTCTCCGTGTCGTCTGCCTTCCTTATCCTCTTCTTGTAGTTTTCGATTTCAAAGATTGCATTTCCTACCTCTTTCCTCTCATCGCCGAGTGGATCGGAAGCTAAGCAGAGGCACTTAACATAACCTGTCGGGGTTAAGCCTGGTGCCGCTTACTTCTGTGTGGCAGTAACTACCGCCGAAAAGTAAACGGCGTCAGCCTTTGCTGAGTGTCAACGAAGCGATGAACAGAGTACCTTAGCGACGGAGTTGTCTACCGTTAATTGTCATGATGTTAACGTTGAACCAAGGTAGAACTCAAGAGGTAGTGAATGCATCCTCTTTAACTGGGAGTGTAGTTTTAGTATCGTTTCGATGTTGCGTTCCGGATGTTACTTCCCCTTTTGTTCCCTGTGCAATAAGTGATACGAGGTTGATATTTGCTTTTTCCAGAACGCTTACGTGGAACACAAAGAAGTCAAGGCTGCACAGGGAGTTAAAATTGCCGCTAAGGAGCTAGAAAAAGCCATTGCCGGTGAGTACGGAAAGCTGATAACCAAAAACTGCAAGCACCAAATTTTGGGTATCTTTGATCGAATCACGAGAATTTTTTGTTCCTAAAATTGTTTCCTTGAATGAAAGAGCACAGAATGCCTCGAGTGTTTGCATTTTTTTTATTTATTAAAAAAAAAAAGATTATTTAATTTTTCTTTTGTGATAACGTATGAAATCTTTTGACGTGTCTATCTCACCCCTCGCAATACAATCCTAACGGCCTGTTTCGGATTCTGTGCCAAAATGCACTCACAAGTCAGTCACATAAATCTCAACGAAATCTGTGCATTTTTATCAAGAATACGACCTTAACTTTGTCTGAAAGGAAAAAGATCGGCTCTAATATACAATTTGTAAAAGTTCAAGCCATGACATGTTGCGATTCTGAAGTACTGCTATGAACGTTTTAAGAGTATCCTCAGCCCAAATCAATGAAGCATTTTCGTTTCAGGCCTAAATATTCAGGTTGCCCAAAAACCTGACGAGATAGAAATCCTGAAAGAAGAAGTTGCGCGCGAGCTCAAGTCTGCGTTGAGCCACGTCAAGTTATCCGAACGCGGTGTCTACGTTCAGGCATCTACCTTAGGTTCCCTGGAAGCTCTTTTAGAGTTCTTGAAATCGTCCAAAATACCAGTAAGTTTCTATCCCAGTCGCAATTTCACTAATGACTCACCTACTTCACCGCAATATCTTAACATTTTTCTCACCTTCTTTCCAGTATGCGAATATTCGTATCGGCCCTGTAGTCAGAAGGGATGTTATGATAGCGTCAACGATGTTGGAACATGATAGTCAGTAAGTATAATTCCATCACTGTCCATGTATCAATATCAGAAGTCCGTTCTTTGTGGACCTTTTCAGGCTGTTTTTAATTCGCTTTGTCGGGAAAAAGCGTACATTGTCGCTGGGCGATTAGTTTTGAAGGGTGGAAATGATTCTCAAATATCTGTTTTTTCCCCAAAAAAAGGGTTGTGCACAGAGAAATGGACTTTCAAGCGCAGAATTCACGTGTATTCACGCAATTCATAAGAACTCCGAGTATTTTTGGATTAGTCTGGTAGACATGGAAGTATAGGCCGGCGTCAAACCCATATTTAAGCCCGCCTCCTTCCAGGAGGAGGGCTTATTTTATGTTAAGGCTGGCAGCAACATGGAATTTAGTTGCAGAATACCGCCTCACCGTATTAAATGTTTCCGCGTTACCCTCAAATGAATAGTCAATATTGCCCATCGTCGATTAACGTGTTTGCGTTTAAGGGCCACTTTCACCATGCTGAGTTAAGTGCTAACGGCGGTTTAACTAACGATCAAGTGAACTGTTCCCTATTGTTTTCTAGAGTTAACGGGGGTTTAAACCTCCGTTAACTTTTAATTCAGCTTGGTGAAAGTGGCTCTAAGTCGAATATATCAGAAAAAAATTAACGCTGGATTAGTGTCATCGTCGCCAGAAAAACATTTTTTGAAACTATAGTTCTCCGACACGAACGCATAATGTTCCGGAGGAAGTTTTCCGATACATTTTTTGTCGGAAAATTTTCTGAGTTTATTCTTTTTATTTTCACGGAAGCAGCTTCTAGCTTTTCCGAAACGGCTAATAGGCTGAATCATTTGTTTGCAGGTATGCTGTTATTTTAGCTTTCGACGTGAAAGTCGAACGCGATGCCCAAGAAATGGCCGATTCCATGGGCGTGAAAATCTTCCAGGCTGATATTATTTATCACTTGTTTGACAAGTTCATGGCGTACCGCGAAGAATTGAAGCAGAGGAAACGAGATGAATTTAAGAGCATAGCCGTATTCCCGTGTAAACTTAGAATATTGCCTCAGGTATGAACACGCTCTTTATTCCAGCTTTAGGCTAATTAGTTTTGGTTGATTTTTGTATCCTACTGATTTTTTGTATTTTTTCTAGTATGTATTTAACTCGAGAGATCCCATCATTGTTGGAGTCATGGTTGAGGCTGGCATTATCAAGGAAGGCACACCAATTTGCGTTCCGAGTAAAGAGGTAGGACATCTATTCTAGGTCTAGTCCACTAACTTTCGATTCGCAAGAATACCGAATTTCGATTACAGTTTGAATTCAAGTCTCTAAATCTTCTCTTCCAATATGTCCGGCATCAATACTGAAAACGGCATTGTATTCCACTTAAAAATATCCAGTGTGAAGGAAGCGGTATTTTTTTCTAGTTTTAAGCCGATTCATCCTCATTAGAAGTTCTGAACCCTCTGCAAATTTTCTCTCTACTGCAAATGTTATGACGTGCGTATTTTAAATTAAACTACGACTTACACTGTACCTGAAGCAAGGATTAAGACGGTGTCAATGTAGGATCTTTTTTTTTAACCTAAGATACGAAGATATTTTAAAAAAATATGAAAACTTCTTATTCCCGTGGGTTTGTTCCGACCTCCCTCAATTTTTCTTATTAACTCAAAATTCTCCAGTGTGTGTATTGAAATACGATCTTCAGTGTGCTTCAAGGAAGATCTAGGTCTCAAAGCGGTATTATCCGAAATTTTCAGCTGGAAAAACTTCGGTAACCCTTGAAAATCGAACCATTTTGATCCATCCAAGGACACCATCCAGTTGACCAATGGTTTTCTCTCTTTTTTCAGTTTATTGATTTAGGCGTTATAACAAGTGTGGAAGTGAACCACAAGCCTGTAGAAAACGCTCGTAAAGGACAAGAAGTTTGTATAAAGATTGAACCGGTTCCTGGTGAGGCTCCTAAAATGTTCGGCCGACACTTCGACGAGACTGATATGCTTGTGAGCAAGGTAAACAAATCGCCCTACCAGAGACCTCTGTCGTGGTACCCATTATGTCCGCAAGGAATTGAATTAATTGTTTGTTTTTCAGATTTCGAGGCAGTCCATTGATGCTTGCAAAGATTACTTCCGTGATGACTTGACTAAGACAGACTGGCAACTAATGGTAGAATTGAAAAAAGTCTTCGAGATTCTTTAGTAAGTACACTTCTTGTGTTTGAGTTCTCGGGAAACGGTAATGCTCCTGCTATATAAAGCTAAGGACAGTTCGCTCAGTCTTACGTTAAGATGAAATGTAAGCATCCAGCAGCGCTGACTAACTTGAAAAACACTGCTGGTTTAGTCTCTCCGTTTCGGGGGGAAAACAAAAAAAAAAAAAAAAAAACGCTTTTTGGGTAAAAAAATCGAGACTGAGGTTGATTTAGGTGCTTTATTTCCCATCGTTATTTCAGCGAGGTGGCGGATGTATGCTACAAGCATTTTTCCTGAGAGTAGCAATTTTTTAACATATCGAACTTAGAATGTACCGTATTCTCCCTGCTATAGTACGCACCCGTATACAGTACGCACCCGGGTTTTTGAGGCTAAAAAGTAGGAAAAAAATTATCCTCCATGTATAGTACGCACTCATGTATAGTACGCGCTTTTTGAGGCGCAGTTAGCAGACGACGCACCGAGCTTCGTCTACTAGCTCG
>Ga0058701_10004775_pt1 | contig 11079 bp, 2 predicted proteins | sample AgamicOrMae_FD_97039 | JGI IMG/M metagenome (GOLD analysis project Ga0058701, IMG submission 97039) | Agave microbial communities from Guanajuato, Mexico - Or.Ma.e | ecosystem: Host-associated > Plants > Phyllosphere > Phylloplane/Leaf | place: Guanajuato, Mexico | collected 2012-06-04 | reverse complement strand
ATCTAAAGTAAAACTTGGTCTCACAAAAAGGTATTTTAATAAATCAAAAGAAAAATTAATCAACTTTTGCGATTCTAATGCGATTCTAATGAGATTATAATTAGATAATCGATTATAATGATCGTTAAGACTAAAAATTTCAAATATCTATCAACTCATGTCATTTCTACCTTTCGTTGTGTTTCACCTTCCGATGCCTAGACAAATTCTTGTGAAATTAAAAACTGTACCTGTGGGATTTTGTATGTTTAGCCAGTGTTGCTGGGACTTCAACAAGGTTTTAAAGGTAGAAAAATATGAGTAAGAATATTATGCTTACTCAAGTATTCAATAAATACTTCAAAAGACTTCGCGGGTATGTGGAAAAAGGTTCTCTTTTCACCACACAACAAAAACCTTGGTTTTGGAAAACTTTATTTCTCTTATCTGGTTTCAAAATGCTGTGTATGTTTCTCTGAATGTAAAAAGCCACAGAGAGCTTGAATAACATGAAAAGAATTTCGTGTGGTCCGTTTTTCGGCCACGGCGTTTCAAGTCTAATTTGCAAACGCCACGTAGGAAATCCCTCGAAACTCAAGAAAAGGATACACCAGAGGATTTTTTTATATTAATTGTAGAATACGTATTGATTCAATGCATGGATCTCAATCTCAAGTCATGTTGCTTTCAAATCCAGGGATTTTTTACTTCGAGAGCGTTATGTTGGCAATATCATTGAACTGACCTGACCGAATGCGAGTTCGTCCGAATGTAAATGCATTTAATATTACCAACACAAATTTCGGGAAAAAAAGGTCACAAGATTCGAATGTAAGCGACCTATGTTCTCAAATGTACTCTCTTGACGTAGTAATTTTTGACTTAAAATCGGTAGCTCATTCAAAGAATTTCATTATGGTTTATTTAGATATTTAATGGTCAATAGTTACAGTATTTTGACCTACATTTAGACAGACAATAAGTCAATTGTAACCAATCACTATTTTTTATCCTGAACAAATTCTTGTAATTTAACAGACAAAACGATGAACTTAATGGTCACTCGACTGTTACCAATCTTGATGCTAGCGGCATCAGGCTTGGCGACGTTGAGTTTATGTTAATTTAAATGAAATTAGGTTCACGCTCTGTGCCTCGCTATTCTGTCGCTCCGCTCGTCGAAAAATAAAATGAAACACAAGATACGGAAATTTATGTTCAAATTTACTGTGTAGCCCGAGTATCTGTTAAGTAGGCCAACTATTTTAAGCAGTGTAAGACCTCGACGCGGTAGAAGGTAGTTGGGTATCATTCGAAAGTGTTTAGGGGGACGGGGCTTTGTCCAGGGAGAGTAGCACCCGTTGAGCACTTTCCGATTGGCGGCACAAGGCAACCGGCGAACAGCAAGACGGGGAGCGAAAATCACCCGCATGCACTCGAACGGCAATTTGCCTTGCAGTGAGACCCCGCCGTGCTCTCGGCCTGTGATTCGCTTTTATCTCGACTCTCAGTCTCCGATTGGCTGTTTTACTTGTTCATTCAAAGTTTGAAAGGTAGCGTTACTTGCCTCTCGCATTTCACACTCAGTTCAATCTTTCTTTATTAGAAGTGTGGGGTAGCTATCATAAACGCCAAATTTCAAATCCACCCACGCCGCTACCAACCTAACCTTTAACTTTGTCGGTTATGATTATTGGCGCTTATGGATACTGGCGGGTACGGCGTTGGCGGTTTTGAAATTTGGCGTTTGTGAGTGCCGCCCAGAAGTGTGAGGATCGAAGGAAAAATACAAGCGTTAATATCTTCACATTAAAAAATAATGTCTGCTTTAGGTGGTCCCATACCTACTTTGGTTATGAAGATAAAAGGGGAGTAAAGCGTAATTAGGTTATTTTTTAAGTTAAACCTATCTACAACTATATCTATGAAAATATCTCGTCGAGAGCTCTCAATTGATGTGATTGTTGACAAGGTTTATCTTTTAAAATAACCTAATTTCGCTCTTTCCGTGTTTTACCTCTATATCCGAAACAGGTTTGGTATCACTTAAAGCGGTAATTATTCGTTATTGTGTTCGGGCAAAGTTTTTTTGTCGTACATTTTATCTATTTTAACTTTTAAATCAATCTTTTTGTGTAAAAAAATATTTAGCAACAAAAATCAGACCCTGACCAATACACTTGAAAAAATGAAAGCCGTTCAATGTGTTATATAAACCATAGGCTACCTTTAAATTTCACCTACCTTCTTTAAAAAAAATAAAATATACTCTGAACGAAGATATGGAACATGGTTTTACGAGCAGATAGTAGTTATTAAAGCACAGAGAATCCAGTTCGTCGCAAGGTTTGGCTGGCAAAATCATGATCCCTTTTTTTTAGACTTAACGGAGAATATGACTTTGTTGTCTCAACAAAACATCTTGTCAATATAGCCTCAGAAAGCCAAAACTGTTAAGTTGACAATTTTAATAGTCACAACAACAATATGAATTGTTACCGCAACAATCATTACGGTTGTCGCCGCAACTATTGAAATTTTCTCCACAACAATTCTGGTTTGCTTAGGCTATATACACAAATAATTTTGCTGGGGCAACAAAGTCATTTTCTCCATATACTGTAGGCCTACATATCAAAAATATGATCTGCTTGAAATTTGCGTTCCTCTGATGTCGAACTGAAAATTTCACAAAATATTTCAAAGCGGAGAGCAGTTTTAAATTGGTCCTTTGTGCGAAACTTAAAGGCGTTAGCAACGGATGGAATGTCGTTGCTCGTCGTTTGATCTGATTGGCGCCACCAATTTGTGCTGCCCAATCAGATAATGGGTCGATCCTCTACTTTCAGCTTGCGAAAGCCTTGTACTGCATCGTTTCTCAACGGAACCATTCTCACTATCTTCACTTTAAAAGGTTTGTTTTGTCAAATCCAGCGGGTTACGCTAATTGTTTCTAGGTCCGCCTTTTCAAGTTCGCTGTAATATATCGTGCTAATTAAACGGCAACGAACGTGTTCCCCGAGTTTATACTACGTTTAACTGTTTGTGTGTGCTTGCGTGTACCAGGAGTAATTTTGCCAGTTTAGTTGAATTTGCGTTGTCTCTGAAAAGGCTCGCCTATCTACCTTTCAGTGGCCCTTCCCAAAGCTCGTTTTCAAGATTAACCTATCCAATAGTTCTCTTGTGTAGTTTTCAAACGATCCATTTTCTATTTCTTGCGTTGTACCTTTTGTCAACAAGCAGAACTAGTCGCAACCATGAACCTAACCTTGTCGTAGCCTGATTTGCGTGTTTGCTGAGGATGTAGGAAAATTGTGGAACACTAACTCCCGACTTTAGCGCCAACCAGCGGCAACTGCTCAAACTAACGAACTTCCCTATGCTTTACTATCGTAAATTCGGCTTGCTGCCGGTAGATGACGCTAAGGTCAAGGTGACTCCATTTTTTCTCATACCGCATTGAAAAAAAAATTATCTTCAAAGAAATCATTCCGATCTGGAATAATTCCTTTTTCGTGATCCTACTTTTTTTCATTCTTTTTTCTTCTGAATTAAATTGAGATTTCTGTTGCTATTAAGCGGATACTAACTAAACACAGAGCCAAGAAGAGTCTATTCCTTCAATATGAAAATCGTTAAAAAAAAGCAGGTTTGGAGTATGAAGGACGCCCTATTTGCATACAGACCCCATGTATCAAAGCGCTACCGTGCACTTACGTTCCGGAGCACTTGACACCGTTGCAGTAACCTTCATGTTGACCGCAATCGGCGGCCTCACAAAAAGGTACACTGAAAGGTGGATTTTCTCATATCTTCCGTCCCGTTTTTTTGTTGCCAAGCCGAGCGCAGCGACTGCGGAATGTTGCACAAATGCACCCAACCTTAACATAACCTAACGTTCTCCAAGACTGATGCTGCTCATACTTAGTGATTGCTAGAAACAAGTGGCATCGGGCTTGGCGACTGTTTAAAAGAAAACAGGTCTACGATACGTGCCTCGTGCCCCTCTCCAATACCGCACCGCTCTGCTTCGGGAGGAAAGACGGAATACAAGACGGAAAATCTAACCTCTGTAGTTTATATTGAAGGTGTGTTCTCGAAAAGCACAGCCTTCCATCTTGAGTTAGAAGTGAGGGTAACTGAGCGACTGGAAATGACCCTGAGAGAAGGAAAGGAATAAAAAGCAAGGGATCGGAAAGTGAAGTGATTCGGTAATACACGATTTGCGTAAGTTGATCATTCTGGCCCATGCAGCGTCTTGGCCCAGTTTTTTGCATTTATCAGCCTTCTAACCGCATTCTTATTGCTCCTTGAGGAGATTCCGCTCAGGAGGAGAGAGATAGATCACCAGCCTCCCCCGTCTCCTGTCGGAGGGGCCTCCACAAACGTCTTACTCTCCAACCCAAAAGTTAATTGAAAAAAATCATGACCTAGCGAATGCCTTGATTTGTAGCTTCGTGTCCGACGCTATTGCCAGATCTCAAAGGACCTAACCTCCAAAGTTGCCACATCTCGGCGACTTTCTCATATTCCTCTCTAACATCTGTTGAATTTCGGATGCGATTCCGCCCAAGGGAGTTTCTGGGGAGGGGGAGGGGGGTACAATGCACATCGGAACCGCAAAACATCCAATAAAACGCGGCGGCCGAGGATGAGATTGTCTGAGTTGGTTCCTGTCTTTTGCTCTCTCTTCATCCCGCGGTATTTAGTTCGCCGTCTTTTTCTTTCCGCCTTAAAAAAAAAGATTCCCTCAGAGTTGCTCCGTTCTGCATTTAAAAATGTCGCTGCAACGACCTTTTATTAGATGCTGCATAAAAAAGCGGTTTTTGCAGAGCGGTACTTTATCACGAGTATACTTCGCTCGACGGAGTGCCTTTTCTAGATTCGTATATCGAATAGTTACATGACATTGCATAAATATTTCTTTTTGGGTTTATTTAGAGCTTAAGTATCGATGGGATTACATTTATAGTTGATACGAATAACATGAGATTACGTAAAAAATATAAATAAAATATATTCCTATGTAAAATGGAGATCTTAAGTCATGTCGCATTCTGTAATAAAGTCTGTTTCTAGAAAACAAATGGCAGAATCATTTAAATGAGCCGATCGTGCGCGAGGTCCTCCGTATTTAAATGCATTTCTTTGCAATCTTACCAACACAATTTTTGGGGAAAATGAAAGTTACTAATAAACGAATGCTTCAAGATCTAGGATCACAGCTGTACACCGCTTTGCAAAAACCTTGCCATTGGCTTTAAAAAATGGCTTCTGATCCCTAAGGCCCACTGCCACTGCAAATATTTAGGTGCAAAATCTCCTCCTTATTCAAGTTGTTTATACAGACAACGTAACCTAGTAGTTTCAAACAGTTCTAAATTAATATTCCAAGCTGCTTACTTGCTTTTTTTAAAAAATCACGATATAGCAAATTTATCCTCGGTCGTTAATTCTTAACGTAAAATGCAAAACGTTTAATCAAGTTCGAGCATAATGGTTAGGAATGCAATCTTTAAAACTTAAAATGTATGCAAGCTTAACCCACGACCGCCCAGCGATGCCGTTCGGAAACAGAAAAAAGTAGTTTAGAAGATCTTTTCAGTTCAGTTTTGTCACAGTTCGAAAAATACCACCCCTTTGGAAACCTTGAATTTAATAATTTAAGCATTTTCCAAAGCTTAAAGCTGCGTATTTCAATGGAAAAAATCCGTTAAATTTCTCATAAGCTAAATTTCACTCCAAATACTTTGGGCTGTGGTGGGTTAAAGTCTTAAGAGGATTTAGACATGTAATTAGATTATTGCGGACGATCTACTCGTTACAACACCCATCTGGAATTGTAAACAGACCCAGAAAGAAGACGCCAGAATAAGTGCTAGCTACTGGCTCTCGGACTCTTCCATGATTTATTACCCATTTCTGTCCCACACACCCAGTGTATAAAATGGCGTCTCACTCGATGCCTTTAACTCCACTTGGTTAGGAACACAAGGAGAAGGCAGTGTGCTTTTTACATTGTGCTTTTCTCGGCAGTAGGCCTCAAAAAATGTTATCAACATAGCAGAAGAAATTGTAGTCTACACAGTTATTACTAACCCTGTTTTCGGTCCTATGATATAACCGATAGAAAATATATCCCTCACAGTTTATGGAGAGTCACTTGATTTGAGTGCCGTATAAGTTCCAGTGAAACGGAACATACTGTAAATGGCGATTTGTGAAGAGATGTAAAGTGATACACCATAGTTTTCGGACCTCTGCAGAGGTCCGAAAATATCATCTTAAAATTTAGTGTAGAGTTTAGTCAAATGCTGCGATGTGTGAAGTATTTTGGAGATTCTTAAGTTTATTGATTCAGCGAGAAACCTTACAGATTTCATTTATGTTGTAACATAGTTTTTAAGCTTACAAAAAGTAAGTAAAAATGATGCATTTTGTATAATATGATTTTCCAAACAGTTCCGGTTCCGGCAAACTTGGGTTCCCGATTTTTAGCGGTTTCGTTTTGTCTCTATCCGCTTTTTGGGGGACACGATTACTAATCCATCCCTTCTTTCCACAATTTCTTAAGAGAACACAAAATATCTGGTCTTTTATTTGATGCTCATTATTTATCTTGTGAACAAGATCGGCTTGAGACCACAGTGAAGGAGCGCGTCAGTCACGCCGCCGTACGTGCGGAATAGGATGGTATCACTCTTAAAAGCGTTGATAATAAAAGCTGAATCACGGTATAAAAGGTTTTGTTATAGCAACAAAATCATTTTGTTAAAATAGGGACAGCAAAAATATTTTGTTACAACAACAAAAGGTTTAGTTCTATCAACAAAACGTTTGGTTACTGCAACAAAAAATTTATTTGTTCTCCCTAATATTGTTGCCGTAACAAAACCATTTTTTTCCGTGATTTCACTTTGATGTGATCAAATGTGTCAACATACAAATCCTATCGAAAAACGATCATTAAAAAAATCGATTCGACTTTTGATCTTGATTGTACAGATTGTTGGTCAAACAGAGCGCAAGCGTATAGAAAATGCAACCTTTAAATTTGAACGCAATAACCTGACCTGATCTAGCATAACCCTAAAATGCATAACCCCATGATCCCATTCGATCTAGCCAAGCTTAAATAATATAACAGGCACCTGCACTGTGGAATCTCCCGTCATGTAACCTCATGCCACGCACAGAAAGTTGCATGCTGCGAGACAAGTTGCACCATACGGTGCAAAACTTGCTTTCATAGCAAGTTACCTAGTTCCCACAGCAAGTGTTGCATTTTAATATACAAGTGGCTGTAAGGAACTTTCTACTGCAACATAGGACAGCCCTTGTCCTTTGTGGTTTGAATCCTATGTTTCTTTGTGGCCCTTGTGGGATTGGAGAATGTCAAGAATAGGAGGAACATGGCTGAGAAGCCTGATTAGAAGCCGATTGCGAGCTTTAAGTAACAAGCTTCTAATTCGTTCAATTTAAATGAGGAAGCCTGCAATTTAAGTGCCACCAATCAGAGGGCATGAATAATTTTCCCTATGCTCTTATTTGATATAAGTTGTATGAAATCTCTTCTTTTTAGAGTCGGTATCGTGTTTGAGAGACGTGGTATTCTGTTATGCTTTGGAGGAGTTAAGATACATGTATTAATGGCATACTTGAGTTAGTTCTCGTAGCATATAAGAACTGGTGTCCAAGAAAAGGAAGGAAGAAAAGAGAGGAAAAGGAAAAAAAATAAGATCGAGGATAGTTTGCGGATACGCACAAGGAAGGCCATTCTTCCAAAGCTAAAGTAGTTTAAGAAAAGAAGAACAGGAAAGAACAGTCTATTTGCCGTGAAAAAGTTGTATATCATATGTAAATACGATTCAACTTTTAGCTCACTCAGGCAGGTTACATTTCCCTCCTCCTAAGTTGCAGACTGCCTCGACTTGCCATTAGGTTCTGAGAATCTACGATCGCGTCGGTAACAACTTTAAACCTTTAACTCCTGTTATTAGGTAGCCCTGTATCTGTTTTGAGTATAGAAAGATAAAAAGATATGAGCGCAATTTAGTAATTACTTTAAAGGTAGACCTAACAACAACTTAAAATCAACGGAGAGGTGTCGTCTTGAGCTCTCAATTGATATGATTATTCTTCAGAGTATCTTGAAAAATAACCAAATTACGCTCCTCCCCCGATTTTACTTTCATACCTAAAACGCAGATTGGAATACGTGAAACAGGGTATACTTTTTTACTGTACAGGCTAGCCAAGGCTATGAGATCTTACGTTAACCTAGGTTAATCTGGGTGAGGTCAACGTAGGATACTTTCACAGTATTACAGTACTACACAGGTAAGTAACTGCCGTCGCAAAAAGGTTGGAATAATTTTTGTACTGCTCTGCTCAACTTTGTCACAACATGTAGAACACAAGAGATGGGTGGTGCAATTTTTAAAATTCGCAGTGTAGAAGAATGCTTGTGTCAGAACCTGAGGATTTTATCTGTTTAGAGTAATTGTATGAGGTGATTAAAGGGAGGGCTCTGGCGTGACACTTATCGTGAATGCATCAAAGCCGGGGCCGCGTGAGCACTAGGCCGCCCCCTCATTTCATGACGGGTGTTCGTTAGGGGAGTTCTGATTCATTTCGAGAATGGTATGGAATAGCAGCTGACAGGTATGTTGTTGAGACTTGTACAGGTTTGTTAGACTTTGCTTTTGCTCTCGTGGGTACAAGTCCCTGGTAAGACAAATGAAACCAGACAATAAAAAAACAGGGAGTGAAGCAAAAAATATCATGAGGCAGGTCATGACAGATATGCAAAAGGAGATAGATCCAAGGCGTGTCGAGAGAGACTCACGGTGACCGAGTGAGATGCTAAGCGAGTGCAATGGAAACTTCAGGCGAGTGAAAAGGGACATGCGGCGAGTCGAGTGAGATGCCAAGCGAGCGAATTGGAAACTTCAGGCGAGTCAAGAGAGACGTGTGGTGAGTCGAGTGAGATGTCAAGTGAGAGGATTGGAAACTCAAGGCGAGTGAGGGGAGAAGTGCGGCGAATCGAGTGAGATGTCAAGCGAGTGGATCGGAAACTTTGGGCGAGTGAAGAGAGATATGCGACGAATCGAGTGAGATGTCAAGCGAGCAGTGGATTGGAAACTCAAGGCGAGTGAGGAGAGACGCGCGGAGACCGAGTGAGATGCCAAGCGAGCGGATTGGAAACTTCAGGCGAGTGAAGAGAGACGGGTGGTGAGTCGAGTGCGATGTCAAGCGAGTGGATTGGAAACTTGAGCGAGTAAAGAGAGACGTGCGGTGAGTCGAGTGAGATGCCAAGCGAGATATCGGAAACTTTGGGCGAGAGAAAGAGACGTGTGGCAAGTCGAGTGAGATGCGAAACGAGCGGAGTTTAAACTCAAGGCGAGTGAAGGGAGACGTGCGGCGCGTTGAGATGCAAAGCGAGCGCTTTTGAAACTTCAGGCGAGTGAAGATAGAGTGCGGCGAGTCGAGTGAGATGCCAAGCGAGCAGTTTTGAAGACAACGTGTCGCACCTGAGGACATTTACTGTACAAGAGTGCGGCATATAAGATCAAAAAGCACTGAAAACAAAGACAGCAGACCCAAGACGAGTTGTCTAAAATATAAGACGGAAATGCAGGAACCTCGCGGCAAGAGTTGTCGGTGGCATGTTGTTGTTGAGATGACAGTTCCCGTCCGTTGACCACCTCCTCCTCCTCCCCCAATAAATCCATTGACTCCCTCTCCTCTCCCCCTTTTCTGGGGGCTGACCCGTTTGCATCGTGGGTGAGAATTGGGTCTTGAAGGAACTAGTATAAGTTTGCGGGGGCGGGATAGGAATAGGGGAGGAGTTTTTCTCCCTCTATCTCGTAATGAACCGAACCACGATAAGCTCGGTCAAGTCCGCCGTCGATGTTATCCTTGTAATTCGGTTCTGAATCTCTCTTCGGACAAAACCGCTTCCAAGGCCACTTACTGATAACAAGAAGTGATCCGGTGAGGCAACGCCCTCTGCCGGCAGCCTCAGCAATCAGAACCCTCGGTGGCTTTGGACCACCGCCTTCCTGGCCACAGGTTACGGTCTCGCCTCGCCGCCTCGCATTCGTCGCAATACAGTAGAGTCTCAGTAATTCATTTGTAAGTTCCACTCGTTTGTAGGTCCAACTGTTATAGGTTCATCCAGAATACTTTACATGGCGTTATACGGATGATTATTTTCACTTGTACGTCCCTCTCAGTTATACGTCCAAACTTTTGAGTCCCGACTTGGACGTATAACCGAGATTCCACTGTAGTAAATTTGCCTTCCATTAGACATCGGCTCGAACACAAACCGATAATTTTACCCACAACCAGCAGCTAAGTCGTTTAAATACCGGCTCCTGTTCCATTTATAATATTCAATCGTTACTAAATGGTAGTAATATTGCTTGCCGTAGAATTGAGAAGAAAGATATTAGAATTATGTGCACTAAACATTGACGGCGGTTGAGCGGATCGATGTTTCGATTTCGGTCGATTTTAAGTACTGTTCCTCTAATCAACAGCCTTCTTCTGGCAACGCGGCCGAGAAATTGTAGGCTGAAGCGTCAAACAAGTTTGATCTTTCTCGCTTCCTTAATGTTGTCCCTCGCCATCTCATCGTCTTTTTAGGCTCATTACTATGAACTTGTAAACAAAAATAAAGATGTCGAAATGAGTTTTACAACTTTTTCGACTTTGTGAAAACATGGCTTACTTTCGAAAGGAAAAAAAAAACCTTTCAGGAAATTCTTTTTTGTTTGTTTGTTGTCTTTTCCTGCCCCATAACCACGAAGGCTTTGGTACAAACAAAGTCATTGTTTTGTACATTTAGTTGTATTTTTTGGTGAATTTCTGAGTCTATGCGGGAGAGCATTTACTTAAGTGCCTATGTGGAATCCTTAGAAGAACAATCTGCAACTCAATATCTCCCTCATTAAAACATCCGTATAGGGAAAAATCAAATAAAAATAAAACATAAAAAATAAAAAACATTTTATAAGCTATGCTTTTTCTTGGAGTTTTAGGATTTGAGCTCCTATCTACGCTAAGAGTGTACTAAAAAGTAGAAAATAAATT
>Ga0058701_10004774_pt1 | contig 11080 bp, 6 predicted proteins | sample AgamicOrMae_FD_97039 | JGI IMG/M metagenome (GOLD analysis project Ga0058701, IMG submission 97039) | Agave microbial communities from Guanajuato, Mexico - Or.Ma.e | ecosystem: Host-associated > Plants > Phyllosphere > Phylloplane/Leaf | place: Guanajuato, Mexico | collected 2012-06-04 | reverse complement strand
GCTGGCTGGCGGGGTGGGGGGGGGGAATCTTTAGGTTATTTGCTTGGCAAGAAAATTCCTATCCAATGCAAACATTTACGAATCAAACGCAGTACGAAATTCTGCGCTTCATTTGCGTGTTAAAAGAAGGATTACCATTTCAGCTCTTCCTGAAGCGTTGATGCGCGTTAGTTTCAAAGAATCATTTGGCAGAATTTCAAGCTTCAAAAATTTGCATTGGTATAAAAAAAAATGCAGAAAAAAAACAGAAAAAACAAAGCGCATACTTCTTTTTATGTATGAACAAAAAAAAAGCGTTTACTTTTTATCCACATTTTTAAGGCATAAATTGGAAGGACTTTGAGATAAAAACGAAGTCCTGGAAGGACTTATAGAATCCTGATATTTTCGTTCCAGTCATTTTAAAACTCACGAACAAAAAAAAAAAGAGAGAGAATTTTTCCTTAGTCTGAGACTTTATAGCCTAACAAGGATATTCATTTTGAGATTAGCAATTAGAGATTATTCTGCATGTCGGCCATCAGATATCAATCATAGTTGACCACCAACACTCATGGATTCGCGGATATCCAAGCTTGGATTTCTATACCGCAACATTACAGGTATCCACGGCATGGATAATTTCTTGCGTCGGTACCCCGCGATTTGTCATTATTTTTACACTGGTATCCATAGATCCAAGTATATATCTGCATGGGTATCCTAAACGTTGGCACATGCCCCGACATGGATCTGTGGAAATTCTTGGAGCAGGGCTTGTAAGAGTAGAATCCAGCTCGACGATGCGGCTCATGTTTTCATTTCGTCGGACCTTATTTTGAGTGCAGGGACTATTGGCATGTCATTTTGGGTGGAGATTTGGGGCGTTGTACTTTAATACTGTCTCGCTGAAACCGTTTTTGAGCACTCAAGATGAGTGCGATTCTTTCTTTAGCTGCCCTGCCAACGAGTTTCGCTAAGTTTAGCCCCAAAAACGTTCCCCCCTCCTTTTTTACAATGCCACTTCACCTAGCGCAACCCCCATCGAACATTCTTTTATCCATGAAGCTGACTCTCTTCTAAATATCCGGAAGTTCTCGGATTTTTTTGGAGTGATATGCTTATTCGAACCGAGAATTCATTTATCAAGAGAAAAACTTAAAATTGAGTTAGTTTTATTTTCCAGAGCTATCAATCTTATCATCAAACGAGAGGGCTGAGAGAGACGTGAAAATTGTTCTAGCACGGTTGTTGATTTAAAAAAAATATTTTTTTAATTTTTTAAATTTATTTTTTTAATTATAATTTTTCCTCTTTTAACTAACCAAAAAGAAAGTTCTATCGTCGCAAAGAAACAGATATATCTGACTTCCCAAAATTACAGGTAATATCAGTCTTACATAGAAGTCGGTTTGTTCCTTCTTGAAAATCGATATGGTAACAGTTTCCTATAGTCGGAAAGTAAAGTTTCATTAAACTTCCAGAAGAGGAAAAAAATACGTCAAAGTGTCTAGCCTAAAGTTTGAAGGCTCCACTCCCGTTTTCGAATCGCTATTAAAATTTTGTTTACGGAGGAGGGCAGACCGCCCGGGTGAAATAGGTTTACATTTCGAATTAACAGCCGTTTCAAAAGCAGTGAAAGTTAAAATGATGGGTTCGGGAGAAGCCGCAATTTCTTTCGATAGGCCCTAATTTCAGCGACGGAAATTGCCTTATTTTTGGACTGGAAAACCAGTCTTGTTATCCCGCATTGCGAACTTTTTCAGATCAGTGGTTGCCCGGATAGAAATTATCCATAAACCGTTGCACCTTCAAGGTGTGGAACGCTCAGAATATTCGTGTGGAAGTCATGGTTGGAGTCAAAACTCTATCAAAGCTTCCGCAGAATATTTCTCACACGAAAATTATTTTTGCCTCGAATACTTTTTACTTCAAACCATAAATTTTTTTCGGAGACATTACAATCATACTCACAATCAGAGTGCAGCACGTTTCAGTCATGTCAGATACAAGTTATTTTCCTCGAAAACTTTTTTTTAATTTATTTATTTTAGTAAGGACGTGTAAGTTTTACCCAATCATTTTTTTAAAAAATATATATTTATATTTTCTTCTTTTTTTCAACTCAAATTTGATTTATATAAGTCGATAATTCACAGAAATGTTTTCTGATGTCAAGAAAATGTGTTTTTTGTTTGTTTCTTTGTTGTTGTTTTTTTATACATATATATTGACAAAACATTTTTTTTCTTACTGCAAGAATTTTTTTTTTCTTGCGCCCCCCTTTTAATCTTAATCTAATCATGACACAATAATGTTTTTCTTGCTGTAAAGAAATGTTTCTTGTTGAAGCCAAAAAAAAGAAAAAAATTCTTGCGACAAGAAAAAAAATGTTTTGTCAATATAGTAAACATTTTCGTGGCATCAGAAACCATTTCTGTGGGAGATGGATTTGGAGGTTTCGGGTTTAGAAAATGGCTTTAAGGAACTAATACGCACAGTGAAATATTCGGCCATAAGTGGTAAACGATTTCCCCAGACGGGTATCAGTTTTGTCTCAATTAGTTGTTTACGGATGGTCCCCTAACTGAAATGCTGACTAGCTAACCGAGAAGCGCGGAATGCTGCGAGCAGGCGAGCTGCACGGGAGAGCTAAACGCACGCTACTCGCCTGCCCAACAGAAGACCATTTTGTGTGTGGGTGCTTCTCCTCGCTCTTGTCATGAGCGACCGACAAACAAAATGTGTCAGTGGTCATTGTCATGAAGGAAGGCCGGAAGTCACTTAGGGTTGCCGGCCGGCTGGCCTTTTCCTCGCGAGCCACAGTCAAGGTGACCGCCTGAGCCGGCTCCGCTGTGAGCGCTCCACACACATTAACACTGATAAAAACCTTTGAAAGTAAAAATCTGTGGGTAGCTGTCATAAGCGCCAAAAACCACAAGCGCCAACGCCGCAAGCGCCAATCCATAACCGCTAAACGAGAAAAGTCGCAAACGCCAAAGGTCTTAACCGCAATACTCACCTTACCTAACCTAACCTAACTTAACCTTACTTGACCTAACCTAACCTATACGAACGTTGGCGTTTGCGACTTTTCTCGTTTAGCGGTTACGGACTGGCGCTTGCGGCGTTGGCGCTTGTGGTTTTTGGCGCTATCGAATGTCCCCCAAATCTGTTATTACGCGTAGTATGTTTAGCTTTAGAGCTATACGTAATAACTTAGTGGTAAGGGCTTGCTATAAGCCCTTTTGTTTGATATATTGGAGATCTATCAATTCATTTCATCACGCAGTAGGCTGTTTTCGACCCTACAAAAATATTTGGTTAGCTCAAGTCGCACGCCTGTGTGTTAATTCGAGGGAGACTTGGACGCACCACGGAAAAAGGCATCAATCTGAACAGCGATTGTCATAAATCCCCTTTTAGCGATCATCTATGAAGAGGGATTACTGGAGCTATTTTTAGAGGGCGCAGGCGTAGCGGTGCGGCGGGTTGGCCCGCCCCCCGCCGCGCCGCTGACACCGCCTTGCGGATCCGTCTTAAGTAATTTGAAGCGATTGCCTCGACAATCAATGCCCCATATTGCGACTTAGAAGCCACAAGACAAGTAAATCAAGCGGATGTGTCGAGTGCGGGGGCCGCCGGGGCCGTGTCCAGGGGGCCGAGATGGGGGAGTGGCCGGCTGCGCAGGTGCCCTTAAGGCGATGGGCCTCAATAGCTTTCGAAAGGTGAGCTATCTCCACTCCTACATTCTACGCGAAATGTACTCCTTCCTTGGCTACTTGATTGACACTTTGCGGGGACCTTCCCTAAATTACATCTACCTGGAATTGGCATTTTATGGGCATGCTATTGTTGGATTTTTGTTGAAAATTTATCTTTAGGACTGGGAAAGTCTTTAGTGATACTGCTGCCAATAAAGAATCAGCGTGAAATTTTAGATATCAGTTTTTTTTAGAGGCGCCAATCTATTTTAAAATCTGATTTATTAGAAAATTTTCGCTCGATTTTTTCGTTTATAGATATTACAAAGTGGCAAAACTATTCGATTAGATATGCTACATTTTGCTTACGTTAGTTGCCGGATATTGTTTTTAAGAAAAGCATTGGCATTTTTTTTAAAATTATATTAAAAAATATATAGCCCCTTATTTGGAGCATCATCATCTTAAAAGCATAACGTAAAATTTCCCGATTTTAGTCTTTAATCAATATCTCATTTCACTACTTAAGAGTCTTCCATGCGAAGAAGCCTTATTGGCCTGATCAGAGTTTGATCAGGCACTGATTAGACATTGATCAAATGTCCAAAAAAACTGATCAGAGACTGATCAATTTATCGGACGTCTGGTCAGTGCCTGATCAGACTTTTTCGCACGGGGCATTAATTTTAGAAGCAACTTCGAAGAAATAACGCGAAAATTGACCCATTTGACCACCCTCAAGCTCTCGAAGCAACGTCAATAAATGACAAAGTGACGGAAAATATTTTCGACCCTTCTCAATTCGTCACTGCCCCTCCGTGAGGGAACGTCAATATAATAACGTGAATCTCAGTCGTGTCTCCGATTGAAAAAACACGCTGGCACGTCACGCCAGCACTCCGTGCTTCTAGCTTATGGGCGACCCCTTCATGAGGCTTGAAGAATATGGTGCATTGCAAAATGCTAGTTAATCCGGGATGACACGCGCCACCCAGGCTATATCTGTTACTTAATAGCAAATGACGAATTAAAAATTTCGAGTTAATTAGGTAGTTGTAAACAATAGCGGCAGCGGCAAGTATTGAGGTCGCTGCATGCGCGTAGGCCTCCTACATGCAAATTAGCCTCGGTAAACGGCCGCTCGGCACTGTTGCGAACGCCGCAATACGCAAAGAAAACACACCCGTTTGTTGTGCCAGTAACGCAAGTGATTGTTGTGGTTGTTTGGGATTGTGAGTTTCTTGTCGTAATCTGTTTATTTTGTTCAGAAAGACTGAGCAAGGGAGAGATCGAACTCAATCGTAATCATGGTTTATGATATGATACATCAATCTTTAAAAGATAGCCAACATACGATGTATAGGCCTCATATTCCAAACAGGTTTTAGACTACACTATAAAGAATTGTGGCTTTTTCCAACTTTTGTGTTCTGGCTTTCATCACCAAGCCGAGAGGAGCGAGGCACAAGGCATTCAAACTAACTTAACCTACCCTCGCCGAGCCTACACAGAAAAAAATACCTGTTTTAGGTCCCTGAAACTGGTTAGGTGCTCCCAGTTTCGCGAAACAAAAATTTTCTTGCTAGTTGTTTATTTTTCGACCGATTTGTGTTTTAGGTATAGGGGAACGAAGGTAAACGTATAGACGAACATTTTCCTTAATCCAAAACGCAAATCAGTCAAAAATTAAACAAACGGCAAGCTATATAAAACCCCTTTGGCAATTAGCAGTTTAAGACAGTTGGACCTAAACACAATGTTTTCCCTTTTTTTCTTGAGTAAATTAATGCTGAATACCAAGATTGTTTATTTCTATTGTGCCTCGCTTTTTTTTACTGCTTGACTTTCACCTAATATCGCCTCTCCTCGACAGTTCACTGCCGCTGGGCATTAAGCGGCATCAGGTTTGTAAAGTTACCCTAGGTCAGCCTAGGTTAAGTTGGGTTAGGTCACGCGCCTTGTGCCCCATTCAGTTCGACTTGGTGACGGAATGTGATGATAAATTCCATGCACCTTGCATACAGCGGCTCGACGCTAGGGTCTCTTCGAAGTACCGCCGAGCGTCGTTGTTGCGGCTAGGGCGTTTACCTAAGTCGTCGGCGTCGAGATTAAATCGATCGAGTGGAATGAGATGTTGGCAAAGGGTCACACCCTACCCTCCGATTCTTTGGGCTCGGAGCGATTCCCTATCGGGGTGCGGTGACGTCATCGCCTGGGATCTTCCTTCCAATTCGTCATCCTTGTCTTGCGCGTATTCCACAAGTGAAATGGCGTGCCATGGCGCAACCCCAAGCACCCAACTCGCCGCCAATCCATGCCTAAAACAAGCAAGACACCTCTGAAACAATCCCACAGTACAATTCGCTGTTTTAAGTCCAATTTTTTGCGCCGTTACCATACTGTACATCGTTTGACGTAGATTTTTTTTTCTTAACCCATAACAACCCAAAGTATCTAGAGTGAAATTTAGGTTAAGAGGAATCGGAAGGATTTTTTCCACTAACGCAGTTTTAAGCTTTCGAAAATGCCTAAATTACTAAATTTCACGTTTCATGAGGGGTTATATTTTTTAACCTGTGACAATACTGAACTTAAAAGACCCTCTAAAATAAATGTTTCTGTTTCCGAACGGCATCGCAGGGCGGAAGTGGGTTAATGTGATAGGGAAAACATTATCCCATCAGCAATCATAATTTTGGTGGTTATTGCCAAACGTAAAACAAAAAAATCTACCAAAAAAAAAGGATCCTTTCAAAGTTAGTTTTTTAAAACAGACATGTCCGGTTTATGAAGCGAGGAATTTCTAGAACAGGGAAACCCCTCAACTTAGAAGTGCAGACAACTTCTCAGCTACGCGTAAAAATATATTTTTAGGTCCACCTTTGGCAAAGGTTGAGTAACCTTTACCCCCCCTCCCCCCTCTCCCCCCGTATAGTAAACGTACTCTGTCCCCAGCCTCGAAGATGAAGCAACACTAGTGTGTGTTTGTGATCAAACAACCCATCGCGTAAAAGTTGTTCTTTTCTAATAGATTTTAGGTTGACCAATGTTTTGATTGTCGAACAAACCCGCTTTACCTTAATAGAATATGTGAAGGACTATTATTCGAGGCTAATCAACCCGCATTTAATTTATGGATGGGCGTAATTTTAGTCCGGTCTACAATGAAGTTTCAGTTTCTTGTAGTATTATGGCTAGTGCAATAATTAGCCGATATTTTTTTCTATAAGTGATTTAAAATAGATTACTCATGATATCTTGCAGCGATGTTATGTTACTGGCTGACTTATCTGTTGTTGACGTCAAAAACCTGTGCGATATATGACCGTATCTGAATTTATGGGCCGATATCGTGTGCCATCTATCGGCTATCGTTAACAGTTTTCGATTTTGGAAATTTGCGAAAACTAGATTCGGTAGCTGCCATTTTAATAGTATGAGCTAGTCATTGTAAGTCGCACGCTCAAGGTCTATAGCAAAAGGTGGAGACGTCTTTACGTCATGTTCAAGAGGTCCCATTTCTGAACTGGTGTGTTTCGACCTGTGTTCAACCTTTCGTTACATTAATAAGATTAACTACCCACCGAGTAATGTCGGCTGGATTAGGTGCCCCGTGCCTCACTCTAAGCCTAGCCTTGGTACATAGTGCTTCACTCCGATCAATTTTGTGGCGGAGAGTAAAACGCAAGCGGTAGAAAATGTGACCTTTGAAATTTAGAATATGGCAGTATCGCTTATTTTCACTGAGAAGCTGGCCTCGATAAGTTCACAGCTTTCTACGAGAAGGAAAAGTAGAGGTCGTCAAGATTTTGAGAGAGCAAAATTCTCATATTGTCGAAGGCAGTTTGGCTTTCGCGTTGTTGCAGTTTTGGTGGACGCCCAAAACCGGAAGTTGAGGTTATTTGCCTCAATAAACTTCCGTTAGGATCTGTACGTGGTGTTGGACACGTGCTTGGACTAGTCTCTCGATAAGAATGGAACTTTGGCGCCTTTTGATCACCAATCACCACTTTAATGAAATATTCATGTTTTGTATATTCCTGAGTTAGAATAGCTCCAGCCATGTAGCTAAAATTCTTCTCCTAACTGCAGTTTTTAATTAATGTTCGTATCTCGGTGAGAATGAACCCCACATTGTTACGCCCAAGTCTTTCATGCCAATACACATGTTAAAACTGTTTTACCTTCATGTCTATCAAATGTATAACAACCAAAAATGTTGTGTGTATGCTGTAAAAAGAGAATCCTAAATTCAGGTGCAGCAAAAGTCAAATCACTTGTTCTTAAGAAATTCAGTCCAAATATTCACTGAATTTTAGTTATGTCGTTCTTAAAATCAGCACTGTCTAGAAATTTAAAACTATGTCTGAAATTCAGTGAACTATTGGACCGAAATTCTGTTCAGATCAGAGGTTTCACTTTTGTTGCATCTGAATTTAAGATTCTCTATCTTCAGAGTATATACATACATTTATTAGTGGGGTCTCGTCTTTTTCAAAACTTGCAGCAACTTACGGTTTTGTAGAGTTGGAATTCAATCATGTTGATATATTGCTGCGCCGGAAACGTGCGTGTATAAACGTATTTTTCGCGTTCCATGGCAAATGTCATTTTTGACTGGGGCTTCGAAGGTTGGTTTCAATCACCTCTTTGGCTAGGTTAAGTTTGGTTAGGTCAAGTTAGATTAAGTTTGGTTAGGTTAAGTTTGGTTAGGTCAAGTTAGGTTAAGTTTGGTTAGGTCAAGTTAGGTTAGGTCAAGTTAGATTAGGTCAAGTTAGGTTAAGTTTGGTTAAATCAAGTTAGGTTAAGTTTGTTCAGGTCACGTTAGGTTAGGTTAAGTTAGGTTAGGTCAAATTAGGTTAATTTGGTTAGGTCATGTTAAGTTTGGTTAGGTCATATTAGGTTAAGCTTGGTTATCAGTTAATGGCGACGTGCTTCTCTCCGCTACCGCCCCACTCGTCTTCGCCACGAAAAACGCAACACAATGAAAAATGTTAATAGTGCAAATGCAGCGTGTTCTATGTAGCATCTGGAGAGCAGCTTGCCAAGAAGTGCCAGTTGTCTCCCAACGCGAATTCGAACCGCAAGCCCAACAAAGGAACATCCATAAACGCCGCCCCTTTCGCCGCACCGCACCGCGTCGCCGCTCACTTTTTTTGTTCCGTCCGCAACGGAGACTTCACCGCCGCATCCGTCTCCCGCGCGGCGTATTCGCACGCGACTTTTATACGCACGGTGCACGATGACACCTCCCGGCGAAATGGCTCTCGCAACGACCTTGCTATGGCCTGTTTTCGAACAATATCCTTTCCTCGCACACTCCTCTGATCAATAAAACCTTTACAAAACCCCGTTTACGTTACGCATTTTTTATGCACGAAAGTCTCCTATTTCAAGACCTTGTCCATTACGAACTCTCGATCATTCCTCCCGTTATCCTAAACAGCCTGGAAGAAAAGCCTAAGGGCTGTCGTAAATAAATACACTCAAAGAAATAACGTAATTTGATGTGATGGCTATTTTGCACTTGTCTCGGCAATAATGTAACTTGAATTAATTCCCAAGATAGATCATAAATAAGTTTTTGAATGGGACGCTCTAAGTCCTTTCGCTTTACACACGTATTAATAGGTGTACCCGCAGAAGTCATGACCCCTGCTTCCATGTTTTTCTTATGGAAGGAAGGGTCATGACTTTTGTGACTTACTGTGTACAGTTCAATGGAGATCATCATCCGTATGGCATTAGTGACTTTATAATCTCTAGAAATGTTGTGTTGGCAATACTGTTGAAATGAGCTGACCGTGTGCTCCTCTACATTTAAATGCATGAACACCAATATAAACTACTAAGAACTAAAATTCACCCGATTTGAAGACAATGCGACTAACGATATCTCGACTGTTCTCACTCAAATTTTAGAGATTGCATTGCCCACTTTTTGTGTTCTACCGGTGGCTCAACGTTTCATAATAGGGTGTGTCTATTGAACTGATTGCCCCATATTGAATGTATTAGGTTGGATTCCGTGCGTTCAGGTTACCTCCCATTTGAAATGCATTAGTTTGGTTTCCGTGCGTTCAAGTCTCCCTTGTATTATCACTGGCGTGCGAATAGACCTGACCATAAATTTATATTTCGTATCACAAATTTTGGGTCCGCTCCCCATTCGTCATTTTTTTTAGCGAAGTATCCGCGTAAATTTTCGTATAGCGGCGGCTCCGTCGCTCCGCCCCGCCCCCTCGCACGATTTATGGACGGGCCACAATTTGGTAATGTTCTTCTCTTTTTACATAGGCGGTTGTCCTACCCTGTAAATTTTGAAGCTTGTATTTTCCTCCTCTTGTGTCGTTATTTAAAAAAAAATTAACGGAAAATCTTTTAAGGCAACAATACATTTTTTTTAGGAAATTAATTTTGGTTTTGGAACGGGTCTCAAAAAATAATTAAACAAAATTCAAGGCTCAAGTTGATTTTGGAATATTTGTCAGTCCTTACGCCTAATATGGTTGATTTAACATAAATTTATATTCTTCTTCTTCTTATTATACACTATAATGCGGAAGACTGAAATTTTGAAGAACTTCGTTAAAATTTCTTTGAAAGAGAATCTCAGATTTCTGTGGAAAAGTCTTTTCTCTGTAGAGTGACTAATGTAAACATTGCGCTGTGAGGTAGAAAGTTGAAACCGTAGATATCCTATGGACATCTGTACTCCATGAGGAATCCGAAAACCTCATAAATGTTTAGCGGGTGGCCTACTCCAGCGAAGTCCTCGTTTTCCGATAACGCTTCTTCAGGAAAAGTTACTAGCAACTTATTGAGTACATTTCGCGCAAAAACTACTGTATCGAAGTATCTGCATAAAATTTTATGAAACTTCTCGTCCAACTCAAATCGGCCGCGACTCTCCAGGTTTACGCCCTCCTATAAATTTTGATTTGTGATTGCAAGTTGGTTGAACCGAATTTGAATGGTTTTGTTTAGCAGCAGAATGGAGTGGGTGGAGATCATCGAGCCGCGGACGAAGGAGCACATGTATGCCAACTTAACAACAGGTGAATGCGTTTGGGACCCTCCACCTGGTGTACCTGTGTAAGTTGGCAACACTTATTTATCCATCAGGGCTTAAACATTTACGGTCAACCTCTCCTTTTGAGTGTTTTTGTGTTTTTTGTTATTTTTATTACAAAGTGCAAATGTACAGTTTTGAAAATTTCTGAAGATCGTACGAAGGATGAGAAGATTTAAAAGAATTACAGTGTTTTACGGAAAACATTAGTTTTGTGGCAAATTGGGCTTCTTTTTTGAAGCTTTGCCGGTTGGTATTGTATGAAATTTCTCGGAATGCGCGGTATTTTGTGCCAGTGAAGGAAATTACGCAGACCAGAAAGTCT
>Ga0058701_10004773_pt1 | contig 11080 bp, 4 predicted proteins | sample AgamicOrMae_FD_97039 | JGI IMG/M metagenome (GOLD analysis project Ga0058701, IMG submission 97039) | Agave microbial communities from Guanajuato, Mexico - Or.Ma.e | ecosystem: Host-associated > Plants > Phyllosphere > Phylloplane/Leaf | place: Guanajuato, Mexico | collected 2012-06-04 | reverse complement strand
ACCCCCGGGGGGACCCCCCCTCCACCCCCGGGGGGGGGGCCCCCCCCCCCCCCATCGCCCAGCGCCCTTCGCGGAGAGGACAGGCGCCCTTCGCGCCTCCTTGCATTCTGCTTGACGTGATTCATCGCGTAAACAAAAAGTGGGCGGTGGTCGCTTTGGTTGACATGGTGACCCGCCGAAGCGGCCGCGATGCGTTTTACGACAACAAAACACTGGGTGACGCACCCATAGACCAACCTACGTTCAGGACACCGGCATTGGCTGCCTCTCGTCGGGGGCCATTCTTCCGCGACCGAAAAAATATCAATCATGTTGCAGCACTTTCCATTTACTTCAATCGATTTCCGCCTTCATTTTTCTCAAAATATCGTTGATTCCAAAAATACTGCGGAAAATATTTTTAAAAAATGAATCCTGAGAAATTAAGGCAAAAAGAAAAAAAAATTAAAAACATGAAAATTTCCCACAATTTTTTTTTAGAAACTTTTTGAGTTATTTATTAGACTTATGTAAAATGAGATTCGAAAAACTATGAAATTAATTCTTATGACAAAATCGAGGTCCCATTTAACCCCACTATACCGCCCAGCGATGCCGTTCGAAAACAGAAAAAAATATTTTAGAGGATCTTTTCAGTTCAGTATTTTCACAATTTAAAAAATATCACCCCTCTGGAAAACTGAAATTAAAAAATTTAAGCCATTTTAGCTTAAAATTGCATACTTTAATGGAAAAAAATTCTTCAAATTTCTCTACCTTAATTTCACTCCAAATACTTTGAGCTCTTATGGGTTAATGTGAAAATACTCTCATTCAGCAAAGTTTTTTGTCTTGTGATTAATATTTCTCCGACCCCGCATAAGAGTATAATAGCCTAACTGGCGAAAGACTTTTGTCCAGACCTGTATCGTAAATGACCGCAAAAATCCTGCGATCTCCACAGCTACACTCGTTTCACAGCTCTACGTCCATGATGCCCCTGAATAGTTATTATTAGCGTCCAGGGACGATTCAATTTCAGGAAAAAGTACTCTTCAGGGCGGGAAACACTTCGAACCCGTCCAGAGGACATGCGCACTTCAACGGCTGCACCAATTCCCAAGATGGTCTAATTCTCATTTGGGATGAGCTAGTGAAATCGAAGAAGGCGGAAGCGCCCCCCCCCCGCACGGCCGGAAGTGGCTTGAGCGAGGAGGAAATGTTTCATTGGACGGCGAACTTGAGCGCAGGCAGCGTTAGCTCCTCTCGCTCCGCGAACAGCCTGTCTCGGTATGACATATCCACTCAACACACATCGCAATCCTATCATTCAACTTCACACGGAAAAAGGACTAAAATAGGCTTGCTTTGTAACAGCAGCTGCGCAGCTGAATACAGATAAAATGTCTCCGGGGTCTACCTCTCAAAACCTTGCAATAACACTGAAAAATCAAACCTATATTTTATGTAGGCCCATAACCTGTATTAGGTGGGTAGCTGTCATAAGCGCCAAAAACCACAAGCGCCAACGCCGCAAACGCCAGTCCGTAACCGCCAAACGAGAAAAGTCGCAAACGCCAAAGGTCTTAACCGCAAAACTAACCTTACCTAACCTAACTTAGCCTAACTTAACCTAACCTATACGGACTTTGGCGTTTTCGACTTTTCTCGTTTGGCGGTTACGGACTGGCGCTTGCGGCGTTGGCGCTTGTGGTTTTTGGCGCTATCAAATGCCCCCCGTATTAGGTATGTAAACGAGAAGAGGGTAACTTGGTTATTATTGATGATACCCCGAACGATTTTAGTTTTTATGAAGTGCTTATTTTAAGAATGATATAACTGAAGTTCAGTGACTAGTGACTATTTGGATTGAAATTTTTAAGATTAGTAATTTTGCGTTGCATCTGAATTTAAGATGTTTACAAGATTTTTTTCATTATTTTTACAGTGTAACCTGAGTTAGGATGTTCGGTGCTCTAAGCCTCGCTCCGCAGAATCCGCTTGGACCAACGACGAAAAACAGAAAAAAAAGGAAGAAAATGCACAAATAAAAAATTATGACAGTGTAGAGAGTTAAATAGGTTAAAAAGAACCGCGTTAGCTTGCTATCCGTTGCAATTTCCTAACCAACCTCAAATACTATTCGAGAGAGAAAGTCATTCAAATCAAGCTGACCACACGTTATATTCCCTTCAAGAAACAAAACGTATCTTTGCATTCCTTCACTCTTACTTTTAGAGCTAAATTCTTTAGCTGTATACCGCCGAGAAATAAGCGACATCAGGCTTGACGCCCGCTAGATTCGCTTAGACTTCATAAATTTAGTTTTGATTGCGACTCGCTCGACTTTTGGTAGGCGTAGGTTGGAACACCGAAGGTGGAAAAGTGGACCTTTTAAATTGACAGTGTATACACCAAAACCGTAGGCTATATATCTCGCTGCAGATATATTGTTCGTCGGCTTACGTGGGTATCTACGAGATTAAAGACTTGGTCGATATCGACAATGCGCGAGATAGCACTGCATTCTTAAGTGGCTTACAACACATACCAAAAACGTGATACAAAGTTCAATAAATCAACTGGAAAAAAAAAATAAAAAAGGAAAAGCGATGACGTGTTCGGCTTTTCCGCCCGGCATCCAAACGAAAACCCAGAGGGATAATTTGTTCGTTTTTTACGGAAAAGCGAACAAAGTTGTCCTATTTTTTTCTTCTTTTGTGTGACCGAAACTTTTTGATAGCAGACTAAAATGAATTGTCCTGATAACTTACACATAACAAAAAAAGGTCTGATTTTGTAAGGTCAAATATATTAGAAACTTGCACCCGCAAAGCAATACTCCACAGCAAAAAAAGGGGAGGGCGTAATACCATATTGCCAACACAAGGAAATTCTATAGGCTTGAATACAGCACTTCCCAAAATCTTCGCCCGTCATATCTTGCGAGATAAAAACTGATCCACCAATTCCTTTAGCACTCGTTGGTTGAATTTGCCGAAAACAAAGAATTTCAAAAAGCTATTTCCAAAAATTTTAAGCCCGAAATTCTTGATTATTTTTTTTTCGACCATTCGTCACGCATGAGTCAAGTTTTCCTAAAATAAAATCTACCATCGTTCCAAACTACCGAAAGTCCTAAAATATTCAAGCCCTAAAACCTTGCTGAACAAAACTTTCCCTTCATACCGGTTGCGTTACTCAAACGACTTTCAAATCATGTCCAACAGATATTTGCGACTTCTGCGTATGGCAATATTTGCAGTAATGATAAGTAAATGCAGTTTGAAAGTTTTCCGCTGAGCACCTTCACACAGGTGTCCAGTGTTCCGGTCCGGGCAAGTAACTCGACGCGAGCGGTAAGGCGTTGCGGGCGCCATACGGGCGCGGTGCGGGCACCATGCGGGCGCCGTGCGGGCGCCGTGCGGGCAGCGCAAGGACACCGCTTGTCCACCAGATGTTCGGGCAGAACGCGTCGCTCAGCCGATGCCACAACGCGCACCGCTTCGGCGCCGAGCAAAATGCCAAACGCCATCGCGAACGTACTTTCACGCACTTCTCCTTTTTGACTAGTCGTTTTCGCGCCTTTAAGAAAAAGAGCGTTAAACATTTGGACACACTTCGCTTTGACCCAGTTTCCTTAAGCTTTGTCTAACACTAAACAAAAAGTTCAAATTAGTGTTTTTTTATTTTATTTTTTTAATTAATTTATTTTTTAATTACTTTTAATTTTTTTAAATTTTATTTTTATTTATTTTCATTTTTTTATTTTCTATTTTTTTTTAAAGTTGGATTTTTAAGTGAAAGTTGAAATATTGGTTGAAAAGTTAACATTTTTCTACAAAGATCACTTTGGAAAGATGAGTTTCAAACGCACAAGCGCCGAAATGCTTGCTCTAAATAAGTTTTGCTCATATTGGCGCTGAAATCGTTTCGCCGGTTTTGAGAACGCATCCAAAAGCGGTCTAGCCTCTGAGACTGATGAAAAATACCTTTATGAACTTTCAAGGTCTTTATCGCACGACCGTCTGAAAGCCCTCCGAGTCATACAGTAGCTGAAACGGCATAAATAATACCTGTTTAGTCCTGCATCCTGCGAATTCGTGAAAGTTATTGGAACGAGGGGACCAAAGAGTCAAAGACATTCTTATCGATAAAGCCATATCAAATGCGCGGAGTTGGGCGCGAGAGCTTTCATAGCTGACATGCCTTCTGATTGGTCTATTTTGGGAGCTTACCAATACTGTACTTCTCAACTCTGCTTACAGGCTTTGGTCTCCGGCCATTCATACGAATCAAATGCACTCTTTTAAGGTTATCGTGTCCAACGCAGCGAGCTGCCTCCTAATTAAATAGCGCCCATAGGACATGGCGCCTAAGCCTGGCGCCCGAAGCGTATTCACGTTGCAAGCTCGGCGCTGGTTGGCTGGCGCTAATCGCGAGAGAATGCTGTTGGCGGGCAGTTTGAGAAGAAAGGAGCGAGAGAGTTGGATGGGTTAGCCAAGATTCGTTAACAGCGGCTTCGGACAATTTTAATGCCATTTCGTCAAAAGAAATGCCGAATAAACGGTCTGCCGACGGTTAAAAAGAGTAATCCACGTAATGCCCTTTTTTGTGCATGGTAGCAATCATTTTCAACTTGTTCTGAGTCAAGTTCATTCGTTAAGGTCAACGATTCAGCTTTTTTTAAGTTTTACGATAAAAATCGAATTTTTGCATGCCGCGACGGAGTAGGAAGAACCTATATGATCCAAGAGTGAATGAAAGTTTTACGACTGCTGATTTTTGGGTAGCTGTCATAAGCGCCAAAAACCACAAGCGCCATCGCCGCAAGCGCCAATCCGTAACCGCCAAACGAGAAAAGTCGCAAACGCCAAAGGCCTTAACCGCAATACTAACCTTACCTAACCTAACTTGACCTAACCTATACGGACTTTGGCGTTTGCGACTTTTCTCGTTTGGCGGTTACGGACTGGCACTTGCGGCGTTGGCGCTTGTGGTTTTTGGCGCTATCGAATGCCCCCCCTGATTTTTCATAAACTTTTATATGACTTCGATAACGTATTTTCAATAAAATTATGACCAGAATAAGTACCCAAAGATTGTCGTATCAAAGGAATAATTTGCAGGATATGCCTGAAATGACCCATTCCGAAAAATCAGCTAAATCTAAGAAAAGGCAAGGAGAGAAAATTTTAAAAAATGTAAGAAAAGGTAAAGAGAAAATTTTGCCGATGTCATTAGATTACGAGAATCAGCACATTTTTTTTTCTGCGCTGAGTTTAGTAACTATATTGATGAAATCAGGCCAATAGCTCAATACCGGTAAAAGAGAGTATATCGAGAAAACAAGGGGTGTTTAATAAGTTATATTTCATAAAGGCCTCATCACAATTTGCGCATAAGCTTCGCTAATTAAGAAATACCAGTATCACAAACGAAGACATTTATTACTCTTTACAAATGAATATTTCACCGTGGTTTCACTTGAGAGTCAAGAAACGGAACTAATTTGTAAGCGCGACAAAAAAAAAGTTGTTTGGAGCGGCAATTTTAAATTTTTAACTGCGCCGTTTAACGCCTCTCAAATTGACGTTTATTTTTTCCAATGAGTCAATAGGAAAAATTTGACGACTGAGAAACTCAATTAAAAAGCCGCGCGCTCTTAACTATCGCCGTGTGACTAAAATCCATTAGCCTACGTTTCAGAGTTAATATAAGGCTTAAAAAAGGTATTCAAGTCTCTTTTTTTAAACATCAATCGATGATTATAAAAGGTGTTACACACGTGTACGTGACTGACGTCGACACCAAATTACGGCAAAAAAATTCCTTTGCGACTTTTCGGACACATCACAAAGTTCAATTAAATATTCAATGCATGTTACAACTCAAGAAAACGTTTTCCCGACGTCGAAGTTCCAAAAATAAACCCAAATTTTTTTCAAAGCCGACTATTTTGCCTCGAAAAAAAACGCGTTTTCACACAATTTACATGTTTAGACAGCAATTTCTTACTACATAAACATCAAACCTTTACATTTACTGATTTTACTATATTTTTCAATTTAAAAAAATTAAATTGACAAAGTTAAAGAAAACTTTCTATGCTTACGTTCAGGAATCTTCAAATATCTTCATCATATAGAATAAAATTAAAAAAAAAACAATAAAAAACCAATAAAAATTAAAAAAACAACAAAAAAACATCTTTTACCCTGCCTTTGAAATTAAGTTTTGTAAGCTAAGACAATAATACATTCCGTAAATGCCGAGCATTTTTACTCTAAAAGTATAAACTGCTCTAGCAAGTATAAAGTTCCAGCTACATATCTGACAATTTTCCCTACATAGCTCAGCAAATGCGGATTGTTGGGGAGACCTGAGCTTAACTAAACTTTCTTTGTTATACCGGCAATTCAGCGGGTTCCGACAAAAGGCCCAGTAAAGCACATTTTTCGTCGGTGATACGACGAATTCACAGGGATTCCTCGCTGTCCCTGATGGGCCGAGATATAAAAGCAAGCAAGCCCGGCTATGAATTGTTAGTGTGCGATGCAAACTTTCCTCTAAATTAAGAGGACGGACTTGATCATCTTAGGATAAGACTACGACAAACGGTAAATCCTTGACGAACTAGCATTGAATACACTCTGTCCACAGAATGATTAGCATCTTGTGCGCGCAAGTACGCCACGAATATATACACGGAAAAATCTCGAGCAAAGAGGTCCCCCATCTCGTTCCGGAATAAAATGCCTCGGCGACTCCTCATTCTTTTCTAACCTATTTCGTTTTTCCACAGGCTTGAAATAAAAAATAATAATTTAACCATTTTTCCTAAATTCAACATTCACAAAACGAGTTTAGGTTGTTAATAGCGATGCAATTTACATAGTTAACTGTAAGTTATAAACTCCGAAGGCTTAGTACTGCATTTTTGTGAGAAGTGAACTCAAAATCTGAGAGGTCGGATTCCCATATGTGTTTCTACCTTCAGCCGCCAAGCTCAGAGAAACAGTCGAGCGAGGCATAAGATTTTGAAGCTATGTCGAATTAAGCCTCATGCGAGCTGTGTTCGCCAAAGTACTCAAAGAAGTTTGCATCTAACAGGATTACTTAATCGTAAAATAAAACAAAATCTTACAACAAATCTGAGAACTCCTTTTTGAACAAGATCACCAGTTGTGCCACATTTAAATTTAGTTAATTTGGGTTTTTCGAAATTTGAGTTGGTAATACAGGTGCATTGAAATGGGTAGGACCTCGCTTGGTCACGTCAGTTCAATGGTATTGCCAACATAAATTTCTCAAAAAAAAAGACCTTGATTTTGAAAGTGACACGACTTTGGATTCTCACTGTACTTGGTACAGTCAAGCACAAGTCCTTATCTGTATGTCCATATGCTGTTACAGACTGCTCGCACCTGTACCCAAATAATAAGCATGTACCGGTACTTGAAAAGCTGTTAAACTGACGCAAAAACGAAAAATGTTTTCACATTAAATAACACGAGAAAGGGTCATATCTATTCGCCCGCCATTGACAATCAAGCGGGAGACTTTGACGCATGTGCAGACGGGCCAATGTATTAGATCTACATTAGATGGGAGTTTGCGAGCTGAATATTACGTTGTTTGGCGGCAAAAAACGAACATAGCTGTCAAACTCCACGCAATCTACTAATCAGCTGATCGGTTTTATCTAAATAACGGATTAATAGAAATGAATTACTCAAAAAGTAATTTATCGATAACGGCGGCTCATTAAGTTCTTTTTTTGCGAGTTATTTCCGCACGTGATATCAAAGTGAAATTCGCCAAAGTGCAACCACTTGAAAGTTTTCCAGGTCAATTCTAATCCTTACGAGTGAATTTTTTTATTGCGAATAACGTTGCTCGTCCTGCTAGTGTAAGTGAGGCCTGCTGCAGTAAAAAAATATGCATTTCATAAAAACGGCGAGGAAACAAAGTATTCCTTTAGGATAAATTTTTCATATTCACCGCAAATTCTTCAAATCCAGGTTCGACTGTACATTTTGCACAAGAATATTAATTTTTCGCGGATTCTCGGGCGCTTTGGAAACTAGGACTGTGGTACTGCTGGGTTTCCGGCTTAAAAATCCGACATAATGTAACTGTTTCAATGGACACAGCCTACATTATTGCACATCCTCATGACAAATTCGATTAAACTTAGTCGATATTTGATGTGGACGTGCCCGGGGCGGATGGGGCTTGCGGTCAGCCGGCCATCCCACAGTCTCATTAGTCTAACGCAATCAGCTGATCAACAGGAATCTTGACGAACAGCATCTTAAGTAGACCGTCTCGGCTGCAGCTCAACCGCTGCCTTCCTTGTCAAGCATTGCACACAAAATAGACGTACGTTTCAGTAAGTCGTTTGTTTGCAATTGTTCTCTTGGAATTGCTCATTTACGCTACGCTAAACTCGCTAAGGTATCCACAGATGCACTTCCTGTGTACCTTCATGTGTTAATATGAGGTTAAAGTTCATTATTGATAATAATAATAACAGTTAAGGGTAGTCCAACATCGTTTTGGATGGTCCGAACCGTTTAAGATAGTCCTGAAGGGCTGCCAGTCAAGTTTCCTCTCAACATTTTAGCCAGTCAAATGTGACAACTTCTAATAGTGACCCAAAAAGGACCTTTAACAAACAATTCAAGCCTTTATTTAAATATATATATTAATAACTCTGAGCAACCATATTTTTAGGTTTGATTCAACGACGGGAAATGGTTACCTTGCTTTTCTGGATCCCCGCAACGAACGGGAAATCGTCGAAAGAGAGGAATCGTGAAAGTATTCCTCCCTAAATTAAAAGGGCTACTTCAATTTTTGGTTACATTTTTCGGCGATTGGATTTGATTGAGGGAAACTAAAAATGATTAAAGCCAATGTGTGTTGCTCAATTTGTCGATTTTAAACGGACCGGGAGAGGCGGCAGTTCTCGAATGGGAGGTAGAGGGGAAGGCATAACTTAATGCAGGCCGCGATTAGCGATCATATTTGAGGGTCATTGGTCATAGTTTACGGAAAAGTGATAGACAAATAGTTACACAAATTGTTTTTGATAAAAATGACTTACTGGTAGCCCTGTTATCCTGCACCCGTTTGGGATAGTCCTGTAACCATTATTGATACTTCTACGACCGTTTCGGATACTCCTGCGCCTGTCTTGATTGCGAAGTAATAACGGATAAAAATGTACTTGAAGTTTTTGGGCCCTGCAATAGCCACGTAAAAGAGAATAGCTTGGCGGATGGCGAGGGATACGGCTATTGATGGACTATCTTCAAGACCAGTAAAAAAAGAAGTCCAATAGGTATAAGACAATCCAAAACAGGTATTTTTCCCTAGTAGAGGCAGCTATCCGAATAACCAGAAGCCAGGTTACAATCTGTTAGATAGGCTTGGGTCGAAATTTCTAGGCTACACTTTCGGCGAGGTTGTAGATAAAATGTACACACAGTCGATAGATTAACGTATCACGCTAGCGGGCTTATCCGCTCACAACAGCCCCAAGAATTTTGGTCTCGACTGTAGTCTTAGTCTCAGACTTCCCTTAGATGTCAACTCGTCCCAGCAGTTACAGTCACGATTGGCATGATGCCGAAAACCATATTTTGCGCGGGGTGACAAACTGTAGTGCCACAGTACCACGACAGACAGCGCCGAGAGACAAAATTGACATTACAGCTAAATAATGATAACATACTGACATCCGGGACCAAAAGAATCGTCCCAGGACTGGTGATTTTTAACTGTTCCGACCACTCTAAACAAACATGTCATTAGACACTGTCATTGAAGCGTGCTGTTGATACCGCTTATCTAGGCAAGATTAGGGCCCACTGACTTGACCACCCGAAACGGCCGAATAAGTAATAGACCCTTGTTCAAAACTCAAAACCGCTGATAACAATTGTAAACAATGTTGACTTCGAGAGGAGCCCCTTTTGATAGTAAAATGGGTTAGGAGTGTTGCATTATCAACAAACATAATAGGGACTTCCAAGAAGAATGGGTCGGATTACAAAACGGATTTCGTGAAAGACTGATGTCGATCTTTACTGCCATTTTAAATGTAAACACTAACTAAACCTAGGCGACCAACATAACCTATACGGGACCCATCCGCCGCGGTTCCGCTGACTTTCAAGGCTTCTAATCCCGTAAAGTGTAATCCTCGCAGATGATATATTCAGTTAAGAATGCGCAGAATGTTTCCGAAAGGCTTTAAAACGAATTTCCTAATGCCTTAGTGACAGTTGGGGAAGGTTTGACCTACCTTGAAGACTTCGGAGAAGAATCCCGACCCAATCTTTTCGCAGGTAAAATCGTCCAACCGGGTCAACTCTGCGACGGCATGTCGAAGGGCCTGGCAGGATGCCCCAGTGACCCTGCATTTTTTCCATCCTGAACTTAAGTCAGGGGGTATTGGGGGTGTGGGACTAGGTCCACACACTGACGACAGTTTCATATCAGCTCCTTCAGCCCCCATTTCCGTTTTGCTAAGTCCGTTTAAGGAGTTTTAAAGAACTTGAAGACACCATCATACAACACGGCCAAAGCACTCACTGAACAACACTAATTGACGAGAAATCATGGATAAATTGAAGTAAGTTGCACTACTGTCAAACGAAATTCGAACTTAGATCCGACCAACTGCAGCGGAAGATGCTTGACTGACTTTTTAAATAAAACCGCACACGAATACAAACGGTACATTGTGTAGATGCAACTCGGTGCATCCCGGCACTGACTTGTCAAACGCCGAAATATCTCAGAATCGCTCTGCACGTCTACACACAGAAGCCATCTTGAACCTACAACTCAACAGAACTGCATTGATGGGCAGCGACTCAAGGCTGCTCGGAATCGCTCGGCTCCGCTCGGCAGAGCTCGGCTTTCTTCTTGCCGTTTTCTTCTCATTTTCCTGGTTTTGGAACGCGAGCAGGGTGCGTCGACTCCCGTGTATTAGATTTCGCCCTTAATTGAAAACGACACCAGCGCCGCAAACGGCTGCTTACCCGAACTAAAGGTCACGTGACCCTGGACGTCTTCTGCTACAATT
>Ga0058701_10004772_pt1 | contig 11081 bp, 4 predicted proteins | sample AgamicOrMae_FD_97039 | JGI IMG/M metagenome (GOLD analysis project Ga0058701, IMG submission 97039) | Agave microbial communities from Guanajuato, Mexico - Or.Ma.e | ecosystem: Host-associated > Plants > Phyllosphere > Phylloplane/Leaf | place: Guanajuato, Mexico | collected 2012-06-04 | reverse complement strand
GTCACTGACTTATTCTGCTGACTGAACACAAACCAATAGCAAGGTTGCACTAATTCGGAAATGCCTCAGACCCGAAATCGATTTATTGAATTACGACGAGAACCGCGAATGGAGAAAGCGCTCCAACCTCAAAGTCAAAGGCTGCAAAATCATCAGGTAAGAAATTCTCTAGTTAAAACGGACCGCTGAAACTCGCGTATCCTTTGAATCAAATCCTTTCGTAGCAATCTGATGAAAGCTCGTTACCAGTGAAACTCACGCTTTCATCGAACGAAAAAAATTGAACTTACAAAAATCTCTCCGTTGTATTTTTTTTCCAGGTGACTTTTACTTCAGACCTTTACGTAAATTTATACTTTTTGTGGTATACGCTTAGTATGATAAAAGCGGCTCTATTAAGTTGACTCGCAAAGCTTCCGCCGGGATTCGCCTCGAGGCCAAATCTACGAGGAAGGATTATATTCTAGAGTTCCGTTCTAAGATAGAAAATCCTCCTTTCAATATGAGGTTCTCTCTCAGACTTTAGGAGAGCCACGTTGCAGACCCCTTCGATTGAAGAGAGATGTCTCAACAGACGCTGATGCATTTTTTTCGTGTTGTTTTTAGAACTGTAGAATCGAAGACGCTCGATTTAATGAAGGCTGCTATCTCTCGACTGGCCTACGTGACCACAGGTGTCACTCAAGAGGTGTGGAATTCAATCTTTTCTCTAAATTCTTAGAGTTAGGGATGAAGATATCGTTTTATAGCGCAACCAGCGTTTAAAAATCCCGCTTCCAGCATCAAAGCTGTTTCCTTTGTCAGCCTGCCAAGTGACCTGGAAGAGGCGGCCGAATTCCTGCTTTGTGACACCAGCATTCCTATTTAAGCAAACAATTGAAACGTATCCTGGTCCTCTTTAAAACCGCGTGTGGTGAAAATTCCTAATACCAGTTCAGATTGCCCGTGCCGTTCTTAATGACCTTTGTGCCCAGCGTATTCCAACAATGCCGTTTCCGTAATCACGTTTAATTTCATTAGGCTTTTCTCGGAAACGTTGAGTCGCAGTTAAATTGGACTAAATGCAAAGAACATAAAAGTTGGAAACCTGATATATATCGTCCAATAAAAGATTAATACTTTTTTTTCATCTTCCTTTATTATAAACGTATCAGGGAATGAAACGAGGCTATTTTCTGAAAAGAATCTTCCTTTATCTGAATCGCCTACTGTATTAATAAGGAGTGTTTCCTGTTATTTTTGCCTGTTTGAAGCTAGGTTACATGTGGTTTTTTCAGATCAACCTAGGTTAGCTTAGCTTAGGTTGGCTAGCTTACTATACTCGAAAAGGGGGTAATTCGCCTTGAAGGCTTCCATAGCAAAAATATCTTTTCTCAAGGACCACTGGTAAAAACACTCGTTTTGGGGAATGCTCTACCGGTTTTGGGTGTGAAACTAAAACAGGAGTAGTATGTATTTTAGTAATTTTTCAACATAGAGCTTTATAAAGCCGCATCAATGGAAAGCTCTCACCGAGACCTTTCAAATGATGTGGCTGAACATAGGCCTATCTAGAAAAATAAGCAAAATACGTTCTACCCCGGTTTTAGTTTCACACCCAAAACAGGTATAGCATTCCCGAAAGCAGGTATAGCATTCCCCAAAACGGTTGCCTTGTTTTCACTGTGATGCAAACCCTGTCAAAGTGATAGTAAGTCGCAATGCGTCTGTGTATACATTCAACAATCCGGAGAAAAAAAAATACCGTGAAGGATTGCGACTGCAAACTCCTGGATTTTGGGTAATGTTCAGTCCCTGAATTCCGATCAATACTCGGCGGCTCGAATCGTTTCGGGTCTAACAAGTGGAATAAGTAAAGTGCTAAACTAATATCCAATCGCACCATGGTCAGTAGTTTGTTCTGTAACTACGTTAGTTGACGGAACGAAGCTATTCTGCGAAGTCTGCCGCCCATTGGGTCTACGCCTATCTCTTGAAGCCCCTCCATTTCCTTAGGTTTATTCACAGTCTCGTTGGTGAATAGAAACGAACGAGGTTTACTTTGGGACCTTTTCAGAGTCAAGTGATGAAAGCTTGACATAACAAATGCTATGAATTCCCTGAAAAAGAATAGAAGTCTACAATACCTGTTTTGGTTATCAGAGGAAAGTTCATTTCTGTCAGTCAAGGTGGAACAATCGCCATCCCACAAGGCTGATAAAGGTGTTTCACCTTTAATCAGCAAGCGGACGACATGCATAAAGACACGTCTAACTTCTCGCCGAACTTTGAGCTAACTAAACATACGTGGTTGTACGTCAATACTTATTGAGTAATGAAAGGTCGAATCAGAGTGGCATACAGAGGAGGTTATTCGACCTTTAGAACGGAGTAAGCGACAAAGGAATAAGCTGTGGTTGAGCGGAGGTGTTTTTGAATGGCGATCGCTGAATAAAACGACGTCTCAATGCTTTATGCCGTTCGAAATTTCGGAAAAGTTAAGATTTTATCCCCAAAGAAAGATTCTCATTAAAATTCAGAATCGAATGTACTGTACAGCAAAAGTAGTGAATATGCAGAACAAGCAGAGTGAAATATTTCTGAATTCGTAACTGCATAATGCATGCTGGATTCTTTTTATCAGGGGGGACTAAAGTCATCGAGATCGCCGAGAATGTTCGTGGAAAGACGATTTAAGTACATTGTGCTTCGCTCCGTTCACTGTTAGCTGACGAAACGTCGAGCACAAAAGAGGTGAAAATAAAAATCTCTCAAATTTACAGCGCATTCACTCGTATGGTTGTCTTTTATTCCTACGATTCCATCAAAGTTAATTTTCTTTATCCGACTTCTGTTAAAATGAGATAGCGGCTTGCGAAATTTTCATTCGCAATACTGTCCATGAGGACGTATCTGCAGATGCGCGCCTCTACAGATACATCCTTATGGGTCGCCTTGCGGCAGCTACAGCGGTGGTTAGAGCGCCCGAAGCTATCAACTCTTGACTCTTTCGTCGATATGGAACATACTTACACTCATTATCAAATTAAAACAGTTTACTTTTACGCTAACTATTTTCGAAGCTATTTCCCAAAAAGGAGGTAATTTTTATTTTCAATCAACGAAATAAGGGCAGACTCATGAATCATAAGTATTCTGAGGTTTCCAAAACTAAATCTCGCTGGGTTTTGGTTTGGCGGTCTTTCGGCTGGATGTAATATTTGTTTGCTTGAACAATGAATAATCACGGCAGGCAGGCTTCCCGAAAATTCTAGGTTGACAGAAGGTTAGGACCCGCATTTCCACGGTGGGTCCCAGACTATCTAAACCTTTAAAGCTGTGTTCTTGACTTGCTCGCCTGCCGCCTGTGAAAGTTGAGCCTTTAAAGAACAGCTGCAACAGGTGGCGGGGGAGGGAAGCTCACCCTGCCTGACCTCGCCTTGCTTTGCACAGCCCATTTCATTCCCCAAATCGAGCAGTCCTGCTGCCAAGGATTCACAGAGTGCCGTATATTAAAGGGGTGCGTTTAACTCATCGCCTTGGCACCCCGCCCCGCCAGGAGGTGAGCCGGTGTACGTGAGGTGAGTGGCGATATGATGTAAGGCTTTGCGCGGCGTTTTGCACCCCAGAGGAGATGGGAATCGCCTTGAGTCATGGGAGGCTTCTTGACTACCTTTGCTTGCCATTTCTACTGTGAAAATAACAGTTTATCACACCGGAATCCGTTCTCATAGCAGAATCATGGAAGTAAAGGGATTATGAACGACCACAATCGTACTTCACCCGTTTATTACTAAATCATGTGTGAATTTAACTTAACCCCACATAACCTAACCCTATTTAACTCAACCCCTAAGGATGCTACAGCTCTCATATTTATGGTATTATTCCTATTAATCATGCTTATTGAACATATTTTTCTCATTTATAGCAGAATTTTTATGTACATATTTTTTTCAATAATGGATGGAAAATTATTACATTACAATAGTTTTGCATTTGAGTCTTGATTTGACTGTTTTAATCAAACACTTATTAAAGCATCGAAAAGAATATGTAAAAAAAGCGCTTTTAAAAAAGTCAAACAAAAAAATGGTTGTTCTGAAGCAACGACCGTCAAAATGAAATCCGAGCTTTTAAATGCTTATTTTAATATATGGTTTATGGATTTCAAACAATATCTGCAGGTGTTAGAGCTGCTGGCGGCTTAGCGAGGAGCATACCTCGCCCGCACATGGCTGTTGAATATCCATGCCGAAAAATCTTTTCACTTAAAAATACTTGAATGGATATCCATATCCATGTTTCATGGATATATAGCATATAGAAACATGGATATCTATTTGTGTATTTTCAATGGATATTTCGGCATGGATATCGCATGGAAACTTCTTCCCGGTTGTTCGTCAACCCTTTTGTCTTACTTGAGTTCAAGAACAAATGAATTTGGTTAAAATAAGAGCACCTTAAGGCAGAGACAATCTTACTCTTGTAGCCAAGTTTGAGCCTGTCCCCGCTGTACGGTACGTATTAGTTACGGTACATTGCTGACGCATCCTCTATTGTGATCGCGTCCGACTCCATACAGTAGTTGGTCTGTTGACCAAAGTTACTCGAGTTTGCCCTTCTACACCAACAAAACCAAATCGTGTTTCTATCAAAACAGTCGAAGCTCCACGCTGAAATGGGGATTTGGAAAATTAATTCCGTCAAAACAGATGTCTGGCTTTGCTAAATTAATTCAGAACTAGATTGAACCTTTCGTCAACGCAGCTAGCTTTCAAGCCCATCCTTATCTTTTTAAAAGGTAACTTGATTGAAGGGTAAATGGCTTGCCCCCGGAGAACTTCCTGTCAACTCTGTCGGAGCGCTTGCTCGGCCTGAATTTTCCATGACTTCTGAGGGGGCTGCATTCCGATATTAGACGAATTAGGTTCTTCGCGAGGGAGGAATATTTTCTGTTGCTTTACAGATTACCATTTCTTCAAGCTTATCAGGAGGAGGAAACCGTATTACTGGGAATATATATTTTATAAACTCAAGGCCGTTTGTCATCTTTCTCTCTCAATCTCCTATTTTTTTTGTTAGTAAAATTTGATAAAAGGAAGAAAAAACGTCCTAAGAATTATTGCTAAACCAACTATTTTTAGTTTTTTTTAATTTTTTTTCAATTCTCATCGATGTACAAAAAAAATAGTTCTAAAAAGGTTAAAAATGGTTAATTTGAAGTGTTGCAAATATTATTTTAAAAAAAACTGTTTTTAGTTTGTTTTTTTCTTCAATTTTCATTTAAGTACAAAAAATAGCCTATAAAAAATGGTTAATTTTGTATTATAAATTTTATTTTTAAAGAAACTATTTTTTAGGTTCTTTTTTTTTCAATTTTCGTTTGACGCACAAAAAATAGCCCTTAAAAATTAAGGATTGGTTAATTTTGAGTGTTTCAAATTTCATTCTTAAAGGAAAAACTCAGTTTTTCTCTATCTTTTTTTTTCTTTTTCCTTTTTTTGTTGAAAATCAGCTTTTTGTGCATTGAGGCTGTCTAGTGGAGATTCGCATGGGGTCAGTTTAAATAGGAGAAACGTATCTCGGCCAGCGGAGTCAGCCCTAAAGCTTGTTAAATTACTGAGGGTGGCCGGCCAGGGACGGGTGTTGCGTTGCAGTGGAGAGAAAACTGTGAAAATAATAGTGCGATGTGCTCTTGGGAGCGTTTTGGTCCTCCAACTCGGCCCGCCGGCCGGCCGCTGCCGCTGCTGCCACACCGCGCCGCCGCACCGCGCCGCTCCGTCTCATGACGTATTCATGCCGAAAAGGGCGATGGAGGACTCGACGTGCCAACTTGTCGCAGATTCTATTGCCTTTGTACTTTGCTTGTTCTCGTGGAATGTTTATTAAGATGCCTTGTGAATCATTTAAAATCGCACTTTCGTGCACAGGAGTTTTTGTTTTATTCCACAACAGCGAATTAAAGGGACTGTAATCGGAAAGCCTGCTTATTTACACGGATGCTTACAAAAAAAAAAGCACTGTAATTTTTAAAGGTTGCTGCTTTACCTATTGTTATCTATACGTCAATTAAAATACACTATGAAAATAACTAGGTTTTTATTTTAAAACATTTTTTAATTTTACTTCTAATTTCAAAAAACTTGAATATTACTGCTAAAAACTGTTGCAATTTTCATATTTTGTAACTTTAGTGTTCAAACAAAAATTAAAAAGGCATATTACATACTGAGTTACATTTTTTAAATATTTCGATCTTCAAATTTAGTACTTTAACTTTAAGCCTTAGGAATGTAAAATTGATTTGCATTCAAATTGATCATGTTGTAATTATTTTCTAAATGTGTTTTCCACCTTAGTGGGTTGAAATTCGATTGTACTGATGACCATATTCGAGTTTTTTTACTGAGCTCTTAATTACAAAATTTAAGAATCGTTATTAGCCAATGCACGCAGCGTAGTCTTAAAAAAAAAGAAAAAAAACAACTTAAAAATGAATCTTCCTTGTTGAAGCCGTCAGCACATTAGGTTAAGTTACTTTTTAAGCTTGACAAATCGCTAAGCACTGAAGAGATTCTAATCGTATACTTTAGAGTGATTAAACAAGCTGGGGAATTCTGTTCGCCGATTAGGTGTATTTTGAATATAAACAGGCAGTTTTCTGTGGGGCACCGGTCCTTCCTGTTTGGACCTGTCTGTTTTTGGAGTCGGCTTAAGCGCCCTCCGGGCAACAGGTCAGCTACAATCTGCATAGCTCTATTATGGTAGGAATACAAACACTTTCGCTCCGAGCCTGCCATTGACGAACTTCTTTGTTTGTAAGGGAAACAGGAAAAGTGGCATAAGCCCGGAGAACTCGGCAACTCCATGGTAGACTCGTCCACCACTTGAAGCTCAGTTTTAAACTAGTCTATTTCGGCAATGACTCATATTCTTTAAAATCTGCTCTGTTTCCTACCAACCTTTTTTATGAGATTTATGTTTTGACAGTTCCATAAAACACTGGTATTCCATTTAAAAAATAAAATAATTGCTTCACCTCCAGATACCTTCGTTTCATTATGTATATGACGTAGCTAATGGGCTCAGTTAAATTAAGCTAGATTAACCAAGGTGAAATTTACCTAACCTAGGTGTACTTAGTTTACAATTACCTAACCAAAGTTATGACTTAGGTTAAGTTTACCTAACCTAGGTTAACCTAGGTTTAAAAGATCAACCCAGGTTAAGTAGGTAACGTAGGTTAAGTTTACCTAACCTAGGTTAACTTAGGTTTAAAAGATTAACCCAGGTTAAGTAGGTAACTTAGGTTAAGTTTACCTAACGTAGGTTAACATAGCTTAGTCAGACGTATATAATTGATCCTCAGAATGTAATGAAAAACTAGAACAAGGGTGTAATACAAACAAGTAACAATCCCAGTCTTTAAAACCGGAGGAGGCCGAAATTAACGAGGACACGATGTAATCCGACCTGGTTTCCGACCTTGATAGAGTACAGTCCGCTTAGTAGGGTACATACTGACTGCGAGCTTAGAACGATGCTGTTAATAACCGGTAGTACAGCACAGATGAGAATGTGTGTGATGATCAAGAAGAAAGCAGGATACACGACTGTATTCAGTAAACAATGTTTCATCATCAAGTAGGCAGACGCATAAGCGGCGTATGTGGATCACGGCGTATTAGAGTGAAGTTGAAAAGGCGTCCAATTAATCGGGAAATGAAACGGATGGCATCAGCCGATGGGCTAATCCTGGTCCCATGACAATCACAGTGCTTTACATCAAAAATACATCAATTGTAATTCGCATTCATAGTGATGAGGAAAACTGTACGCCGTTCCCGATGTGGGAACATCTATGGGAGGGGTTTGGATTTTCGACCTTTTGTTATCTGATGGAGCGAGGTGCAAGGTACTGGACCTCGGTCTAGAACACAGTAAAAACAAAACCCTCGTTTTGGGGAATGTTATACCTGTTTTGGGTACGGAACCAAAATGGGGGTGTAATGTATTTTAGTTATTTTTCAAGATAGGTTATGTTCAGCCATATCATTCAATAGGTCTTGGCAAGAGCTTTCCATTGATGTGGCTGAACATAGGTCTATGTTTAAAAATTACCAAAATACGCACTATCCCCGTTTTAGTTTCATACCGAAAACAGGTGTAGCATTCCCCACAACGGTTTTTTTTTAAACTGTGTTTTTGGTGTGTTTTTGGTGATTCAAAAGGTCTCAGCGAGAGCTTTCCATTGATGTGGCTGAACATATGTTTAAAAATTACCAAAATACGCACTACCCCCGTTTTAGTTTCATACCCAAAACATATAGCATTCCCCAAACGGGGGTTTTGCTCTTACTCTGAAAGAATCAGAAAAGAATCCAAGAAACCACATAACTTTCGTGGTAGGATTTCATTTTGAGTGGGTTTTATGGTATGAGGGTTGAGGTTATGAACTATTTTATATCGAGTGTCGCCGATCTGAATGCAAAGGTTTTGGTTTGGGATGTTTATGTTTCACTCCACCTGCAGCGGAATGCTCTGAGAATCAGTTCCCAAGTTGAATATCGCCCAGTTCATCTCTTTGGATTTCCATTACGTTTGACCTGCGGGTGCCTCGATGTTTGCTTTGCGTCAACTTGTCTGAGAATTTACGTAGAGGGCGCTAAAATCGCGAACTCTCGTTTGCGTCCGCCTTGTGTCGCACCTCTGTGTATTGACCTGGACCGCCGCGGTCGCGTGTTTTCATGTCGTATTTGCGTAAGTGCGAAGTCACGGAAAGTTGGCTGAATACACTTCCTTCCGTTGCTGGAATCTGAAGAGGGAGGGCATAAAGAAGCGTCTCACTGGGGGTTTCCGTTTGTAGGAGCACAGTAAAAACGAAACACCTGTTTCTAGGTATTTCTTACCTGTTTTGGGTGACGTATTTGGATTATTTTTCTAGATAGAACTATGTCCAGCCATATAATTGGAGAGATCTCGAAGCGAGCTTTCCATTGGTGTGGCTGAACATAGTTCTATCTTGAAAAATAAGGGAGTAGTGCGTATTTTGGTTATTTTTCAAGATAGCCCTATGATCAGCCATATCACTGAAAAGGTCTTGGCGAGAGCCTTTCATTGATGTGGCTGAACATAGGTTTATCTCAAAAATTACCAAACTACGTTCTACCCCCATTTTATTTCCACACCCAAAACACGTAAAAACTCCTTAAAACAGGTGGTTAGTTTTTACTGTGTTTGCACTTCAGCGCGGAGATTTTCAACATTTTGTTCAATATTCCGAGAAACTTTATCTAAATCTCCTTATTGGCTTCTGAATTCTTGACTTACATATCTTGTTCTCCTTGTTCCAGGTAAGTAGCAGTTACTGGTTTTCGTCTTGAGGTATGGCAATAACTACAAGGAATCAACTTAAAGATTTCTCTAGAATGACGTCCATTGAAGTGCTTAAGGTATTCTGCATTCCCATGTAAATAGGAGGTGCTTTAATACTCAGCCTTTGTAACCCGAATCCGCGGGGGATGTTAGATTTATATAGGCGTAGGGATGAATGTAGGTGAGGCCCCAGGGGAAACTATGGGGATTCCTCGTCTTCAACCCTTCCGCTTGTTTCGAGGGGTTGAAAACACTTCTGTAATTTAACCGTCTGCAGAACGTTTACTTAACTCAGCCTCCTGCATTTTCGCCCTTTTCTCGGTTTGCCCACATGAATATACCAACGCAGACATTTTTCTTATGCACGTATTTTCTACGGACCCCTACGTGACTGGACGCCGGCGGCTGCGTGGCCATCACAAATTGATTACCATATCGCTTATAGCTCGCCGAAGATTTTTGACTTGAAATATGGCTTACGGTTTCTGTTGGTCGTTGCTCCGAAAGTAGATTTTGCTGCGTAGCAAGTGTGTCTGGTTAAAGGCGAGAATGAAGCTAGTATAGCTATCCATGAAGCCGGCCTAGATATCTATGTTCTTAAGACAGCATCTCTGCAGCCGAAGTATTTTAGGTTAACAATTTAGACGAGGAGGGAATGCGCTGCAGGGATGTACACACTAAACAGGGCATGCGTATATATATTTTCTAAAAAAAAAACTTTAAATAAAAAACAAGAATTCCTGTAATAATAATCCTGCTCAAAAAGGGAAATCGAAACAAAAAGTGATCCATCATGTTGACCGAACAGAACTTCTAGACAACAGGCTCATAAGTAACAATAGGTTAAGTGTACTATTCTTCGCTACTTTTGTGCGCCACTCGGCTTGACAACAAGATTTTATACTGTTAAAAAATAGAATATTTAAAAAAAATGAACAGGAGGTTCGGTAATTTTCAGAGCATCCTCATTAAAGATATGCGCATCTTTTTGTGTTTTTCATTTTTAATAATTTCATCCATCTGTGGATAGAGGCTGGCGCTATCCTGCAATCTCTGAGAATGACGGACGGCCAGCGGTCCATTGTTGCTGTCTTTTGTTTTTATCGTAAAGTGAAGTGGACTCCAGCAGAGGGAGCGGGGATCGCAGACTCGAAGCTCGTTAATTTTGCCTGATGCTAAGGATCTCTTTATTTGTGGTCATTTATTGCACCGCGCTACTAGGCCCGCCAATCCAAAACTGGATCCAGCGAACAATTACGAAATTTTATAGGCTGGCTTCTCCACGAGTGATCTACTCTGATTTCTTGTTTTACGAGTTCATACCTAAAACAGGTAAAGGACTACCTAAAGCAGCAGTTAGTTTTTATTAAGCCTGATGCCGCTCGCTGCTCGGTCGCATTAGCTGCTACCGAGGCTTAAACATCGCTCTAAGGATCAGTGAGAGTCTCTGAGATTCAGTGAAAATCTACTGTATTTTGGTCAATATAGCACCACTGAAAAAATTAATTGGTGCTATATTGACTGAGATTCGGTTAATTTTCACTGAAATTCAAGGGTAGCTGTCATAAGCGCCAAAAACCACAAGCGCCAACGCCACAAGCACCAATCCGTAACCCCCAAACGAGAAAAGTCGCAAACGCCAAAGGTCTTAACTGCAATACTAACCTTACCTAACCTAACCTAACTTAGCCTAACCTAACTTAACCTAACTTGACCTAACC
>Ga0058701_10004771_pt1 | contig 11081 bp, 6 predicted proteins | sample AgamicOrMae_FD_97039 | JGI IMG/M metagenome (GOLD analysis project Ga0058701, IMG submission 97039) | Agave microbial communities from Guanajuato, Mexico - Or.Ma.e | ecosystem: Host-associated > Plants > Phyllosphere > Phylloplane/Leaf | place: Guanajuato, Mexico | collected 2012-06-04 | reverse complement strand
ATTCCAGTTACCATGGTATAAGCGGGAGGTTTCAGTTACCGTACCCTAAAGCGGAGTTCTCAGATACCATAGTGTAAACCGGAGCGAAACAGTTACCGTACATATCTTAGGGATGAGCGATATATCCCCGACCGCTACATTCCTTTTATTATCAACAAGCACGATTTGACTTACATGTTAGCGTAGCTATCGCTTATGTCATTAGATAACGCTTACCTGTGTGATTCATATTCATTTTGATTAAGTTTTCGTTTTGCCAAAATACCATGTGAGTTGCGAGCCCCCGAGGATTTTCTGAAGTGACGATACAACCTGCTCGACATGAGTGCCATGCGTGCTGCCAACTACGGGCTGGATTCCTGGCTTTTCGGCCTATGGTGGACAACACGCGTGGCACTCGTGTCGAGCAGGTTGTATCGTCATTTCAGAAAATCCTCAGGGGCTCGCAACTCACATGGTACATATAAATCTTCCAGCTTCATGTGTCTCAAAATGATCTAATGAGCAACACGTTAAAATTAAGCATGCACCTTTCTATTGTAGAAATTGATAATTTCGGATTGAGATGAGTTATTTATTGAGAGTGGTGTTGATGACGATAGTCATTCAGGCAGGCAGCTCCCTCATATCCAAAATAATTTATAATTATGTAAAACACCAAAATGATTCGCGGGAGCGTTGAGCGTCACTGATTCGCATTCATCCAATGTATTCATAAGTTAACGCAGTGACATGGTATAATTGCAATTTACAGTCCGCTCTCGTCCAGTTTACCAGAATTGCATTTCATTGAGGCGTGAAGGTCTGGCGCCAATGCGCCCGCTGCAATCCGGGCGCCGCGCCACGCCGGTGCAATCGGCGAAATGCATCGATCCTACAAGAAAAAGAACTGTCGCAGCAACTTGGTGCAAAGTGAATTTAATGAAGGGCGCTGGAAATGGAAATAGGCGCGAAATCAGCTCCGATTGGCGGGCTTTTTGCTCGGAAATTCTGATTTGCCGAGTTGGCAAACTTTTCTTTGCGTTTATAAATGCGGGTCGAAATTTTTACCGAGGAAATCTTGTGAGACCGAATTAACGGGAACTTTTCACCTCCAAAATTCTTTCGGACAAACAGTCCTCCTCCCTCCCCTTTTTTGTTGTTGTTAAACGCCAGGCCAGCGTTTTTCTCCCTCTCTCTTTCCTTTTACTACCTGGAAATGTTTGCGGGAAAGCTTAAGAAACAGTCCGTTAAGATTGCATTCTAACGGCTAACAATATAAGTCCTAATTGTATTAACATAATGTAACATATCCGTGAAGAATGACATTCACTTCATAACTTTGAATGAAATTCACTCGTATTTAAACCAAAATCTCACCACGCCGAAGCTTCGAGTTGTTAAACTTTTGGTTTCACCGAGTGAATTTCACTCAAAGTCTTTAGGAGAGTATACTCGTAAACTAACTTACCTTAACGTTTTCATGTTTAATATCCTTTTTCCGATCCCTTAGAATTTATGCTAATTATTGTTTTGATAGCTTACGTAAGCACTGCAAGCGGAGTTCAATCTTCTGGCCCAGCTATTGTGCAGTAAAATCTAGCCCCTGTTTATGGTAGTCCCACGCCTGTTTTGGGCATGAAAAAACGAGGGGTACTCTTAATTTATTGGTTGGTTGTTTTTGAAGAGAAATCTATGAGCAACCATATCAATGAAAAGGTCTCGCCGAGCTCTCCATTGATATGGTTATTTATCTAACGGGGTATCTTTTAAAATAACCGAATCACGCTCTTTCCCTCTTTTATCTTCATTCCCGTAACAGGGATTTTTATTTACTCTGTGTATTTTACATATGCGTCTTCACTATGACTAAATATCTACACAAATACATTTCCTCTATTCAGTTAAACCCCCTTGTAATTGTGGTAACCACACAATTCTATTGACAAGCTATTTTATATCCGATTTTTCTTTTTCATGTAGGCAGAAGGCCGAGTTTTTAGTGCTTTAAATAAAATACTAAGTGGCCAGCTTCTTACCATGTATGTGTCATTTATATTATATGTATAATCATGGGCCTCAGACACTAAGGGAGAGTGTATTTTGCAAAACAAAATTCAGTACAGGCCTTTACTCATTTCTCTGTTCCAAAATTTTACAGTTTTCAAGCCCGTCTTAATACACTTCTTAGTAGAATTTTCTTTGAGTCATAATCACGATTTTTAATGCGGAAAATCATATTTGCATTTAAAGTAATCACAATGAGCGCAACTAGTCAGTACAAAGGTCGAAATCAATTTGGAAAGAATTGGAAACAGCTAATTAAGTAAGATTAGAGCGGGGTAAAAGGGAGGGGAAATAGGTGCAATTTGCAGGTTCGTTAGTCAGTTCTAGTATCGATGGACTATGTCTCTGCGAGATTGGGGGGAGGGGAGAGACGAAGCCCTCCGATAAAACAAGGAACGCTCGGAAAACTGTGTCAAAACAGATCAGGATGGAGTCGACTCAGTATTTGCTGTATCTACTTTAGGGCTGTAATCTGAATGAGGTCTACGAATATCTCCGACACTTCAGAAAGTTCGGCGAAAGTTTCTAAAACGCCATTCTTTTTCCCAGAAATTTGCCCAATTATTTACCAGCGCGTTTGGGATTTCTGCAGATACAGGTTTCGTAGCACTTATATTAGCAGTGCAGTTACGCTGGCTCAAAATTTTGAATTCGTGCCGATGTTTCTTCTTGTAAGAATGTTAGTTGTGCCTTGTCCTTTACGAAGAAATAGGAAAAACTTGACTGATAGCAAATTATCATTATTATTATAATTATCATAATGATTATGAAGTTACAAACTGTTATGCGAATCTTATCAATTTCTTTGTGGTAGGCCGACTAGAATGAAAAAACCAACCCTTAACAAAATACGGGCATAAGTTGCTTTTGAATAATTATTACATCTCTCTCACAATGACCAATCATTATGCACGGCAGATATTTCTGTAGTCGTCAGTTCATTCAGTTATTCTCTACAGCGCCATGTTTGTGAAATGATCCTAACAATGGTAAAATGTAAACATCTATAATAGGATCATTCTAAGAGTTCTAAGGTTTTCGGACTATGAAATGCGACGATATGTGTAAACTTCTTTGATTGTAATAAAAAGATATTATTTAAACATTGAATATCGGACAATCTTAAACAATTTTCTGGACAAAGGCAGCTGATGGTTTTATGGATATCGTGTAAGATCTAATTAAAAATTCAAGGGGAAATGCTCGAGACTTTATAGAGGTTAGATCGCCATCAAGAAAACACGCTGTATTGCGTGTATTAGAATATTCAATCACGTAGGTTAGGCGGGGTTAGGTACCTCGAGCACCGACTTGACATTGCAACGAAAGCTCATCGAAGACAAATGGTAAAAATTGCTGCCAGAGGCAGAAACACAAGTCGTAGATTTGAAAATGAAATTCTGTCCTATCGCGTGTGTTTAATCCCCACCAGCTTGAAGCGAAAGCTATCAACACTATAATTTTTTCCTGTATTATTAGTCGTAAAACGAATTGAAAACCCCATGAACAAGTCCATTGTTTTATGAAACGCAATCATAAGGGAAAACATTATTTCATTAAATGATGAGACGATATCAATAAATCACTCCGCATAAATAAAACTCCTCAAGACGGCCGATAGCAACAAACTGTAACAAAATTAAGACTGTAATTTCACACTTGGAAAAAAAAGTAATTTAAAGCACTGCAGTTTCTAAGAAACTGTTAGATAAGCAGTACCTTGAGTGGTGACCCCATACTTATGTCGAGTGCAAAGTGCGAAAAAAGGGATTTATCTGAAGTTAACTACTTTTTAATTAATTCACTTCTGCCTCTCATCTCAAAGTTTCGATTTTCCTGAATCTTGGAGAGAAAACTGGCTTTAACTCGGTATTTCCGTAGCTTTTATTCTGCATCGATTAACCAAAATCTTTTGTTTTCACAGTTCTTGTTTCGCAAGGGAAATGACTTCTCGTAATACCGAGTGATTTGCTTGGTAGGAAGTTTGTCGGATATCCTTCGAGAACTTTGCAACGATACTTGCACGAATTGCTATCGTTTAGGCTAATTTGTCGTTTGTTATCAAGAACTCTTATCCCACGAACCCATTTTTTCGTCGACACGTGATTTTGATTTCAGGAGTACCTCTAACAAAGACGTGTCCGTACCGATATGAAAAGTCGTATCCCAAAAATATCAACTAGCGTGACAAAGAAAAAAGTAAAAGAATTACATACTGTATATGCAGTATTGATCTACCGTTGAGAAGTAAGCCGTATCAGGCTTGTCGAATGTTAGGCAAAGTTAAGGTGGTTCCAGCGTGGTAGGCTAAAATTAGATGAATACTTGAAATTTTCGGAAAAGGTTCAAAATAAGTATACCCATCGAATGGCGAAGTAAGAAAACAATTAATTGACCGCCCCGTTTTTAGGGTATTCAATCGAGAAATTGGGGGTAAATGCACTGGCTCTTATGGGAGTTTGGAAAAATAGGCGACAATTTGTTGAATTTTAATTTTTAACGTTTGACTTAGATTAGATGAAGGGTAAAAATACTATTTCACGTGTAGATAAGAATATTAGGAACAACCTGGTCAAGTTTGCGATAATCTACCGTCTAGTTATTTTAAAGCACCTCAAAAACAACAGCGTTTTGATGAAAAATGAGTCAAATCAGCAACGGAATGAAAATTAATAATTCAAAATACACCTAGCTGCTGCACTTCACGACTTATGAAGAATAACTAAAGCTACTACTCGCAAAACGTGATAATTACTCAAACTTTGAGATTTTTAAAAAGGTTTTTGGATTTTTTTTTATGAACTTGACTTGTATGCATGGCTGGAACCACCTTAAATTAGTTTTTGTCCGAGCTTTTGCCTCGTTCTGTCCAGCGTAGCGACGAAAAGTAGGCTTAAGAGGTGAAAACTCTAACGTTTCCCTTTGAAATCGCGTAGAAAAGTCTTCCTTCAGAATTTAGTGTCGAGCATCGAGAGTTAAATCGGAATGTCAACATAGGGAATGTCGGCATGCACGCACAACGCACAATGCCCTAATCCAGTCGGGACCCGTAACTACATAACGATCGAAGATAATGCAAAATCATCTCCATAACTTGACGGTAATCGATGTGAATACGGGCGGGCCCCTCCAAACCAATCACGTTACTAAATCTGATTTGAAAATTCCATGATTCACGATTCGAAAATTCCACTCTATTCGTCATAAACCGACCAAAAATTCACCAGCCGAAGCAAACGTCAGCTGATATCGCGATATCGGAACGACGATGTCAACACGACACCAACGATCAGATTCCGAGAACTCCGTCATATATATATATATATATATATATAATTGTTAGTGTCAAGAAAAATACAGAAGGCAGTCAACAAAGACACACCGGCTACTCTCATCCTTTTTCAGATCCTTTCAGTTCTTTTACAATAGTCCAGTTGAGTCGAATAAGAGTGAACCTTTTGATTCACGTATTTCAAAAATTCACGTATTTAGTGCCCTGATTTTATAGTATAATTAAGATGAGCGGTCTGTTTAAGTTTTGGCAGTTCTTGAATCAGCTACTGATTTAAAGCAAGTGAAATAGTGTGCATATGAGTTTTTCAAAAGAATCGCGGGGAACTCAACCACTTGCGAGTGGACCTATTGGGGAAGTTCGCTCGAGGGTAACTAGACACAAAGAAGCAAGGGCAAACGCTCCCGGAAAAAAATATAGATTTCTGATCTGTTTTTTTTTTTGCGCGTCGAATTTCACAGAGTAACCAAATGATTTTTTTTTATATATTTTAATCCTAAATCGATAATTTTAAAGGGTCTTTTCTCCACGAGACAACACAAAATGTCCCCCCAAGTCTTGCAAGCGACGTTTACAGTGAAAGCTCTCTATAATGTTCACCAAGGAACCGAGCGTTTCAAACGTTATACGGAGGTAAACGTTGTAAGGAGGTAGGCGTACTAAGAGCTTTTACTATGCTAATTTAGCTTCAAAACGGGTTTCAAATGCTATTATATTTAAGGAAAAGACATGGAAAAGAAAGCTTTTGTATGATATCCTCATTTTTTTTTCCCCTCTCATAGATAATTACATTGCATCTTAAAAATTTAGTTGCCTATAAAAGTTTAATAGAAGACGGAAAAAAAGCTACGATGCTGTATCGCCAACGCTTACTAACCGAAATAATTTGTAGTGGCTTTTTGCCTTGAGCACTTACTAATTGTAATTTTTGTCTGACGATATGTGCTCTGCAGCTTGTCGATTGTTTATTCGAGGCGAATTCCATTATATTCCATGGTTTATTCGTCTCCTACCTCGTATAGCTCAGGAGATACCTATGTGAACAGTCAAGGGCCTCGGCATAGCGGTGCAGCCTAGCGGTCGGTCAATGTACTCGCTCATGTTGCTTTGCTTCTCGTTTGACACTTTTAAGATTACATTGGACTGGACCAATGTCAGCACAAAACGTTACAGAGAGGTCGAAATCGTCCTTTGGGCCGGGAAAATCTAACGTTTTAGGGAGGGAAACGTTATATAGAAGAACGTTACAGAGGTAATAAGTACATTGGTCTTTTGAAACTATGCCGGGACCAAACATTTTGAACGCTTTAGGGAGGGAAACGTTATAGGGAGGAACGTTATAGAGGGTTCACTTTATCTGCACCTTTTTTGTTTATACCTCTAGGAAAAGATTATTCTTCTTCACCATACACATTTCTCATTAGAATCACCTGTTGGCAGCAATAGTGCTGTCAAGCCTATTGCACTATCAGTCACGGTGGCATTTGGACTATTAAATTTTTTCTGACAAGTTATGCTTGATGTTTTTTGAAAACCCTCTGGATTATGCAAAAAAAAAAGGTTCAACCATAAAATATTTGTTCGTTGTATTTTTTTTAAACCAACGAAGTCATGGACAAACAACTCGTCATCGGTCTTGCGTAGATAACCGAACAAAGTCGCGTTTATCGTAATTTTTCACGTTCTACGGAGCTTCGATTTATGCGCCAATTTGCAAAGTCTTTCAAAGTAATATCTTCACATTTCAGTTCAGTGTGGCACATCAGTATCTCTCATAAGTATACAACGGAATTTGCGTGTTCTAACCTTATACGAAACGCCATTAGAATATTTCTCTTCGCAAGTTAAAATGTTAACGCCTCATAAGTGCAGTGCAGCATTATTATAGTATTCACACTTCTGCATACGCATCTTCTTTTTTGTCTTGGAGGTTCCCCTGTATATTCTATGGTTTCGACTGTGGTATCTGTTGGCTAACGGACGCCATCCGCGTATGACGCAGTACTCGTTCTTTCTACCTCTAATAGGGAATGTGGGCAGGGAAGGGAGAAGTAAAGAACGAGTAACAATTGCCAAAAAAAATCATTGGCACGAAACTAAAAAAAGTTGGCGGAGGCGGGCTGTCTCACGCCAGTCAACGTGCGATCTTATTATGAAACACAGATTTCCCATTGAAGCATACGCCAAACTATTCTTTTGGACTCCCCTTAACAGCTCGTAGGCGTGGTTGCCTGCACTCTTTAATTTCCCTTGTACGCCTAACGACTTCACACTCCCCTCATCGCCGGGCTGGTGGCACTCGTGGACACACTGTGGGGGGTGCTCGCCGACAGCATCCTCGGCAAACTTCGTCACTTTCCGTCGCCCGCTCTTTGTTTACGTTTTATTGTTCTCGTCTTTTCTTTGTTTACAGTTTATTGTCCTTCTCTCACTTCCCGTCTTAGTATTGTCAGTTCCATTTACATGTCAGTGTGCCTACATATCGCTTACCGCACCGTGCTCAGTCAATACGCTGCGTCGAGTCCCGTGCTCCAGTTGCCTAATGCAAAGGGGGAAATCTCGGTCTCGGCTCGTCATATGTCTGACGCCACACTCTTTCTTGACAAAAATGCATTTTAGTAACTGCAGGTCTTCACTGTAAATGAAAGGATGCATTCATACCTCCTTTGTTCAGCTCCTCGTTAATAGGTCGAGGGAAGCGAGGCACTCACTAGAGGAACTCAATCAAACCTTACGTAAACTAATCTTAGTAAAGATATCCAAACGACATGAGATATAGTGGCTGCCTTGTGAAACGATATCGATGCGTGGCGCAAGGCATCTATTCTAACCAAGGTTAACATCACTTATCAAACGCGGCTGTTTGTCGTTGATCCTCATTGCAAGGAAAGGTTGATACGTGTGGTATACAAAGCTGGGAAATATACAAGCTTTAATCTAATATTTTAAGCCATTAGAATCTCGCCTTGTGAAGGCGAAGTCGATCCTTCCTGATGAAAATCCGGCCTTTCTCTGAAATGTCTACCTAGACAGAAAATCTGCAAGTTCCGAATCGGGCGTAATGAAAATCGGGTTTATTACATTTTTGTAAACAAACCAGTTTCACGAACTTAATCTTTTAGGACCGTATCAAAGTTTTACCAAAATTAAATATTAATCACCCTATTAGATCACATTTTCAGCCTCACAGAGATCTAACGTAGTTGCTACATTGATCATTCCTAGATCACGCCTCAACACTGCAAAACCCAGGTTGAAAAAACCTTATGCAATTGGCCATGGGTCGCCTTAAGGAACCTCTCTGCCCTATTGGAATATGGCATGGGTCTCTAAAACCCATGGCTTCGGTTACGGATTTCCCATGGATCATGGATTCAACATGGGTCAAGCTTTTCCCATGGTTCTAGCGATTTCAAATGAAAATCACTATAAATAGTCACACTTCGTTTGAGTGATCGCTCCGTGTATCGATGTAGAGATAGCTTTTTATATCAATCAATATTTATCTCTAACATAAAAAAAATCGGGCGTGCCCACCCGATTTCTTTTGGCGGGTGTATTTCTTAAGATATCTGCGGACATACAGAATAATGAGTCCACATGCCTGTGATACAGCCTAAAACTATTGCCACTTACTAATACATGCTTTTTACTCGTTCTCTACCTCTCCATACCTACCTTCCCTTTTAGAGGTAGAAAGAACGAGTATAGCGCTGAACGCGGATTACATCCGTTAACCAACAGGTATCAGCCAAAACCATAGGATATACAAGAAAACGTCCGAGACAAAAAATGAATCTCCCTATGCGAAGGTGCGAATAGGAAAGTTACATCGAAATACAACACGTCGTGCAGCTCTATGAAGGCGTGAACATTTTGACGTACGAAGAGGAGTACTCTTATGGGGCTAAGTATACAGTTAGAACACACAAATCCTGTTGTACGTCAATGTGAAATAGTTTTTTTTTCTCCGGGCAAGATTTGATATGCTTTTCAGGAAGAAAAATACTGTTTTCGAATTATCTGTTCTTCTCTCGACCATTTCCTCCACTCGCACGATCATCATTGCGAGCTTTTGGAAATGTTGGTTTTCAATTAAAGCATACTGGAAATATCTAGTTTTCATTATAAAGGATCGCAACTACTTAAGCCTAGAACTATTCTCACCGGCTTAGGACCCTCACTCTTTATATCAAAAAGAATGGGTTACGCCTGTAAAATAAGGTTCTTTTGATAAAGTTTTATTTTGTTTGTAGATTAGTTTAGGTGGGGTTATTTACGTTAGTTTATGGTTTTAGGCTCGAAGGTCTGAGGAGCTTGTTTGTGTTGCGCGAAATTTTGGCTGCAATCTGTAACCTTTTGTTAACTGACAAGAGTCATTAAAATATCGAACCCTACAAATACCGTAAAGGTCTCGTTTCGTCGTGAAGACTAATGAGAGAATCTCATTTAGGCGATCCGCTTTCGCACATTGGTTTTCAAACGCATATGTGGCGTAGAAGCTTGCCAAGTAGTAAATGAACTGGTAGATGGAGTGACCCTTTTGCCAGCTCCCCTAAGAGCCTTCACAAGCACTTGCATTTACTTTGCATCTGTTGGTCGACGAGTCGCCTGGCCGACGATTCGACAAGGCGATTCGACTGGTCGACGAGTTGGACCCCTTTGAGAGCTTTTCAGTGGCCGCTGCCCGTTTACCCGCCCGGCATAACTTCCACCGAATCTCTTATCGTAAAATGAGGCTCATCTAAAATTAAACTATGTCTATTGCTACTGAATCCGTCTCTTTGTCGGAGAGAGTTACTTGAAAGGAACAATTTCAATACGGAACAATCCGCGAGTCAAAAGTAAAAAAAAAAAATACTAGCTAAGAAAACTTCTTGAACTTCTGTTGAAATTTTGGACAATTTTTTTTACTAAAAGACAAAAGGACACAGTATACACTTACCCCTGTTTGAGTTAGTCTTATACCTGTTCGAGGTACGAAGTTGAAGAGGGGAATTGCGTAATAAGGTTATTGTGAAGATTTCCCTTATGACTATATCAATTCAAAGCTGTCGTCGAAACATTTTCAAACTAAAGCAATGTTTATTTTTTACTGAGAATAGTGTTCAAAAAATAGTAAACTTCAAAAAGTATTGACACGTTTTACCGATCTCAGAGATAGTAATTTTGGAATTGAAAGCAAAATAAATGTCAGATTGGATCCCAATTTCGAAACCCAAGAGTAGGTTTTGTAGTGTAATAATTATATCAGTGAGTCGAAAACAGGTCGTATATGTGGAATGAGTTCCATATTTTGAACCTTTCTCACCAAAGACAGCAGCCAACAGTACAATTATAATGCATTATTTCACTGTATTCTTGATATCTCATCAATGCATGGTTCATATCGCATCATAAGTACTGTGGTAGATTTTTGAGTGATGGCCAGCATTTTTATGACTGTATTCTTGTAATCATGACCAGGTTGGATCGAATAGCCCAGCTGGTGATCCAGTAATGACAACCTCATGGAATTCTTTTTCTTTTTTTTTCTTTATTAATAGAATTTTGATCAGGGTGTGTCGACTCTCGTGCATGAGATTTCGCTGTTTTTTCTTAGCGTGACCTGAGCGCCCCCCATAGGAAAGTTTCTGAACTTACAGTCTCAAGCGCGACCTCAAAGTCTTCGACTACAACTTTGGTAGCAACCTTTTTCATACGAAGTCCTTGCATGTGATAACGAATCTGAATGATATCAGAT